>VOFJ01000407.1_pt1 | contig 30692 bp, 26 predicted proteins | sample 5384081 | NCBI WGS metagenome assembly VOFJ01 (sample SAMN12384729, study PRJNA508395) | human gut metagenome | isolation source: healthy gut I | host: Homo sapiens | reverse complement strand
CTCGCCCATATTCCCCAGAATAACAGACGTAAAGGCAATAATAGAGGAGGTAAAAGATTATGCTGATTTAATCTGGCTTGAAAACCTGAATTTACGCGGGCAGTTCAAAGGCGGGATAATGACGTATATCCGTGAGAAGTATCCTGACCTCATACCGCTTTACGAGGAAATTTACAATAAAAAAAGGCTTGAATACTGGCAGGCATTGGAGCAGGACATTTCAAATTACGCCAAGGAGCAGGGCTTCCCGTATCGTATAAACGATCTGCCATACGGACGCTCGGAAAAAGGCAAACCTGTCATCGTAAACTACTTCTACCACGAAAAAATACGATTGACAAAATGAGGCTATGCCGGACTGATGCAGAAAAGTTGTAGCGCGGATAAAAGCACCATGTATGTGGATAATATCCGGCAATCTTCCGAGCGTATGCGGGAGATGCTCAACACGCTGCTGGATTTCTTCCGTCTGGACAACGGCAAGGAGCAACCCAACCTTTCCCCTTGCAGGATTTCCGCAATCACGCATATTCTTGAAACGGAGTTCATGCCCATTGCCATGAACAAGGGTCTGACTTTGATAGTGGAGAGCCACACCGATGCGGTGGTTTCGACCGACAAGGAACGTATCCTGCAAATCGGCAACAACTTGTTGTCAAACGCCATCAAGTTCACGGATAACGGTAGTGTATCATTGGCAGCGGATTATGATAACGGTTTGCTGAAACTTATCGTTGAAGATACCGGTACGGGCATGACCGAAGATGAGCAACAACGAGTATTCGGTGCATTTGAACGTCTTTCAAATGCCGCCGCAAAAGACGGCTTCGGATTAGGATTGTCCATCGTGCAGCGTATTGTGGCGATGCTCGGTGGAACTATACGCTTGGAAAGCGAGAAAGGCAAAGGGAGCCGCTTCACGGTGGAAATTCCCATGCAGACAGCCGAGGAACTGCCGGAACAGACAATTCAAGCGCAAATGCGCCATAATCATATCTGCCATGATGTGATTGCCATCGACAATGACGAGGTACTTCTCCTTATGTTGAAAGAAATGTATGCCCATGAAGGGATGCACTGCGATACCTGTACCAATGTTTCGGTACTGATGGAGCTGATACGAAAAAAGGAATACAGCCTGCTTCTGACGGATCTGAATATGCCTGAGATAAGCGGTTTTGAACTGCTGGAACTGTTGCGCTCATCCAATGTAGGCAACTCGAAGAGTATTCCCATAGTCGTGACAACCGCTTCGGGCAGTTGCAGCAAGGAGGAACTTATAGGGCGTGGATTTGCCGGATGCCTGTTCAAGCCGTTCTCCATATCCGAACTGATGGAGATTACGGATAAATGCGCATTAAGCAGCATATTGGATGAAAAGCCGGATTTTTCCACTCTGCTATCTTATGGCAATGAATCCGTCATGCTGGACAAACTGATAGCGGAAACCGAAAAGGAAATGCAGGCGGTCAAGGATGCAGAACAGCGTAAAGACCTCCAAGAACTGGACACTCTTACACACCATCTGCGAAGTTCATGGCAGATTCTCCGTGCCGACCAGCCATTGAGGGAACTTTACGCCCAACTTCATGGAAGTGCCACTCCAGATGACGAAGCGATATGCAAAGCGGTGACCGGCTGTGCTGGATAAAGGTGCTGAAATTATCCGGCAGGCAAAAGAAGAAAGGAAAAATACGAAAATGGATAAAACAAGAATCATCGTGGTGGAGGACAATATCGTGTATTGCGAGTTTGTCTGCAACCTGCTGGCACGGGAAGGATTCCGTACCGTGCAGGCTTACCACCTCTCGACCGCGAAGAAACTTCTGCAACAAGCCTCAGACGGGGACATCGTGGTTTCTGACCTACGACTACCCGACGGTGACGGCATCGACCTATTACGATGGATGCGCAAGGAAGGCATGACACAACCGTTAATCATCATGACCAACTATGCCGAAGTGCATACGGCAGTCGAAAGTATGAAACTCGGCTCGCTGGACTATATCCCCAAGCAGCTTGTGGAGGATAAACTTATGCCTCTGCTTCATACCATCCTGAAAGAACGGAGTATCGGACGAAATCGTATGCCCGTTTTTGCCCGTGACAGTTCCGCCTTTCAGAAAATCATGCAACAGATAAGATTAGTTGCCCCTACTGATATGAGCGTGCTGATATTCGGAGAGAACGGCACGGGCAAAAAGGAGCATATCGCCCACCATCTGCATGATAAGAGCAAAAGGGCAGGGAAACCGTTTGTGCCTGTGGACTGCGGTTCACTCTCCAAAGACCTTGCGCCCTCGGCATTCTTCGGACATGTCAAAGGCGCGTTTACGGGTGCGGACAGCACAAAGAAAGGATACTTCAATGAGGCAGAGGGTGGCACATTGTTCTTGGATGAGGTAGGCAATCTCGCATTGGAAACCCAGCAGATGTTACTCCGTGCCATACAGGAACGGAGATACCGCCCTATAGGTGACAAGACGGACAAGAGCTTCAATGTCCGCATCATCGCCGCCACCAACGAGGATCTGGAGAAAGCGGTCATTGAAAAACGTTTCCGACAGGATTTGCTGTACCGTTTGCACGACTTCGAGATAACTGTTCCGCCCTTGCGTGACTGTCAGGAGGACATCATGCCGTTGGCGGAGTTCTTCCGTGAGATTGCCAACAATGAATTGGAATGTAGCGTGACTGGGTTCGATGCGGAAGCCCGTAAGACATTGCTGACCCATCCGTGGCCGGGTAATGTCCGTGAGCTTCGGCAGAAGATAATGGGCGCGGTGTTGCAGGCACAGACGGGAGTTGTCATGAAAGAGCATCTGGAACTTGCCGTAACGAAACCGACCTCACCTGTCAGCTTCGCCTTGCGAAACGATGCGGAGGACAAGGAACGCATCTTACGCGCGTTGAAGCAGGCAAACGGAAACCGCAAGGTTGCCGCCGAATTGCTCGGAATCGGACGTACAACGCTGTATAGCAAGTTGGAAGAGTATGGATTAAAGTATAAATTTCAGCAATCATAGCCCGCAACTTGCCGAAAATAGAAGTAACGGTTAAACCGGATTATTCAGCGAAGATAAAAAACGTCCTGTGATAAAAATCATGGGACATTTTGATGTGTATCCGATTTTTATTGCTACTTTTGTACCAAGACGAGAGACATTGACAGCAACTCACAGCAGAACGTAGAAATAGACAGGGTTGCCAAATCATTACCTCATTTTTACCTTATCCTCAGAACTGCTTGCTAATAAAGTGGTTATAAAAATCTTCCAGAATTACAAAAAAAATGCGAAAGGGATTCAACGTGAATGCACCCCAGTGCCGGTGCTGCGGAGAAAACCATCGGGCGCCTGTTGTTGTTATTACTGATGAAAGCCCACCCCATGTGTTGTTCCTTCCTTTTTTTTGGCTTTCGGGATATTGCCTCCCTTCAGGCGAAGTTGTTATTTTAAAGCTTACGATTATGAAACACGAAAAACATCATCATGATGGCGATGCTGAGCGTCGTGGCGGTTCGTCGAAAACAAGCATATGGCTGTTTTTCGGCGTCGGGATTCTTATCCTGCTGTTGCTTGTGTGGCTTACCATCGCTGATTTCTGGGGTGATACAGACGTTGCCGCTGCAATTACCCCGCTGACATAAAGAAAGACCGATTGTGCCTACGAAAACGATGCGCGGATTTTGCTCTTGTCCGCGTGTCAACAATGATACATAAAAACGGGCGCTGTGTCGGAATGCCGAGACAGCGCCCGTTTTTATGTCTGAAAGTCAATGCTCTTACCACTTAACGTCTTTTCTGTGGTGACAGCTTGTCAATCTCCGTTGGAGATGCTTTTGAATTGCCCGAGCAGGTTGAACTTAAGTTCGGAGCCGTCGGAAAGCCGTATCTCGTATCCCGCCGGTTTTTTCTCTATCTTGACGATGTCGAGATTGCTGTGGTTCTTTTTCACATAGTTGCGGATGGGCTTGGTCACGAGCCCTTCGGGCACCGCCTTATTCTTGCAGTCTACCGATTTCCATTTGCCTGCGTTGGAGAATTCCACTTTTGTGCCGTTTGTGAGCTTTACGTCGTAGTCGGTTTTCTTCAGCAGGTGACGGTCAATTTTGATTGAGCTTACCTTTGCCTTGGGAAAATACTCCGACAGCATCTGTTGGGCTGCCTCCGGAAGCTTCTCTCGGTCAATAACATAGGAATCGATAAATGCGAATGCCGCTCCGCTGCCGCACAGCAGGAGCATCAATGCCATGATAAGTTTTTTCATCTTGTTTGTGCGTTTCTCTTGTGTGTTTACAATTTGTTCTCTCATAAAGAACGTATCAACGCCCGAAATGTTATATTCCTCCTTGAAATGTTGTATCCCTCCCGCAAAATCTTATCCATGGTGCGCTTCGCTTTCATGAGGGTAACCACAACCCATCGCCTCCGGCCATGGCCTCCCCTCACCTGCGCCTGTATCCCCATTCAGACGTAGGGTCGCGACCTGTCGCGACTGCAACCATGCGGAGCTTGTGGGTTGTTATGGCTTGATTGATTGTACGTTAGCAGTCGCGACAGGTCGCGACCCTACAATCTGTGTGAACTCAATTAAACGTTTCACATTGATTTAATGACAATGCACGTTTGTTGTGGCTGTCAGAAAAATTCCGGGAGCATGTGGTTGTAGTAGAGCGTTATAAGGCCGGTTATTATTCCGCTGCATGCGGCGAAAAACAGAAATGCGGCAAGGATAAACCTGCGTTTTGCCGGTGGCATAGGGGTGCCGTTTGTGAAGTTTTCGCGGTAAATGCGAATCCATGCATAGGCGTAGACACACCAGATTGTCAGAAAAACAGACCATCTGAATAATGTGCGGAAAGCTGTGGGTGCATCGGCATCATAGCTCGGCAGATGGCAGATGATCAGGATGTTTGCGGCTGTAACGGCGCAACAGATGAGTGCCAGTATGGCATATACTGCCGCCGGCAATCGGCGGTTTTGCTTTAAGGCTAAGCCTGAGCGGCGGAATGCGATGTATGCTGCATAGATCGAGGCCAAAGTCCACGCGCCTGTGAGAATGTAGCCGGCAGTTTGTAGTGTAGTGTACATTTGAATGTGGGATGGTGGCGAATTATTTCCTTAAAGAAACACAGTTATCAGATTATCTGGGTCAAATAAATGATTATACATATAACCGTAATTGTGACGGCAAACAGAATCAAGCTGTTCCTTGCAAGTTTGTGGTCACCCACAATGGCACCTTTGACAGCATAAAAAGCATGGTGCAAAGCATTATTCCGAAAATTGCCGAGTAGATCGGATGGTTGCGGGGAAAATCTGAAATTAGATCTGTTGGTTCACAGGCAATCTGTGTTGCTGCAACTTCAGGCGAACTGGCAGCCACTACGCAGGCTACGATTGCTGTTGCAATTAGCACCAGGCATCCGATGTAAAAAAGCATCTTGCCGGTCTGGTGGCGGTGATATGCGGAACGAATGCTGCGGATTGTATTCTTTATGCCAATGACCACCATTGCGGCGAACACAGCCAAAATGATTATTGAGAATATATTCATCTGCCAAATTTTAATTGAGATTAGCGTATCAAACGACCACGTGCTGTGCTGCCTACATACGCAGATAGCTGCAGACCCGGTACGACCCCGCTATAGGATTGATGCCATGCGGGGAATGGTTGGGGTGGGATAAAGATTTCCAAAAGTACAAAAAAATAGCTGCAATTCCAACGGCAGATGCCGTCGCAAGTGCAGCTATTAGGGATATGAGGTCCTGACTTTTTCGGTCAGGCGCGGTGGCTGGATTTATTCAGCAACAACTTCGAAGGGGATTTCAACCGAAACCTCTTTGTGGAGGTTGATTTTGGCGGTGTACTTGCCGAGTTCCTTAACAGATTCTTTGAGCACGATGATCTTGCGGTCGATGTTGTGGCCGAGTTTTTCGAGAGCTTCAGCAATCTGGATGTTGTTGACAGATCCGAAGATGGTGCCTGTGGCGGAAGCCTTGGCGCCGATGGTGAGAGCCACGCCTTCGAGTGAAGCTGCAACAGCTTCTGCATCGGCCTTGATCTTGGCGAGCTTGTGGGCGCGCTGACGCTGGCACTCTTCGAGCTGACGCAGGTTGGAGTTGTTGGCAATCACTGCTTTGCCCTGGGGGATGAGATAGTTACGGCCGTAACCGTCCTTTACTTCAACGATGTCGTCCTTGTAGCCAAGGTTCGATACATCTTCTTTCAATATGATTTTCATAATTATGTGTCGGTTATGGGAAACGGTTATGGTTTCGGATTATTTCATCAGGTCGGTAACGAAGGGCAGGAGAGCCAGATGGCGTGCACGTTTAACGGCCTGTGCCACACGACGCTGGAATTTCAGCGAGGTGCCGGTGATGCGACGGGGAAGGATCTTGCCCTGCTCGTTGAGGAATTTCTTGAGGAATTCGGGATCCTTGTAGTCGATATATTTGATGCCGCTGCGTTTGAAACGGCAGTATTTTTTCTTCTTTACGTCAACCGACAGCGGGGTGAGGTAACGGATTTCTGATTGTGTCTGTGCCATTGTTTAGTCCTCCTTGGTTTCTACGGTTTCTTCTTTGGTTGCAGTTGCTTTGGCAGCTTTGAGGCTGCGGCGTTTGGCGGCGTATTCAGCAGCGTATTTGTCGTTGCGGAACACCAGGAAGCGAATCACGTTCGTCGCGACGGAAGGCGGTTTCGAGTTTCTTCACCAGTGTGGGATCGCCGTCGAATTCAACAAGTGCGTAGAATCCTGTCGATTTTTTCTGGATAGGATAAGCGAGTTTGCGCAGACCCCAGAGTTCTGTGTTCACGATGGTGGCACCGTTGTCGGTGAGCACGCCGGTGAACTTTTCTACCGCTTCCTTCATCTGGTCGTCAGACAAAACGGGAGTTAAAATGAAAACGGTTTCGTAGTGGTTCATTTGTAACTTGATGTTAATTAAAAGTTTGGTTATGTTGAGCCTTGATCCGGGCATATGCCACGGTTTTCTTAGCGGCTGCAAAGTTAACTAATTCTTTTTGAATTCGCAAGCGTTTTGTTACCGCTCCGGATTTTGGCTGTTTTAACGGGGCGGATAGGGGCGTTGGAACCTCTTGCGGCGTTCTGTTGCACGATTATTTTCTCAGTGGTGGAGCCTGTGCGGCGGATGTAGATGCCGGGGGTAAGGCGGTCGGCGCTGATGCGCACTCCCTGCAGGTTGAAATATTCAGCTTCGGCAGGCGTGGCATCGGCTTCAGGCGCGGTTATGGCCGAGCTGGCAGGGAGAGTGGTGACGGTGCTTCGTCGGCTCCATGTGCTTGGCTCGAGCCCCGATTCCGGCGCGGGTTCGGCTTTCACCCTGAAATCATAGGCGGTTGCAGGCTGCAGGCCGGTCACGGTGTGGCTTGTGGCGGTGATGCCTGTGATGGTCACCACATCGTCTGTCTGGGTCTGCACGGGAGCCTTTGCCGAGTTGTTGCCGAGGATTGAGGTTGCGTCGCCGGTGTATATCTGTGTTGACAGTATGTAGAGCCGCTGTTTGGGTGAGCGGGTGGCGAACTGCACGCGTGCAGTGGTGTAGGGTTCCCCTTCGAGGGTGACAACATAGTCGGAGTAATTTGATGTGGGCTTCACGCTTGAGGTGGATACTTCCCGTCCTGCCGCGTCGAGCAGGGCGATGGTGAGGGTGGCGCTCTCGCCAAGAGCATAGCGTTTGGCCGCGACCTTCACGGTGACGATGCCGGAGCTGTCGAGGGTGAACTCGGGCGAGGTGATGCTGCCGCCGCGGGCTGCCGAGCCGAGTTTCACACCCCCTGCCGATCCTGCCCATTCCGTATTGTCGGCGCGGGTCCAGTCGGCTGCCGAAGTGCTGTTGAACGTGAGGTCGTGAATCAGGGCGTATGCGCTGTCGTGATGCGGCTCGATGCGCAGTGTGTAAGTCACATCGGCGTTGGTGGTGCGCTGCCATGAGGCGGTGAAGCTTGTGGAGGATATGCCGGAGGGCTCGTCAAGAACGGGAGCTTCGATTTCGGGCTTGACAAACCAGAAAGAGATGGTGCCGTCGCTGTTGCGCGTCATGTCGGTCACGGGTTTGTCCAGTCGGGAGCCGTTTAAGAGGATTGAAGCCGGGGTGGAGGTTGATGTCAGTTCGGTGGCTGTGCCGTAGGGCCACAGGTCGCCGGCCAGAGTTTCAATGCTGAGTTTGTTGTCGGCGGGAATGGGCGTCATGCGCTGGCGCGAATTGTTGTTGACGGTGTTGTGGTACCACGCTTCGGCGTCGTATGCCACACGGTAAATCAGCAGTCCGTCGGCTTCCATGAAGCGGTCCCAGCCCTGGCGTGCGCGGTTCTCGATCACGAAGTATTCGTCGGAGTCATCGGGATTGGAGATGCGGAGGGCCTGATCGGTCAGCGCATTTTTCTGATTCCACACGGGCAGTGTATAATATGTATGTTCCACGGCCTCCGGCAGCGGGACCCATCCGAGGAAGCTCTTTTCGTAGGCTGAGTATCCCAGAGGGGTGTCGCCGTTGTCGTTGTAGCACCCGTAATGCATGATCGACCACGCGTCCATGCCGAAATATCCATACATGTAGGTTGTTTCGTAGAAGTCGGGGAGGCCGAGGCAGTGCGAGAACTCATGGCAGAACGTGCCGATGCCGTCGATGCGTGAAGGAAGCTGGCCGTTTTGCTCGTTGAACACTGCGAATTTGTTTACCGTCACACCGTTGAGTTTCAGTGTGCTGCGGTAGTCTGAGGAGCGCAAGTCCCACTGGCATGGCCATATGGCGTCGTCCACCTCCGACGAGGCTTCGCCCACGCCGGCGTAGAGCACAATCACCACGTCGCATTCGCCGTCATTGTTGTTGTCATAGTCCTTGAAGTTGATCTGGGATGCAAGTCCGGTGCAGGCTTCGGCTACCATCTTGCCTATCCCCTTGTCGGCGCCCGACGAGGTGTTGCCGCCATATGTGGCACGGTCGCCGGAGAGCTTTATCGGGCCGTAAACGTCGAACTGTGGCGTGTATGCGCCGTTGCTTTGGTCGGAGAAATACTGCAACGCGCTTTTTTCTCCGGTGTTGAAAAAACGTTCGAAAGTGGTGTGGGCATTCTGCTGGTCAAGAAAATCAACGTCGCTGTATGACACGAGCAGGATGGGTACGCGCGGCGAGCCGCTGAACGGCACCTGCGAGGCTCGTGATGCTGCGCGCGATTGCGGTGCGGCTGCGTGGCGGCGCTGGGCTGCCGCTGCGGCCAATGAGGCGAAGTCAGCGCCGCCGTTGGCGCGCAGGAACTCGGCCTCGGCCTGAGTGCGAGTGCCCGGATTGTGGGCGGCCACACTGGAAAGAGTGCCGTCGGGGTTCAGGTAGCGGAATTGTCCGTCGGCGGTGCGCTGCACCGGAATGCGGTCGTCGGCGGTGACGAAGGTGTGGAAATGCTCGTCGCCCATTCGTTCAACGGTGATTGTTGTTCCGTCGGGTTGTGTGCAGAGAATGGCGCCTCTGCGGGCGGGTACGCCTGATGCCGCCTGCCAGCAAAGTGTTGCGGCGGCAGTGGCAAGAAGTATGTTTGCTAATGTTCTGAACATGTCTGTGGTGATGGATTCGGATTGTGAAAGATTCGGCATTTGACCTTCGGGTGGAGGGCTGCCTCAGGTGTCCATGCGGAAAACGGCCCGGTAAAGATACAAAAAAGGAACGTCATATTTTATGACGCTCCTTATTTTTGCTTTCTGTCGGGGTGACTAGACTCGAACTAGCGACCTCACGCCCCCCAGACGCGTACTCTAACCAACTGAGCTACACCCCGATTATGGATTGGCCTTTCAAGCTTCCGGTTTTCCCGGCAGTGAGAAGCATTGGGGGCTTCCCGGCTTGATGCATCAGGCGTTTCCGCCGTTTGCGGTAGGCTTTCCTTTTCAAAAGCGATGCAAAGGTAGGGAGTTTTTTTGTCCCCACCAAATTTTTCGGCACTTTTTTGTCTGAAAAGTTTCGCATGTCCCTCAAAAAAGCTGTCGATGAATCCACTGTCGCCCTATTACAACCTTATTTTATGATAAAAGAACGTATTTAAAGCGGATTGACAGACGGGTGGCGAAAAATTTTTGTAATTTTGTAGTTTAAAATAGGTGTGAGGGCTGGGGCCCCACATAAAATTAAGGATACTATGTCAACAGCATTATTGAGTTTCGATACCGAGGAGTTCGATGTGCCACGCGAAAGCGGCGTGGACATATCGCTTGCGGATTCCATGGCCATTTCCAAATACGGCACTTCGCGCATTCTGGATGTCCTGAAAGAAAACAAGGTCAGGGCCACATTCTTCTGCACCACCACATTCGCATCGAATGCGCCTGAAATCATGCGCCGCATAATCGACGAAGGGCATGAGGTGGCGGCTCATGGCTGCGACCACTGGCAGCCGCAGGCTTCGGATGTGAAAAATTCGAAGGAGGGGTTGGAACGGATGACCGGTGTGACGGTGAAAGGCTACCGGCAGCCCCGCATGTTCCCGGTATCGGACGAAGATATCGAGCGCTGCGGATACAGATACAACTCGTCGCTTAACCCGGCATTCATCCCCGGCCGCTACATGCACCTGTCGGAACCGCGCACATGCTTCATGAAGGGCGACGTACTCCAGATTCCGGCATCCGTGACCCCAAGGCTGCGTTTTCCGCTGTTCTGGCTCGCCTATCACCATCTGCCCGGTGCGCTCTACCGCCGGTTGGCCAAAATGGTCCTCCGACACGACGGATATTTCGTGACATATTTCCATCCCTGGGAGTTTTACCCTCTGGGCGAGCATCCCGAGCTCAAAATCTCATGGCTCGTGCGCAAGAACGCCGGTGACGAGATGGCACGCCGTCTCGACCTCCTGATAAAGAGCCTGAAAGAGGATGGCGCCGATTTCCGCATATTCAGCGAATTCACCGAAGAGAAAATCCCGGCGCTCCAGAATCCGAAAAAGGCCTGAATCAACGGCTCAATCCCCAAAAGTAGGTGCAGGGATAACACAGATCTCTATAACAAGGTGTCACTACAAATTGGAGAATGTGACACCTGTTTGCAAGAATCAAATACACAGCAATTTCGACTTGGCTCGAATAATCGAATTATAAATAATAATCGTAACGAAATGACACGTCTTGCCATTGTATGCCCCTGTTATAATGAAGAAGCTGTGCTCGACCGTTCGGCCGGAGTGCTGGAGTCGCTGCTCGACGGCCTCGTGGCCAAAGGGAAAATCTCGGCCGACAGCTATGTGCTGATTGTGAACGACGGTAGCCGCGACAAAAGCTGGGAGATAATCACCCGGCTCCATCGCGAGGACAAGCGCATCAAAGGGCTTGACCTCTCGCGCAATGTCGGGCATCAGAACGCCATCATGGCCGGCATGATGGAGGCAGCCGACCATTGCGACGCGTTGATAACAATGGACGTAGACCTTCAGGACGATGTCAACGCCATCGAAAAGATGGTGGACGACTTCAACGAAGGTTATGAGGTGGTGTATGGCGTGAAGGTGCAGCGCGATGCCGATCCGGTGCTCAAGCGTATGTCGGCCACGGCATTCTACAAACTCCAGAGCAAGCTCGGGGTGGAGACCATCTATAATCATGCTGATTTCCGCCTGCTCAGCGCCCGCGTGGTCAAGGAACTGGCCCGTTATGGCGAACGTAACCTGTATCTGCGCGGCATCATCCCGCTGCTGGGCTATAAATCCACTACCGTCGACGACGTGATAGGCAAGCGCATGGGAGGACAGTCGAAATATACGCTCCACAAGATGCTTTCGCTTGCGCTCAATGGCGTTACCTCGTTCTCAGTGAAGCCTATCTATGCCATCATGTATGCCGGCTGGGTGTTTGTATTGATCAGTCTGATAATAGGCATCTACGTCATTGTGTCGCTCTTAAGCGGCTCGGCAGAACACGGATGGGCATCGATGATGCTCTCCATATGGTTTGTGGGGGGCGCCATCCTGATCTCCATCGGTATCGTGGGTGTGTATATCGGTAAAATCTACGTGGAGGCCAAACGCCGTCCGCTCTATCACGTGCGCGAACTCCTCGACGACTGATTTGCGCCAACCGTGGATATCAATTTATTGAAACATAAAAGAATGAGCCGGTGTTCCTGTTGAACCGGTTCATTCTTTTTTGTTGGTTTCGTTATCTTTACCGGATTTATCCTTTTTTGTTGAAGCGGTAGAGGCTCACTTTCCCGCCGAGCATGGGTTTGGGGGAGTCGTAGATGTGTTGGAACACGTAGCCTTCTTTCTCGAATTCTGTCAGATATCCGTTGGCATCGTACTCGCTTATGAGCAGGAAGCCTGAATCGGGGCGTTCTTTGTAGAAGCTCGAGGTGCGGTCGCCAAGATAGAAATTCACTTCAAAATAATGGAGCGGATCGCCGGCGGCAAACTCCCCTTCGGAAATAAATTCGTAAAGTCGTCCTTCTTCGGCGGGGGCGATGCGGTCTATTTCAGCAGCCACAGGCTTCAGCGACTTGGCGCTCAGCACCGCAGGCTGATAGGTGGAATCGAGGGCAAAAAATATGGATAACGTCACAAATGCTATGGCCACCAGTGTGCGTCGCTGAGCTTTCAGCGCCTTCCGGCCTGCAAACCATGCCACAGCCAGAAGGGTGGGAAGCAGCACTGCGCACCAGCGCCAGAATCCTCCGATATTCTTTATCGCGGCGAACATGGCCATGCCGGTGGTGTCGTCGCCGGCCAGCGATGAGGGCACCGCGCCGCTTTTCACGGCAACGAATGCCCCGAACAGCAGCAGGGCCGCGCAGGCGATAATGTCGCCGTATAGCCGCACCACGCCGTAATGGCGTCGGCACAGCGTGATGAAGTATCGGGACAGGAGAAATGCCGTGAAGGGATACATGGGCATGAGGTAAACACTGCGTTTGCTCTGCGGAAGGCAATAGAACACAAAGATTACAATCGAGGCGGTCCATGCCAGCACAAGCGCCGGGTCGGCTCTGCGGATGTTGAGCAGGGCCATGCGTAGCGACTGGACAGCCGGACGGCGGCGGTAGCTTATTGCGAGTAGTGATAACAGTCCGAGCAGTGTCCACGGTGCGAATCCTCCGAGAAGGGTCACGATGTTGAAGTACCACGGGTTGACACATGATTCATAGCTCATGGTGCTGGTCATGCGGCCGAAGTTCTCTTCAAGCACAAGGTCGAGGAACGCCTGGCCACCCTGTCCGTAGGCCGCCACATACCAGCAGAGCGGAATAATCAGCGAAAGGATGCCCCATGCCGTCAACGACAGGAACGCCCTCCAGAAATTGGTGCCGCGCAGGAGCATGTATACTCCGCTCACCAGGCATGGAATCACCATGCCCACCGGCCCCTTGGTCAGTGTGGCGCATCCCATAAGAATTATCGCGATTATCGGAACGCCTTTCATCCCCTTTTCGTGCCATATGTACAGACGGTAGATGGCTATCACCGACAGCGCTGTCAGAACCATGTCCACACGGCAGTTGGCGGCAGCGCGGTGCAGTTCGAAGCACGACATTGACACCAGCGCGGTGAGCAGGGCGGTCCCGGCATCGGAACGGCGCGCGAAGAACGAGAATGTGCACAGAATCATGGCGATGAATGCCAGCGCCGACGGCAGGCGCGAGGTGTATTCCGTCACCTCTCCGCCATTGAGGAGGGAGAATGCGGCAATCAGCCAGTGAAAGAACGGCGGTTTGTAGGGTATGTCGCCGCCGTTGTTTGTGGGGAGTATCCAGTTGCCGCTGTCAATGAACGACAGCGCCACCACAGCCTCGCGGGGCTCACCTTTGGTGTGGAAATCGGTCAGTCCCAGAAACGGGAGGATAGTGAAGGCGCATATGGCGAGCAACAGCAGAAAATATCGTTGCGAATTGGAGCGATTCATGCTTTTGTTGGAGGTTTTGTCGGTAATGAATTGCAAAATTAGGCAATTTTCATGGCCTGCGGGGCGGCTAAATGTGAAATAGATATAAAATGCTGCAGCTTACCGGCGGTTTATCAGTAAATTTGCAGCATAACCCGACCGTTGCCACTCTCTTGTGGATATAACCTCCGTTTCTTGCGATGAACAGAAAGATTCTTGCGCTTGCCATCCCGGCCATCGTGGCCAATATCACTACCCCGTTGCTGGGACTGGTGGATACGGCTATTACCGGCCATATGGGTAGCGCGGTATATATAGGTGCCATTGCCGTGGGCGGGGTGATGTTCAACATGCTCTACTGGCTGTTTTCGTTCCTTCGTGGCGGCACGTCAGGTTTGGCCGCTCAGGCTTGCGGGGCATCCGACAAAGCCGCACAGGCGCTCGTGCTTTACCGCTCGCTGGCCGTTGCCGTGGGAATCGGACTGCTGATGGTGGTGTGTCAGACACCTCTGTTGAGGTTGCTCAATCTGCTTGTCGCCCCCGACGAGGCCACCGGCGCGCTTGCGGCAGAGTATTTCAGGATACTTATCTATGGCGCTCCTGCCATGCTCGGCTCGTATGCCCTGTCGGGATGGTTCTTGGGAATGCAGAACTCCCGGATGCTGATGGTTACCTCCATTGTGGTGAACGTCAGCAATATAGCTGTAAGTCTGCTGCTTGTCTACGGCCTTGGATGGCAGATTGCCGGAGTGGCCACAGGTACGCTCGTGGCCCAGTGGCTCGGTTTCGCGGTAGGGTTGTGCCTGTTGCGGCGTTACAGGGTGGGGCGCATGCCGTTGGGTGAAGTGCTCAGAGGAGGCGAACTTATGCGCTTTTTTAGGGTGAACGTCCACATGATGCTGCGCACGGCATGCCTCATAGCCGTGACGGTGTGGTTCATAAAGACAGGCGCGGCTCAGGGGGCGGTGGTTCTTGCCGTCAATACGTTGCTCATGCAGCTGTTCATGCTGTTCTCCTATATGATGGACGGATTTGCGTTCGCTGCAGAGGCACTGGTGGGTAAATATGTGGGCGCAAACAGAATGTCTGATATGCGTGCCTGCGTCCGTGGTGTGTTCCGCTGGGGTGCGGGGCTTGCCCTGGCATTCACGTGCGGCTATTTTCTCGGCGGAGAGATGTTTCTCGGGCTGCTCACCGGCGATGCCGATGTAATCGATGCGTCCGGGGAATATTATATGTGGGCGGTTCTGATTCCGTTTGCCGGATTCAGTGCCTTTGTTTGGGACGGGGTGTTTATAGGAGCCACGCTCACCCGAGAGTTACTGTGGTCGATGGCCGGAGCCATGGCATCGTTCTTTATTGTGAACTATGCCCTGTTTCCTACGATGGGGAACCATGCGCTGTGGCTGGCCTTCATTGTCTACCTGTTTGTGCGCGGAGCGTTGCAGACGTGGATTTTCGCCCGACATGAGTTCTGAAGTTTAAACATGAATATAATACTATAAGGTAATAATGAAAATATGTGATAAATACGTCCGTTTGTTCGCCTCTGTGGCTCTGGCTATGGTGTGCGGGCTTATGGCATCGGCCGAGAGCCATTATATGAAATATGTGCAGTGGGCCGACGAGGCTGTGGCGAAAGGGAAATACGACGATGCCATAGAATGCTATAGGGAGGCCATGCGGGCCGAGCCGTCGAATCCGCAGAACGTGATGTTGCTGTCGAACATCGGTATGATACAGCATTATGAGGGAGAGGACTCGCTGGCACTGCGCACGCTCACCGATGCCCGCGCCATGGCTCCGAAATCGGTGGTGATTCTGGCCAATCGAGCCAAAGTGCTCCAGTCGCTCGGGCGTTCGGCCGACGCCCTGCTCGATTGCGACAAGGTGGTGGAGATGGATTCAACCTATGCTCCGGTGTACTACGACCGCGCCACCCTCCATCTTGGCGAAGGCCGCGTGCAGCAGGCTGAGGCCGATGCGCTGAAATACTGCACTCTGCGTCCGGCCGATCTGCAGGGTACGCTCCTTATGGCTGTGATTTATACTAATTCCGGACGGCCGACCGACGCAATTCCGCTCTATACCAAGCTGATTGATGCCAAACCCGACGCGGTTTACTATTCTGCCCGAGCCATGTGCTATCTTGCACTCGACCAGCTTGCAGAGGCGTCGGACGACATTGCCCGTGGGCTTGAACTGAACCCTTCCGACGGGGAACTGTACTATAACCGCGCAGTGCTCAACCGCCTGCGCTACAGGGAGGAAGATGCCAAGGCCGATGCACGTAAGGCTGTGGAGCTTGGCGTGGCGCCGGCACGGGTTGCGGAGTTTCTTTAAGGTTTTTTAACTACTGGGCCTCTTTCTCCCGTTTGAAAGGCCTGCCGGAAAGCGTTAACTTTGTTTTCTCATGTAACAAACCAATCAATAGTCCATGAAAAAAATCAATTGCATGGTTGCGGCTCTGGCCATTGCGGCCTCGGCTACGGCAGCCACCAACAATTTTATGCTGAAAACCGACAAGGTGGGCGCCCAGGTGCAACCCACTATGTACGGTCTTTTTTTTGAGGATATTAACTTCGGCGCAGACGGCGGCCTGTATGCCGAGCTGATCAAGAACCGTTCGTTCGAGTTCCCGCAGAATCTGATGGGCTGGAAAACCTTCGGCGGTGTGGAGCTGCGCGCCGACGGGCCGTTCGAGCGCAATCCGCATTATGTGCGCCTCACCACCGCAGGCCATGACCACAAGCACACCGGTCTTGAAAACGAGGGTTTCGTCGGCATCGGTGTCAAGAAAGGGGAGAAGTACCGTTTCTCCGTTTGGGCGCGTGTGCCTGATGGAGACAAGGCGAAACTTCGTGTGGTTCTGGCCGACAGAAACACCCACGGCCGCTCGCAGGACATTGCCAGTGCAAAAATCACTGTTGATTCAAAGGATTGGAAAAAGTACACGGTGGAACTTACCCCCGACCAGACCAACGCACATGCCGTGCTCCGCGTGTTCCTGCGCAAGCCCGACACAACACCCGTTGATCTGGAACACCTGTCGCTGTTCCCTGTAGACACCTGGAAGGGTCATGAAAACGGCTTGCGCAAGGACCTTGCGCAGAAGCTTGCGGATATCCAGCCCGGGGTGTTCCGTTTCCCCGGCGGCTGCATCGTGGAGGGAACAGACCTTGACACCCGATACCAGTGGAAGAATACGATCGGCCCGGTTGAGAACCGTCCGACTATCGAAAACCGCTGGCACTATACGTTCACACATCATTTCTTCCCCGATTATTTCCAGAGCAACGGTCTGGGTTTCTATGAATATTTCCTGCTTTCCGAGGAGATAGGCGCCGAGCCGTTGCCGGTGCTCAACGTGGGCCTGTCCTGCCAGTATCAGAACGACAAGGAGAGCGCACATGTACCTGTCGACGCCCTTGAACCATATATTCAGGATGCCCTTGACCTCGTGGAGTTTGCCAACGGCGACACAACCACAGTGTGGGGCGCCAAGCGTGCCGCCATGGGGCATCCCGCACCCTTCAACCTAAAGGTGATGGGTATCGGCAACGAGCAGTGGGGGCCCGAATATGTGAAACGTCTTGAACCGTTCCTTGCCGCCATGCGCAAGGCTCATCCCGAAATCAAGATTGTGGGTTCGTCCGGCCCCGACAGCGAGGGCGACAAGTTCGATTATCTCTGGCCTGAGATGCGCCGCGTGAAGGCCGACCTTGTGGACGAGCATTTTTACCGTCCGGAGGACTGGTTCCTCGCCCAGGGGGCCCGCTACGACAATTACGACCGCAAAGGCCCGAAGGTGTTTGCCGGTGAGTATGCCTGCCACATGCGTAACAAAAACTGGAATCATTTCGAGCCTGCGCTGCTTGAGGCTGCCTTCATGACCGGCCTTGAACGTAACGCCGACATTGTGCACATGGCCACTTATGCGCCCCTGTTCGCCCATGTTGATGCATGGCAGTGGCGTCCCGACATGATATGGTTCGACAACCTGCGCTCCATGCCTACCGCAAGCTATTACGTTCAGCAGCTGTTTGCCAAGAACAAAGGCACCAATGTGCTGCCGCTGACCATGAACGGCGTGCCTGTAACAGGTGCGGAAGGCCAGAACGGACTGTTTGCCAGCGCAGTGCTCGACAAGGATGCATCGCAGTATGTGGTCAAGGTGGCCAACACCTCGAAGGAGGCTCAGGACGTGAACATCGATTTCACCGGAATGAAGAAGAAACAGACCCTCGCCGGCGGCACGGCCTACACATTCCATGCCGATCTTGAGGCTGAGAATACCCTCGACAATCCCAATCGGGTCAAACCCGTTGAATCCGCTCTGGAAGCTACCGGCCACAGCTTCTCGGCATCGGTTCCCGCCTCTACTTTTGTGGTGTGGCGCTTCAATGTGAAGTGAATGGCGTGATTGCAGGATGCTGACTTGCTGCGAGCTGAAGCACGCGCACAAAGACAAAAACACTTAACCTATAAAAACCGTGCTCCCGGAAGCCACTCAGCTTCCGGGAGCATTGTTTGTTATAAACTTTGGTGGAATGTTGCCGCTTTGGGCGGTTGGAATGGGTGGATTATTACGATTCTGTGTGCGGGCGCGAGAGTGTGAACAGGAATTCAAGGCCGCCTGTTTTGCGTCGCCGGACACTTACGCTGCCTCCCATGGTGTTTATGCTGCTTTTTACGATAGGAAGCCCCAGACCGGTGCCTCCTGCTTTACGCGAGCGGCCTGTGTCCACTCGGTAGAACCGGTCGAACAGGTGAGGTATGTGCTCTTCGCTCACGCCGATTCCGTTGTCGTAGAACAGGAAGGTGTAGTAGCTGTTGTTGCGTCCGATAAGGTCGATGCCTATTTCTGTGCCCTGCGAGTAGGCCACTGCATTCTTGACCAGATTGTTGAGCGCGGAATTCAATAGCCCTTCATTGCCGAGGACCATGCAGTTCGGGGGGATGTTGTATCGGAATTCCATGTTGCCCAGTATGCCGGACTCTTTTAGGTCGTCGGCCATGCTGAACACGAGTTCATGGAAATCTATCTCCTTGAGGGGGATGTTGTCGCCAGATTCTTCCAGTCGGGTCATGGTTGATAGGTCGGCAAGCATGCTCACGAGGCGTTCCACGTTTTCCTGTGTCTTTTCGAGGAAATGGATGCGGTCGGAATCGGGCATGTCGGGCTGATTCAGCATCATGTCCACGTAGGCTCGTATGATGCCGATGGGAGTTTTGAGCTCATGGCTGATGTTGTCGGTGAGCACGCGTTTCAGCCTGTTCTTTTCTTCGGTTGCCTTCAGTGCTATGGCGTGTTCGCGTTCGCGGTGCACATTGGCCTGCATGCGGGAGTTGTAAATGGCTACAATCTGGCGTGATATATCGCCGATCTCATCCGAAGGGAAGTCGCCCATAGGTATGAAATCTTTGTCGGAGGCCGCTCTTTCGGCAAAGCTGTGGAGGAGGCTTACGTTTTTGGCCTGATGGGCCGTGAACGCAAATGCAAGCACGGTGCCGAGAGTTCCAACGCAGAAAATCAGAACCCAGAACAGCGGTGTGATGGTCAGCTGCTTTCGCACCTCGGGACTGTAGGGCAGATAGGTGCGGATGTCAATCTTGTTGTCGGGGGTGATTCGGCTTGAGAATATGAACAGATGTTGCCGGTGCGGCCCTACGCGCGTGTCGATTGCGCGTGCTATTCGCGAACTGTCGGGAAGCGTTTCGCGCTCGATGCTGTCGAAGTGGTCGGGGATACCTTCCCGGACTTCCCCTATATGGTACAGCAGCCGGCGGGTCTCGTTGTCGTAGACCTGTATACTCATTTCCCGCAGATAAGTGTCGTTCAGATAGCGCTTTATGAACTGAAGGTATGGCTGCACGTCTCCGCCGAGCTGGTGCATATCCACCACATTTCCGTTGGCCAGTGTGACGCGATCAAGCACGTTCTCTGTGCGCAGGCGTTTTTCCTGTCTGTACACGAACCATGCGAATGAGAGTACCACCGTCCAGATTACAAAAAATGCCGTTCCGAACAGCCGTAACTGATATTTTCTGTTCTTTTTGAGATGCATCGGTGGGAAATGCGAGTTTATTCGAGGGCTGCCTTGAAGCCGTAGCCGAATCCGAGGCGTGTCACGATATTGTCGCCGTAAGGCGCGATTTTTTTGCGAAGGCGTGCTATGTTGGTGTCGACTGCACGGTCGGTTACTTCCACATTGCCCCACACCTGTGTCATTATCTCTTCGCGCGAATGAATGCGTTCGCGGTGTGTGAGGAAGAACAGCAGGAGGTCGAATTCCTTGCGGCTGAGCGCCACAGGCTGTCCGTTTATGTAGCAGGCCTTTGCGTTGCGGTCTATGCGCATGGTCTTGAAGTTTATGTCGGGCTCATACTGGGCCTTCGGCATGTTGTAGGTCACCTGTGGTTGAGGAGCCTGTGTGCGGCGGAGCACAGCACGTACACGGGCTATCACCTCACCGATTGTGAACGGTTTGGTGATATAATCGTCGGCACCGATGTTCAGTCCCATCACTGTCTCGTCCTCGCCGTTGAGGGCCGAGCAGAAAATGATCGGCACGTTTTCGGTGGCGTGGTTGTTGCGTACGCGCTTGGCAAAATCGAAACCGCTGAGGCGCTCCATCATAATATCGACAATCATTAACTGGTAGATTGACAGGTCGTAGCCCAGAGCGGTCTCGGCACTGTCGGCAGTGTCGACTTCGTAGCCTTCTTTTTCCAGATTGTATTTTAAAATCTCGCAGTAGGATTCCTCGTCATCAATAACTAAAATACGGATTCTCATGTCATATAGAACTGAATGTGGCCGATTTGGCAGGTTCGGGCGCGAATCGACCTGATTTTGCTTGAAATTTTTCATAAAATTACGATAAAAGATTAGCAAAGTCTCAGTGTAAGATGTTAAACAACGTTAATTCAACGCCAAACCTGAACAAATCCGTCCGGTCAGCGTTTAGTAGGTATAATTACTATATTTGCACTGTGTTTTTTCATGGTATTAGATTTAAGGTTAAAGATAAAACTGAAGGGCTGTCGTGATGACAGCCCTTCAGTTTTTTTGCTGCCAAATTTTTTTCAGGAGACGGGGGCCGTATATGCCGATTCATGATGGGAGGATGGGACGCTCCGGCAGCTTTGGCGCCGGGAGTTGTTAATTAATCAATTATTGCTTACTTTTGCACATCTTAGCTAACTGAAAATTTATTATACCGCATGATAAAGGTTGGAATTCTCGGGGCGGAAACTGCCGCCGCCGGCGAATTGATCAGAATACTGATAAATCACCCTGACGTCTCGCTCAAGACAGTGGCATCCGAAAGCGAGGCCGGGCGCGAAGTGTCCGGTCTGCACCGGGGGCTGGTGGGCGATATCGATATGACTGTAAGTGCCACGCTCGATTGCGCCGGCCACGAGGTGGTGTTTTTGTGCGGCGAGCCTTGGATGGCGCGCCACTGGATGCAGCATAACGATGCCGAAGCCCGGGAATGCGGCCTGAAGGTGATTGACCTTACCGGCGCTTTCCGCGACGGGTCGATGGATATGGTCTACGGTTTCCCTGAATTCAACCGCAAGGCACTGGTCCGCGGGGCTTTGAGGGCATCGGTGCCGTCGGTAATAGCGTCGGCTGTTGAGCCGGCACTTTTTCCTTTGGCAAAGAACAATCTGCTTTCCGGTGCCGGCATTCAGGTGAGCGTCACAATGGCGGGAGCCGACAGCGGATCAGGAATGCTGTCGGAATATCCGGTGCAGTCGAGCTACAATGTGTCGACACGTCTGGACCCGGTGGCTCCCAATGAGCACCGTCCGGATGCCGAGGCTGCCGCCGCCGAGGTATCGGCATGCCTGCGTCTTATCCAGCCTTCGTTTGCGGGTCCGTTGCAGATTACTCTGAGCCGCGACGGAGTGGTGTCGCGTGGTGTCACGGCGGTGGTCGATGTGCCATGTTCGATTTCACTCAACGAAGTGCGCCGGTTGTTTGAGGAGGCTTATGAGGATCACGGCTTTACATTTCCCGTGGATTTTACGCCTGTAGTGGCCGATGTGGCCAACACAAACAAATGTCTTGTCTCGCTGGAATACTGCGATACACATTTGAGCGGGGTGTCGGCGGGGCAGCCGGTGCTCCGCATCACTTCGGTGACCGACAACTTGCTGAAAGGGGCTGCCGGAACAGCCGTGCACTGCATGAACCTGCTTTTCGGACTGTCGGAGAGGACGGCTCTCCAGTTGAAGGCGTCGGCATTCTGAGCTTGTAAAGCTTGTAAATATCTCCGTCAGCAACGCGTCCGCGATTTAAATATTGTGTAGAGGTTGCTAATTGTGTTAAATTTCACTATCTTTGCGCATCGGCCTGAGAGCCGATGCGTTTCAAAGCAGTTATGACCGAGGTCGGACCTGTAAAACACCATGGCGCTCAAAGATTCCGGAGCCGATAATGCACACACAATAAGTTTTAAGAAATAAAAAATATTTGACAGGCGACCTTTGGATTAATTAAAAAATGACTTGATCTAAACTGTATGAATTGGATATTAGACAGCATCGCAGCATTTTTGATAAGTCTGATTATAGCAGGTATCGTCATCCCTCAGATCCTGCTCATAGCATTTCGCAACAAGCTCTTCGATGTGCCTGATGCGCGTAAAATACACAGGGCTACGGTGCCGCGTCTCGGCGGTATCGCGTTCATGCCCTCGATAGTCCTGTCGCTATGTCTCGTGGTAGGATTCGAGGCGCTGATGGCGTCGGGGCCGCTGCTGGTGAGCACTCTGCTAAGTTCGCACTGGAATGTGCTGCTGCTTACCACCTGTTTCGGTCTGTGTGCTATGATGATGATGTATCTGGTAGGTATGGCCGACGACCTGGTCGGCGTACAGTACAGGGCCAAATTCGTGGCACAGCTACTTGCTGCGGCGCTGCTTGCCGTGGGCGGAGCCAGTATAAGGTCGTTCTTCGGGTTCATGGGGCTGGAAACATTGCCCATGTGGTTTTCGGTGACAATCAGTGTGATTCTTATCGTATATATAACCAATGCCATAAATCTGATTGACGGTATCGACGGTCTGGCTTCAGGGCTGAGCGCCATAGCGATGGCTTTCTACGGATTCGCGTTCATGTCGCTCAACTATGGATGGCTGGCCATTATATCTTTTGCCGGGCTTGGAACCCTTGTGCCTTTCTTCTATTACAACGTGTTCGGCAATCCCGAGAAACAGAAAAAGATTTTCATGGGCGACACCGGCGCGCTGACAATCGGAATCCTGTTGTCCTATCTGGCCATGATGTTCACCCGCGTGCACGACGACCATCTGTTTTCGGCCAATGTGCTTGTGGTGGCGTTCTCGCCGCTGGCATTGCCCTGTCTTGATGTGCTCAGGGTGTTCGTGCACCGCATTGTGCGGGGTCACAGCCCGTTCATGCCCGACCGTGTTCATATCCATCACAAGCTGCTTGCCCTTGGGCTGCCCACGCGTCTGGCCATGATTATCATCCTGATTACGTCGGTGGTGTTCATAACGTTCAGCATCCTTCTGTCGCACGTGGCGAGTGTGCTGGTGGTGCTTATTGCTGATCTTGTGGTCTGGGCAGTTGTGAATCTGCTTCTCACCAAAGCTATCCGTCGACGTCAGCGGAAGCTTAACAGCAATCTCGGCTACGATTGAGTTTTTTGATGCCTAAAAAAATAATGCGGGGTGTCGACGTTTGTCCGTCTGACACCCCGCATTGTTGTTTTGCGGATTGAACCGTTCAGTCCGGTGGTAGATTACTGGCGGCCTTCAACTGCTACTTCGCGGCTGATTTTGGAAACGAGACCCTGAAGCACCTTGCCGGGACCAACTTCTGTGAAATGGTCGGCACCGTCGGCCACCATGTTCAGCACGCTCTGTGTCCAGCGCACGGGGGCGGTGAGCTGTGCAACGAGGTTGGCTTTGATTTCTGCGGGGTTGGTGTGAGCCTTGGCATCTACATTCTGGTAAACTGCGCACACGGGTGTGTGGAACTCGGTTGCCTCGATGGCTTCGGCCAGTTCGGCGCGTGCAGGCTCCATGAGTGGCGAATGGAAGGCGCCCCCCACCTTCAGGGGGAGTGCGCGTTTTGCGCCGGCCGCCTTGGCTGCCTCGCAGGCTGCGTTGATGGCTTCGATCTCACCGGAGATAACCACCTGTCCGGGGCAGTTGTAGTTGGCGGCAACAACAACGCCTGGTGTAGCTGCGCAGATTTCCTCAACCTTTTCGTCGGGCAGGGCAATGATGGCAGCCATGGTGGAGGGTTTGATTTCGCATGCCTTCTGCATGGCCTTTGCGCGGGCGCTTACCAGACGGAGACCATCTTCGAACGAGAGGGCGCCGGCTGCGGTGAGTGCCGAAAGTTCGCCGAGCGAATGGCCGGCAACCATGTCGGGTGCGAATTCATCACCCATTGTTTTTGCAAGAATTACGGAATGGAGGAACACGGCGGGCTGGGTGACACGTGTCTGCTTGAGGTCATCCTCTGTGCCGTTGAACATCAGGTCGGTGATACGGAAGCCGAGAATATCGTTTGCTTTTTCAAAAAGGTCGTGGGCGGTGGCGTTGTTTTCGTAGAGGTCTTTGCCCATGCCTACGAATTGAGCGCCCTGGCCGGGGAAAACAAATGCTTTCATTCTTTTCGTATTGTTTTTATTGTGTGATATTGGTCGAAGTCTAATACAGGACGGCGCTCTCCGACCTTTCGGACGGCGAGAGTCCATGCCGTTTTCAAGGGTACAAAGGTACGAAAAAAAAGGCGTTAACACTATTTTTTGATTTGAGATTGAAATTTGCATTTGCCTGTCAGATGATTGCTATTGGCAATTTGTTGAAAATCAGCTGAATATATAATTGTGTCGGTTTTGACGGACAAAAAAATGTGTTTTACAGCACATTTTTGGATTAAAAAAATGCGAAAAAGATTTGGAGGTATGAAAATAAGTGGTAACTTTGCATCGTTTTTGAAGCACAAAACTATTGTTTTATTATTTAATCTAAAATCGAAATGAAAAAGTTATTCTTGTCTTTCGCTGTTCTCGCAGGTCTTTCGATGATTTCTTGCGGTAACAAGGCTGAAAACGCTGAAGCTGCTGACGCAGTTGACACTGTAGCTGTAGAAGAAGTTGCAATCGAAGAAGTTGCCGTTGACTCTGTAGCTGCTGACACTGTAGCTGCTGACACTACTGCCGTTGTTGCTGAATAATTCAGCCGCCTGACAGCAAAAAAGATTTTTAACAGCACAATAAAAACCGGTTTTCGGGCATCCGCCTGAGAACCGATTTTTTTTGTGAGCCAGCGTGAATTATGCCCGCTTGCGGTAGGTGAGGGCTGCCACAGAGCATAGAAGCAGGGCGAATGCTGTCAGCGAGAGATATTGCGGCCAGAGGTCGGCTATGCCGGCTCCCTTGAGATAAACGGCACGCATTATCTCGATGAAATAGCGCGGGGGCACGGCGTAGGTTATGTATTGCGCCCACTGCGGCATGGATGAGATGGGGGTGAACAGACCTCCCATAAGTTGAAAAATCATGATGAAGGCGAACATCACGAAGATGCTCTGCAGGATGGTGGCCGACTGGTTGGCGATGCTCACCCCAAGCCCCGACATGACAAGGCTGAACAGAATGGCAGCCAGATAGATGTTGCCTATGTTGCCGGCAGGAGCCAGCCCGTAGACAAGCCATCCTATCAGCATCCCCACGGAAATCACCATTATTCCTACAATCCAGTAGGGGATGAGTTTGGACAGTACGAAGGTGAGTTTCCCACGGGCGTGACGTTCATGGCCTCGATGGTGCCGGTTTCCTTCTCGTTCACCAGATTGAGTGTGGGTAGGAATCCGCATATTATGATTATCAGCACCACCATCAGTGCGGGAATCATGTAGTTGCGGAAATCGAGGGTGGGGTTATAATAGTTCAGCACACTTACGTCGGGCGCCGGAAAGGTGTGGCCCTGTTCGGATTGCCATTGGGTTATGGTCCCGATGGCCGACTGGGAGGCGTAGCGTGCCCCCAGCATCCCTTTTGTGGCGTTCACGCCGTTAGCATCGAGCGATAGTACAGGTTGGCGACCCTTCACGAGGTTCTCTGCATAAGCGGCAGGAATGACCAGGATGGCATCGGCCTGCCCGCGTTCCACCAGTTGCAATGCTTCGCTGTAGAGGAAGGTATTGCTTTTTACCGACAGGAATTCCGATGCATCCATGTCGGCGGCAATGCGGCGCGACAGTTCGGAGCGGTCATTGTCGACCACGGCCACACCGACGTTTTTTACATCGAGGTTGGCCACCAGCGGGAGCACAAGCATGGCCATGAGCGGAAGCATAACGATTATGCGCGGAATGAAGGGGTTGCGCATCATCAGCCGTACTTCCTTTTTCAGCAGGGCCTTAAGTATCCGTAGATTCATCATGGCAGAGTCAGTGTTTGGCATTGAATTTCTTTATGGCGAGGAGCATCACCACTGCCGTCATGCCGGTAAGCACGGCCACGTCAGTGAGTATGTAGGACACTGGCAGCTGCTGTATCATCAGCGTGCGCATGGCCTCTATGTACCACCGGGCCGGGATTATGCATGAAAGCCACTGCAGGATGGCAGGCATATTGTCGATTGGGAAAATCATACCCGACAGCATTATCACCGGAAGCATGAGCAGAACACCCGATACAAGCAGGGCTGTGACCTGCGTGTCGGCCAGTGTGGAGATGAGCAGCCCGAATGCCAGGGCCAAAGCAATGTACAGGATAGATACCCACACCACATTGACCACGGCAGCCGATACAGGTATGCCGAGCACCGTGTAGCTCAACAGGAGCATGAGAGCCAGAATGAGGCAGGAGAGGAGGAAGTATGGCACCATCTTCCCTAATATTATGGTGCGCGGACGCACCGGCGATACAAGCAGCAGATTCATTGTTCCCGATTCCTTTTCGCTAACAATCGAGACGGAGGTCATCATGGCGCAGATCAATATGAAAATCATCCCCATGATGCCCGGCACAAAATTGTAGGCGCTTTTAAGCTGGGGGTTATAGAGGGTGCGTGTCAGCAGTGGCGACTTGGAGTTGCCGTTAAGCACGCTCTCTATGTATACGGTGGCCGTCTGTGCTATGTTGGTGTTTGAGCCGTCGACAATAATCTGGCTGGCGTTCACGCCGTTCCGGCAGGTCATTATTATGGCGGCATCCGCGTTGCCTTTGCGCAGGGCCGGTTCCACCTGATTGTAGGGAACAATGCCGCAAAATGTGAAATAGGGGTTTGTCCGCAGGCGTTCGAGCACATCGCGGGTGTGGTCGTTGTGCTGCCCGACCACGGCTACAATCCGTACGTCGTTGACTTCGGTGGAGATGGCGAAGCCGAACAGCAGTAACAGCACAAGCGGCATGATGAGCACCACCGTAAGTGTGCGGAAATCGCGCAGCAGATGCAGCGTTTCCTTCAGTATCATTGATTTGAATATCGACATATCGTTCAGTCTCCTCGTTTGGCGTCTTTGGCGACGATGCGGAACACTTCGTCCATATTGTCGGCGCCGTAAATCTTTTTCAGGTTTGCAGGGCTGTCAAGTGCCTTTATCCGGCCGTCCACCATGATCGACACCCGGTTGCAGTATTCGGCCTCGTCGAGATAATGGGTGGTGACAAAGATGGTTGTCCCTTCGGAGGAGGTCCTGTAGATCATCTCCCAGAATTTGCGGCGTGTCACTGGGTCCACGCCACCGGTAGGCTCGTCGAGGAACACCACTTCGGGAGTATGGATGGTGGCGGCCGAGAACGCGAGTTTCTGTTTCCATCCGGTAGGAATGTCCCTGACAAGTGTTCGTGTCAAGTTCTCCATCCCGAGTGTGCCGAACACACGCTCCATGCCCATGTGGATTTCAGTGTCGGTCATGCCGTAGATTGTGGAGAACAGCCTCAGGTTCTCGGCCACGGTCAGGTCCTCGTAAAGCGAGAATTTCTGGCTCATGTAGCCGATGTGTCTCTTTATCTCCTCCGCCTGCCGGATAATGTCGAATCCGGCCACGGTGCCGGAGCCGGATGTAGGTCGGCTCAGACCGCACAGCATCCGCATGGCTGTGGTCTTGCCTGCACCGTTGGCTCCGAGAAAGCCGAAAATCTCACCGCGACGCACATCGAAGCTGATGTTGTCCACAGCCGTGAAGCTGCCGAAGCGTTTCACCAGATTCCTTACCGATATCGCAATTTCGTCATTCATTTCCAGCAAGTTTTATGAACAGGTCCTCGATGTTTCCACGGGCAGGCGAAATCCGCACGTCTGTCAGTCCGCGCCGCTGCAAATCCGCAGTGATGCGGGCGGCATCGAACCCATCGCCGGCCACCACATGCAGTGTTGCACCGAATGTGTAGCAGTTCCTTACCTCGGGCATGGAGCGCAACGCCATGAGCAGCGGGTACATCTCTCCGGCCGAGGCGTTGTAAAGCCGTTCGCCGATTCCTTCCACCAGCCTCTGCGGTGTGTCGACTTTCAGGATGCGTCCCGCATTGATGAGCGCTATCCGTTCGCAGCGTTCAGCCTCGTCCATGTAAGAGGTGGAGACAAGGATTGTGATGCCTTTTTGGCGGAGAGTGGTGAGCATGTCCCAGAATTCGCTGCGCGACACGGCGTCGACCCCCGTGGTGGGTTCGTCGAGCAGCAGGATTTTAGGCCGGTGAATCAGTGCGCATCCTAGTGCGAGTTTCTGTTTCATTCCGCCCGATAGAGCGCCCGCGCGGCGGTGTGGAAATGTTGCAAGCTGATTGAAAAACGGAGCGATGAGGTCGTAGTTGTCCTGCACACGCACCCCGAAGAGCGATGCGAAGAAGTTGAGGTTCTCGCTGACAGTGAGGTCCGGATAAAGCGAGAATCGTTCGGGCATGTAGCCTATCTCCGTGCGGATTTTCCGGTAGTCGGTCCGGACGTCGAGTCCGGCGACTGTGGCTGTGCCGCTGTCGGGAGGGATGAGGGTGGTGAGAATGCGGTAGAGCGTCGATTTGCCTGCACCGTCAGGGCCGATGAGGCCGAACATGGAACCTTCGGGAACGGAAAATGTCACGTCGGTCAGCGCCGTGGTCTTTCCGTAATGTTTGGAGATGCCCTCAAGGGCTATGGCGGGGTTCATAGGCGCACTTCCCCGTATTGGCCCAGTTTCAGGCGTCCGTCGTTTCTGACTGCGATTTTGACCGCATACACCAGATTGGCGCGCGAATCGTTGGTCTGTATGGATTTTGGCGTGAATTCACTCTCCTGCGCTATCCATGTTATTTTTCCCGGATATTCGTATTGTTCATCGCCACCGAAATCGGCAATCACCGTCACCGGTTGGCCTATGCGTATGTCGGCCAGCTGCGAGGCTGTGAAATAGCTGCGCAGATAGATGCCGCCGAGATCGGCAACGGTGAACAGCGGCCGTCCGGGAGTGGCGAATTCGCCGGCCTCGGCATATTTCTGCAACACTGTGCCGCCGACAGGGGCTGTGATGATACTTTTCACAATCTGTTCCTGAATCTGTTCACGCTGATACTGGAGGGCCACGGCGTTGTCGGAGATGGATGTCTTGCTTTTTCCGAGTGTGGATAGCAGTCCGTCGAGCTGGGCACGCAGCGTGCGCAGCGTGGCTTCGGCATCGTCGCTCTGCTTCTGTGTGGCGGCTCCGTCGGCCAGCAGACGACTTATGCGGTTGCATTCATGCTGCTGGTGGGCTATCTGCGACCGCAGGGCAGAGGCCTGGGCCGCTATGTCTGGCGATGAATTTTCAGTGGATGCCTGCTGGCTCTGCAGCTGTTTGTACTGGAGGGTCAGCATGGTGGTATCCACCACCCCGACACGTTGGCCGCGGACAATACTGTCGCCTTCGGTCAGGTCGAGCGAAAGAATCTTTCCGCTCGTCTCGGCCGACACGGTCACGGTGGTGGCTTCGAAAATGCCGGTGGCGTCGTAGTCCGGCTTGCTGTGGCATGAGGCAAGTGAGAGTGCCACAAGGGGGAGCAGTATCGTATTTTTCATCGGTTGAGAGTGTATTTAAGTTGATAAATGCTTTGCAGCAGCTGAATTTCGTGGTAGCTTGAAGTGAGCCGTGCCTGATTTTCATCGGTTATCTTGGTGAGGAGCGCAGTGGCATCGATCACGCCGTTCTTCAGTTGCGATTCGGCGGCGCGCCGCACGTTGGTGCGGAGTGCCGCTATCCGCGCATCGTCCCTGATGATTTCTTCAAGCTCGGTGATGCGTGCGCTCTGCGACTGTGTCTGCAGGCGAGTGTTGAACAGAAACACCTCACGGTCGGCCTGGATATTCCCGTTGGCCACGCGCAGTTTCTGCAGGTTGTTCTTCTTCGTGTAGAATGAGCTGATGTTCCATGTGATTTTCACTCCGGCAAGGATGTTGAATGAAAGGTCGCGGTTCATCATGTTCTCGAAATAGTTGAATCCGGGGTATCCGTAATATGCCTGTGCGAACAGCCCGATTCTTGGCATCATGTCGGCACGGATGTTGCCGCTGCGGGCATCGTTGCTTTGTGTCTGGGCGGCGAACAGATTCAGTTCCGGGCGTGCCGGGGTGAGGGTGTCGGGCATTACGGGCTGCGGTTTGACAAGCGGCGTGGCGGTCATATCCTTTCCGGTGTACAGTCCTAACAGAGTGCGGTAAGTGAGCGCGGCGCTTTCGGTCTGTGTAATCTGCTGCCCTACGGAAAGATATTGCGCCTCAACCATGTCCACATCGCTCTGCATGGCCGTGCCGTTGGCCTTCATCGTCCGGAGCATCGCGAGGTTGCTTTCGAGAAGCGTC
>VOFJ01003143.1_pt1 | contig 30705 bp, 50 predicted proteins | sample 5384081 | NCBI WGS metagenome assembly VOFJ01 (sample SAMN12384729, study PRJNA508395) | human gut metagenome | isolation source: healthy gut I | host: Homo sapiens | reverse complement strand
AAAGTAATTTGCAGTGAAGATCCAGGGGCTATCGGTACTTATAGTCAGGCGATAGAAGCCAATGGAATGATCTTTGTGTCCGGACAGTTGCCTATTGACGCTGCTACCGGAAAAATGGCGGAAGGTATTGAAGAACAGGCACGTCAGTCGTTAGAGAATATAAAACATATTCTTGAAGAAGCAGGTTTGACAATGGGAAACATTGTCAAAACAACTGTATTCCTTCCAAGATATGTCTTTCTTTGCCGGGATGAACGGCGTGTATGCTACATATTTCGACGGAACTTTCCCGGCACGCTCGGCGATTGCCGTAAAAGCTCTGCCAAAGAACGCGTTAGTAGAGATCGAGTGTATCGCGATTCGCTAACAGATCGGCGACAATGAAACTGCTGCCTCCCACGAAGATAAGGTCTTTAGGGAGGCAGTTCTTTTTTAGCTGCCTGTACGGCATCTACCACAGTAGGGTAGGCCGTTCCTGTCAATCCCGCTTCTTCTGCCTGTTTCAAGAGCTCGTTTTCCGGAAGCGCCCGTTTCACACTTGCTTTGGTAAAATAATAGATAGCATTTTTCGGTAGCAATTTCAGAACGCTGCTTATGTCTTTGTCGTTGACCATGCCGAATACGAAATGGAGTTGCTGCTTGAGAGTCTGTTGGTAAAAATCGAGTTGTTCGCAGATGTATTTAATTCCGTCAACATTGTGTCCGGTATCACAAATAATATCCGGATAACTGTACACCTTTTGCCAACGTCCCATTAGTCCGGTGAGTTGGCATACATCGGAGAAACCGTTGAGATAGTCTTTGGGAAGAATGCGATAGCCTATTCTTTCTAATTCTTCGAGGGCTGTTAGTATTGTGAGGCAATTTTCAAACTGGTAAATACCACTTAACTCCATAAAAAGTCCGCAAGGAAACATGCCATTTGTAATTCGGATGGCATCTTTTCTTTTTATCAAGTATTTTGTCCAGCGCGTGCATGCTGTCTGCCGGATTTAAAAACAGACATAGCTCCCGGAAATTTTGTTCGAAATTTTCGTCTTTATCTTCTACCGATTCATACAAAGTTTGTTGGATATTAGTCAGCCGTTCTCTTAATTCTTGTGATTGTGAATAGGAAAGCCAGTCCATGCAGTTGTATGGGGCAATGGATTGTGCATATATGACAGGAGCATTTACTTTTTTTTCCCTTTATTGTGAACACGCGCTTCACGTGACCTTTTGCCCGGGTCCGATAACTACCGGAACTCCTTCTTTGATAATCCCTGCTTTCTCTTTGGCTATTTTGGGTAATGTATCGCCCAAATATTGCATATGATCGAAGCCGATGTTGGTAATGATGCATAAGTCGGGCTGGATGATATTGGTACAGTCCAGCCGTCCGCCCATGCCAACTTCGATCACTGCCACGTCTACTTTCTGATCGGCAAAATAACGGAATGCCATTGCGGTGGTCAACTCGAAAAATGAAGGATGCAGTGGCTCGAAGAAGGAACGGTGATCTGCGACAAAGTTTACTACATATTCTTCCGGTATCATTTCTCCGTTGATGCGGATACGTTCTCGGAAGTCCACCAGATGAGGGGAAGTAAATAATCCGACCCGATATCCGGCCGACTGCAATACTGCCGCAATAGTGTGGGAGCAGGAACCTTTTCCGTTCGTTCCGGCGATATGTATCGTCTTGAATTGTTGATGAGGATATCCGAAATGTTCATCTAATTTGTGTGTTGTCTCTAATCCCGGCTTATATGCTTTTCCACCTATCTGCTGAAACATAGGCATACCCTCTCATATAAGTACTTTAAAGTGTTCTGATAATCCATGTTTTATAATATTTAACTTCGGGCAATCTTTTTATTGCCCGCTAATTTGTTTATCTTTAGAACCACCAATTCAACTTTATATGCGGGATTGGTGAATGAGAGTGCAAATATCAACATTTAAATTTAAAGAAACCATGGGAACTAAGAAAAATTTTGTGTTGGACACAAATGTTATTCTTCACGACTACAATTGCTTGAAGAACTTTCAGGAAAATGATATCTATCTCCCTCTTGTCGTACTCGAAGAACTGGATAAGTTTAAGAAGGGAAACGAGCAGATTAATTTCAATGCTCGTGAGTTTGTACGTGAACTGGATGTGTTGACAAGCGACGAACTTTTCTCCGAAGGGGTGAAACTGGGAGAAGGATTGGGACGTTTGTTTGTTGTGACCAGCAATGTGCCGGCTACTAAAGTATGGGAGTCTTTCCCTATCAGGAAACCGGATCATCTGATTCTCGCGGCAACTGAATATCTGACGGCGAAATATCCGAAAATGAAGTCTATTCTGGTGACCAAGGATGTGAATTTGCGTATGAAGGCCCGTTCTATCGGACTTCTTTGTGAGGATTATATCACAGATAAGGTCGTGAATGTGGATGTCTTTGAAAAATCCAATGAAATATTTGAAAATGTAGATCCGGCATTGATCGACCGTATCTATTCTTCTAAAGAGGGACTCGACTTGAGCGAGTTTGACTTTAAGGATCTGATTCATCCGAATGAATGTTTTGTGCTGAAGAGTGATCGTAATAGTGTATTGGCACGTTATAATCCTTTTTTACTCATTCTATCTGCCGGGTGATGAAGGGTAAAAATTACGGAATCGAACCACGCAACGCGGAACAGAGTTTTGCTTTTGAGATTCTGAATGATCCGAATGTGAAGCTGGTAGCGTTGACCGGAAAGGCGGGAACGGGTAAGACGCTGTTGGCATTGGCTGCCGCTTTGGGCAAACTGACCGATTACAAGCAGATTTTGCTGGCACGTCCGGTAGTGGCACTTTCGAATAAGGATATCGGTTTCCTTCCGGGAGACGCACAGGAAAAAGTGGCTCCTTACATGCAACCGTTGTTCGACAACTTGAATGTAATCAAACGTCAGTTTGCGACGAACTCCACAGAGGTGAAACGCATTGAGGATATGCAAAAGAGCGAGCAACTGGTAATTGAGGCTCTGGCTTTTATCCGTGGACGCAGTTTAAGCGAGATGTATTGTATTATCGACGAAGCGCAAAACCTGACTCCGAACGAAATAAAAACGATTATCACTCGTGCGGGAGAAGGTACGAAAATGGTATTTACCGGAGATATCCAACAGATTGACCAGCCTTATCTGGATAGCCAGTCTAACGGGCTGGTATATATGATTGACCGCATGAAAGATCAGAATATCTTTGCGCACGTCAACCTGTTGAAGGGCGAACGTAGTGAGTTGAGTGAACTGGCGAGTAACTTGCTATAAACAGATAATCTTTATTAAACGATAAACTGTAAACGACGAACGGTGAACAAATTGAGCTGTCATGCTGCAATGAGTTCACCGTTCATTATTTATAATTCACTCTTTATCATTCTTTCTTTCCGAAATATTTTAGGAATTGGGTGCGTTCAAATGTATTAACGCCCTTTACATCTTTAATATTCAGTCTGCCTTTGAATTGAGCGATATTGTTGAATCCTTTTTCTTTCCATCCAGGCGGAGAGGAAACGGTTGGCTTCTCCGATGAATGCGTTGGTGTTTTGATAGATTGCACTGCACACTTCCACAGCTGAAGCGCCGGCAAGAATCGCTTTTACTACTGATTCGGGATTGGCTACACCACCGGAAGCTGCATAATCAATCTTGTCTACTACCGCAGATGCAATGCCGATCCAACGAAGCGGGTTGGCGAGGTCGGAAGCGTTGCTGAATATTTCACCGGACATATGCTCCATATTTTCAATGTTGATGTCCGGTTGGTAGAAACGGTTGAAGAGGACAACTGCAGCCGCACCGTTGGCATATAACTGGTCAATCAGTGCCACTGGATTAGTCAGGTTATCGCCCAGTTTCATGATAACCGGAATGTTGATTGTCTTTTTTATGTGGCGGAGAATATCGATATGACGTTGTTCGAACGAACCGTATGTATATTGAACATCGGACTGTAAAGCCAGAATATTGATTTCTAATGCATCGGCACCCGCTGCTTCAATTTGTTTGGCAAAGTCAATCCATTCGGAATCACTGTAACAGTTGATACTGGCAATGATAGGAATAGGACATTCCTTTTTTGCTTTCTTTGTTATTAAAGTCAGATATTCGGACAATTTATGTTCACGGATGTATTCTGCCAGATAGTCACTTGCTTCCGGATAGAAAGCCGGATCTTTCAGTTGGTCCGCTTCCAGCATGATCTGTTCTTCGAACAGTGATTTCAGAACAATGGCACCGGCGCCGTTTTCTGCCAATTTCTTATTTTTTGCCGACACTGTTAGTCAGTCCCGAGCTACTGATGATGATTGGGTTTCTAAGAGAAAGCCCTGCGAAAGTAGTTTTTAAATCGGTCATAATGAATCTTTTTTTTAGTAGTTACTACTTCTAATTTAATAAATTCGTTCTCCGAAAATCTTGCTTCCTACCCGTACTAACGTACTTCCTGCGGCAATGGCTTCGTGATAATCGTGTGACATACCCATGGATAATTCCCGGAAAGCGTCCGAATCGGCGAACCAGGTTGTTTTTATCTCGTTAAAGAGCCTATTTAGTAAACCAAATTCCCGGTTGATTTGTTCAACATTATCGGTGTTGCTGGCCATCCCCATTAATCCGCAGATGCGTACATGAGTCAGCTCTTTCCATTCTCCGGCATTCAGCATATCTTTGCATTCGTCGGGGCTGAAACCAAATTTAGTTTCTTCCCTGTGCCACATGGATTTGCAACAGGCAGTTGATGATGCGTCCCGCTTTGACAGCTTGCTTGTTGACTTCGGCCAGCAGCTTATAAGTGTCAATTCCATGAATCATCGCTACGTATGGTATCATGTATTTAATTTTATTACTTTGCAGGTGTCCGATAAAATGCCATTCGATATCTTTGGGCAAACTTTCGTATTTAGCTGTCATTTCCTGCACTTTGCTTTCTCCAAAAATACGCTGTCCCGCCTGATATGCTTCTTCTATCGCTTCATTGGGATGGAATTTTGAGACAGCAACCAGCCGGACTCCTTGAGGGAGTTCGGCCAGCACTTGCTTTAAATTGTCAGCAATACTCATTGTTACTTATGCTTTTGATGGATCAAACTCCGGTTTGTCATTCGGTTCGGCGCTGTAAGGATATACATCCATGAGCGGAGTCTCGGATACCATACCGATCTGATAATCTGCCATGGTTCCTTTCATTCCTTCATCCAACTTCTTCACGGCATCGCGCAAGTCGGCAGCCTGTACCAGTACTTGAGTGGAAGTCTTTTTTCTCTGCACCACTTTTGTTCGTCCAGTGTGATGAAAATAAGTTTGCATTTGAACCAGCGGTCGGCACTTTCTTCGTCGCTAGGGAAAAGTTCGCTATAGTTGGCACGTTTAATATCCGAAACGGTAAATTCTCCGGAGATAAACGGAGTGATTTCTTCAATAATACGGGCTTCTGCTTCAGTAAAGCTGAGTGCATCAACAAGATATGGTTCGGTAACTTTTTTCTGCATTCCGTTTTCCATTACTTTTTCATAACGAATCTTGCACTCAAACCAAGTATGCATTGCCATAATTTTCTTCCTTTTTTAATTAATTAATTCATGTAAATTGCCTACAAAAGATAAACAAAATACCAAAGTAAGTGCCGAAAGAATTTTATTTTCTTTTTATGCAAATTCTTAAGTTCAAAGGAAAGCATGACACGGAATAGTCCGATAATGAGGAAAGTTGAAAGAAATCATATAGACCGCGTAGAGTGCACCTATGGCCGGTTGCCACAATATCAATAAGGAACATATAATGGCAAGGATACCGAAAGCCATGTACCAGCCCCAGTCGCGAGTACCATAACGTTTCAGGTCGATCGAGTAACCGGTGGAGGAGAAGCCGCGGAACATGAGCCAAAAGGCTATGATAAACGGAATGACTTCCATGCTGACCATGGGATAGGCAATCAGGTAGATGCCGAGAATAACGTCGATGATTCCTCCCACGATATACCAGCCCCAGCTTGGCACACCTTTTCGATTGCTGACTGCAAAGAGGGATTTCCAAGATACCGCTTATCAACATGGATATGCTGAATACGATACTTAGAGCTACATAGCTGCTTAAAGGTGCAAACATCAGCCAAAGGGCTACAATAATATACACGATTCCCAAGAGAAGAGAAGCCCACCAATTTTTTACTGAGTGTTGAATCTCATTGAATACTGTTTCCATACGTTTTTTATATTTAAAATTGAATACTAGAGTAATTTCGTTGTGGAATAACAATTTGAATTTAGAAAAGGTTTTCCGTGAACATATTTCGAGGAATAGTTGTTTTTCTATATAAAGTAAATTTTAAAAAAAATAATGCATTATGGCAACAACAAATTTCAAAGGACAACCGGTGAAACTGATCGGTGAATTTATACAAGTGGGTAAAGTAGCTCCCGATTTTGAGCTGGTAAAAACAGATTTATCTTCTTTCTCTCTGAAAGACTTGAATGGTAAAAATGTGATTTTGAATATTTTCCCAAGTTTGGACACAAGTGTATGCGCAACGTCGGTACGCAAATTTAATAAGATGGCTGCCGGATTGAAAGATACGGTTGTATTGGCTATTTCTAAAGACCTTCCTTTTGCTCACGGTCGTTTCTGCACGACGGAAGGTATTGAGAATGTAATTCCATTGTCAGACTTCCGTTTTTCGGATTTTGATGAAAGCTACGGTGTGCGTATGGCCGGATGGGCCATTGGCCGGACTTTTTGGCACGTGCAGTGGTGGTGATTGGCAAAAATGGAAAGGTAGCTTATACTGAACTTGTTCCGGAAATCACGCAAGAACCTGATTATGATAAGGCGCTGGCTGCTGTGAAATGATTTTTTAATTTGGAATTATAAGATTTTGACCTAATGAGAACTGGTAGACAGATCTGGCAGGACACCAGACCTCCATTCTTGTTAGGTTGTGTTTTTTTTTATACACTAAACCTTTATTGACATGAACAAAATAGGATTTTATTCTTTGCCCTGTCAACTATGGGCATTGGAACCCTTTCGGCTCAAACTGCCGATAGTACTCAAACTTCTCCCTGGACTAAAGAAGGATTTGCCGGACTGAAACTGACACAGGTTAGTCTGACCAACTGGGCTGCCGGAGGTGATAACTCTGTGGCCTTTGACTTGCAAGGTACATATCAGATTAATTACAAAAAGAGGAAAACATTTATGGACCAATCGTCTGGAATTGGCATACGGACTTAATAAGACTGGGGGAAGATGGTACGAGAAAAAGCAAATGATAAGATTTATCTGAATACGAACTATGGGTATTCTATCGCCAAAAAGGAAGTATGCCAGTGCATTTGCCACTTTCCAAACACAATTCTCGCCGGGATATGACTATTCGGTCAACAAAGGATGTCGCTTTCATCTCCGAATTTATGGCTCCCGGTTATTTGACTACCGGTTTGGGATTTACTTATGATCCGGGCAAGATATTTACAGTTGTACTATCTCCTGCTTCTTGGCGTGGCACCTTCGTACTAAACGACCGTCTCTCTGATGAGGGGGCTTATGGAGTAGATCCCGGTAAACATCTTTTGTCGAGCTTCGGTGCTAATCTGAAAGGAGAGGTGAAATATGAATTCTTAAAGAAACATGACTGTATATTCCGTCTGGACTTTGTATTCTGACTACTTGCATAAACCTCAGAATATTGATGTGAACTGGGAAGTGCAGATTAATATGGCAATCAACAAATGGTTCTCCACTACGCTGACCACCAATATGGTCTATGACGATGATATCAAAATAGCTCAGAAAGACGGTACAAAAGGATCACGTGTACAATTCAAAGAGATATTGGGCGTGGGAGTGCAGTTTAATTTTTAAAGTACTAAGTAATAGGTAATAATAAGTATTAAGTCTTAAACCGTGCGGATAAGCTAATAACACAGCAGCTTCGGTTAATACCTAATACTTATTACCTATTACTTATTATTTTATTTCTCTTCATTCCTTTATAAACCAGGAAGGCAACGATAAACACACCGAGGGCAATGAAGCCATAGCCTATTTCGTGGCTGTATTCTGTTACTTTGGCAATCAGTTGTTCTTTCGCTTTCGATGCCGGGCACTGTCGAGAGGTAATACCCGATTACGGCGAGGATTGTATTCCATAATCCGGCTCCGATAGTGGTATACAACAGGAAGGTGTGCATTTTCATGCGGGCCAAGTCCTGCCGGTATGGAAATCAGCTGGCGAACTGCCGGAATCAATCGGCCGATGAAGGTGGAAAGTGCGCCATGCTTGTCGAAATAAGATTCGGCATGTTGTACTTTGGCTTCGTCGATCAGACACATGTGCCCGATGCGGCTGTTGGCAAATTTATAAATAATGGGACGTCCCAGCCATTTGGCCAGATAATAGTTGATTAATGCGCCGATATCTGCACCGATAGTGGCAAATAAGACTACTAAGTAAATATTAAGCTCGTCATTGACAGCTGCTTTGTATGCTGCCGGCGGGATGATCACTTCCGATGGGAAAGGGATGAAGGAGCTTTCTATAGTCATTAATAAAGTGATTGTCCAATAATTCAGATGTTCGAGACACCACTTTGGATAAAAGCTACTGATTCCATGTGTTTTTGGGCTAAAGTTTATTAATATGATTATTTATTTCCTTTCTCTTTCTTCATGCGCTTCCAGACTTCTTTTTTTGAGCATTTGTTCGCCTTCCTCCGTTTGGTTAGGTCTGGACAGCAGATCCAGAATGATGTCCTCGCTGATCGGATGGGCACTTTCACTGTTGTACTTGAAGAAGTCGTCTATCTCGTTATGCATCAGACTGAGAATACTCAGTTTCTCTGTGACGTCTGCATAGTTGGGATCAATCCGGTATGACTCTTCAAAACAGAGTTTGGCTTGATATAAGTACTCTGCGTCCGAATAGGCCGAAGCTACCAAATACCACATTTCTGCACTCGGTTTCCATCACCAGTGCTTTGTCAAAAGCCTTGACTGCCTTTTTTTTTTCTGACCTTCCTTCATGTAGAGTTTACCTTCTGTCAGATGGATACCGGGATCATCCGGCTGGATCTTTTTGGCTTTTTTACATAACAGATGCGCTTCCTCATGCTTGCCTAGTTGGGAGGCGGCTACAGCTTTGTTGGTATAAGTATCTATCAATAGAGGAGAGTTGCCGGCTCCGTCTGCTACAAAACGGTCGATGACACGTTGGTAGCAATCGTCTGCTTCTTGCCATGCTCCTTTGTTGGAATATGCCATCCCCAAAAACATGTAACCCATTTCGGGAGGAAAGGCTTTGTATTCTATCGCCTTTGTATAATTCTCAATGGCGGCATCCGAATTGTTCAGATAGAAATAGCAATGTCCGCGGTAAGCGTAGGCTTCTCAAACGTCTCGTCGGCAGCCAGTGCAAAGTCACAGGCTTCGATTGCTTTTTCACTGTCTTCAGCTGCAAAGCGGCATTTGGCAAGTCCCACCCAGTAACTGGCATTGTAGGGATCCATATCAATCAGTTGATTGTAATAGGTCGATGCGGCTTCGAGTTCATTGGTGCCTGCGAGATAGTCTGCCATGACAGCTATGAAATCTTCTTTTTTACCGAATCGGGGGGTACCTTTATCCAACCATTCCTTGGCGGCTTCGGGGTATCCCATATCCATATAGAGATAGATGATATTAATAATTGTTTCCAGTTCATCCGTATCTTCTATGGTATCTAATGTGCTTCGGGCTGCTTCCAGTTGTCCTTCGTTCAGCAGAAGTTCCGCTTTCAGCATTTTTTACATCAGTAATATAATCATCTGTGATGCTTTCTGCAACTTTTTCGCCAGAGGTATTTTACCGGTATCAAGATAAAGATAGGCCTGCTCTACCAGTAGATCTGTGCTGTCGGGATGCAGGTGGAGGCCGTAAGTTATGACCTCTTGCGCTTCGTCGAATTTCCGTTCGGCAGCGTATCGGTCAGCAATGTCGGCTAGTTGGTCTCCGTCCAGATAGAGTTGTCGGTTTTCTGCTTTTGCCGTTTCATATTGAGCGATTAACTCGTTTAGTTCTTTATTTGCGGACGGTGAATTTTTTCTCCCCATTCTGATTTATTTTGATTTGAATAAAGCAGCGCTAAAAAGATGTTTAGGCACGGATTACACGGATTGAAGCGGCTTGTAAGTTACGTGAACTCTTTAAATCCGTGCAATCCGTGTAATCCGTGCCTGAATAATATCATAGATTTATTCCTTATTCGGCTTTTGGCACTGCCTTTTTATGTTTAAGTAGCCTGTGAAGGCTGAATTTTATTTATTGATTTTGCCCCAGGTATCCTTTAATCCTACCGTGCGGTTGAATACAAGTTTCTCCGGAGTCGAGTCTTTGTCGATATTGAAATAACCGATGCGTTGGAATTGCAGGTATGAGAGCACAGGCAAGGTTGCCGCAAACTTCTCGATATAGCAATTCGGCAGAACTTTCAAAGAATCCGGATTGATGATTTCCTTCATTGCTTCCAGAGCTTCGCAGTTCTTTGCTTCACGGATGGCAGCCAGTTCGTCGCGTGGGTTTTCTACTTTCCACAGGCGGTCGTAGAGGCGTACTTCTGCTTGCAGGCAGTGGTTGCAGCTTACCCAGTGGAGCGTACCTTTCACCTTGCGGTTGGCATCCGGCATACCGCTGCGGGTGTTCGCGTCATATTCACAATATACTTCTGTGATTATGCCGTTCTCATCCTTCTTGCATCCGGTACATTTTACGATGTAAGCGTTTTTGAGGCGTACTTCCTGTCCCGGAGTCATGCGGAAATATTTCTTGGGCGCGTCTTCCATAAAGTCTTCGCGTTCCATCCATAATTCACGGCTGAACTCGATCATGTGGCTTCCTGCTTCCGGATCTTCCGGATTGTTGATAGCTTCCAGTTCCTCCACTTGTCCTTCCGGATAGTTGGTGATGATGAGTTTCACCGGGTTGATGACAGCAGATACGCGGGTAGCACGGCTGTTCAGATCGTCACGTACAGAACTTTCGAGCAGTGCGATGTCATTCAGTGCGTCGTATGTGGTATAACCGATTTTGTCGATAAACTTATGGATAGATTCCGGAGAATAACCACGACGGCGGAAGCCGCAGATGGTCGGCATACGGGGATCGTCCCATCCGTTCACCAATCCTTCTTTTTACCAGCGTCAGCAGGTTGCGTTTGCTCTCATCAGCGTGTAGCTCAGGTTCAGCTTGTTGAACTCAGTCTGACGGGGGACGGTTGTCGTTCAGATCCTTACCTTCTTTCAGCCAGTCGATGAACAGGTCGTATAACGGACGGTGTACCACAAACTCGAGTGTACAAAGCGAGTGGGTTACGCCTTCAAAGAAGTCACTCTGTCCGTGCGCGACGTCGTACATCGGATAAGCCTTCCAGGTAGTACCTGTGCGGTGGTGCGGATGGTTAACCACCCGATAGATGATCGGGTCGCGGAAGTGCATATTAGGATTGGCCATGTCGATTTTGGCACGGAGCACCATAGCGCCTTCTTCTATCTCACCGCTGTTCATCTTCTTGAAGAGTTCCAGGCTTTCTTCGATTGGGCGGTCACGGTACGGGCTGTTCACACCTGCTTGCGTGGGAGTACCTTTTTTGCTGGGCAATCTGTTCGGCTGTTTGCTCGTCAATATATGCTTTACCTTCCTCGATGAGGCGGATGGCGAAGTCCCATAATTGCTGGAAATAGTCGGAAGCGTAGTATTCGTTTCCCCATTGGTAGCCAAGCCATTGAATATCTTCTTTGATGGCTTCTACGTATTCCACGTCCTCTTTGGTCGGGTTCGTGTCGTCGAAACGGAGGTTGCAGATACCGCCATGGCGTTCAGCGATGCCGAAATCTAGGCAAATGGCCTTCGCGTGGCCGATGTGAAGGTATCCGTTGGGCTCGGGCGGGAAACGGGTCTGCACTTTTCCACCATTTTTACCTTCCTTCAAATCCTTCTCTACTGCCTGTTCAATAAAGTTCAGGCTTTTCTTATCGCCTGTGTCTTCGTTTTTAATATCTGTCATAACGTTAAAATGTTAACTCTATTTATAGGCTACAAAAAAGTAGGACATTTTTTTTTTTATTTTACTGGAATATAACCGCTCTTTTTTTATAATCTCCTGTCCTTCGGGCGAAAGAATGAAGTTGATCAGAGGAGCTACCTGCTCTTTGTTCTTCACATTATAATAGTAATAAAGGGGGCGGACAATGGGATAAGTTTTGTTCGTTGCGTTCTCCACTGTCGGCGCGGCGTAGTGACTTCCGTCATACGAAACGGAAAGCGTTTTGGTGCGGGGAGATACGTATGCCAGCCCGACGTACCCGATGGCTCCCTTCGTCTGGCTGACGGACTGGATGATAGCACCCGTGGCGGGCATGGAAAGGCTGCCTGCCATATAGTTCTTGTTGTTCAGCACGTTCTCCTTGAAGAATTCGTAAGTTCCAGAAGAGGTTTCGCGGGGAATAGACAACTATTTTGCGGTCGTCTCCGCCCACTTGCTTCCAGTTGGTGATCTTTCCGCGGAAAATGTCTTCCAGCTGCTGGCGGGTGAGCTGTTTCACCGGATTGGAAGGATGCACCACTACGGCAAGGGCGCGTCATAGGCTACGATCACCTCGTCTACATCCTGTCCGGCTTCCTTGATTTTCATCTTTTCGCTGAACTTGATAGGGCGGGAGGCCATTGCGATGTCCGTCGTGTTGTCCAATAAAGCGGAAATACCTACACCGGTTCCTCCGCCGGTCACGGTGACACGGGTGTCTGGGTGTTGGTTCATAAACCGTTCTGCTGTCTGCTGGGCGACAGGTAGTACCGTATCACTGCCTTTAATGCGTTGTGCATTGACACTAAGAGAGAGTAGGACAAGGCGATTAATAAGTTTCTTCTCACTTTCATAAATTATTCTTTTTATTGCTGGTGCAAATAAAACAATTGGATATTACATTCTTGTTTCATGTAGGGTGGAAATAGATGTTGTAATACAAATGTAATATGATTGAAACATTTCCTTCAAACGTTAGTCACATCCCCTTAATAAGGAGATGCTTTCTTTGCATCAGAATTCAAATAGGTATGAAAAAAAGTTTTTTGAAAAGATTATAGAAGGTGTCCTGACTTGTAGCGGTTTCGTAACGAGTATTACAATTCTGCTTATCGTTCTTTTCCTGTTTACTGAAGCTTTCGGGCTATTCAAAAGTAAAGTGATTGAAGAAGGATATGTGTTGGCGCTGAAGAAGAGTAATAAGGTAAGCGTGCTGACTCCGGCGCAGATAAAGAATGTTTTCGATGAGGAGATAACGAACTGGAAAGAACTCGGCGGGAAAGACCTGCCTATCCGGGTTTTCCGTCTGGAGGATATAACACAGTATTATACCGAAGAAGAACTCGGCCCCGCTTATGAATATGCAGGTGAGAAGATAACGGAACTAGTGGAAAAGATGCCGGGTATTGTGGCATTTGTTCCGCAGAAGTTTATCGTTCATCCTGACGCGGTGCATCTTATAGAGGATAACACGATCTCGGTAAAGGATGTTTTTGCAGGTGCCGAATGGTTTCCGACGGCAACCCGGCAGCACAGTTCGGATTTCTGCCTTTGATTGCCGGTACGTTGTGGGTAAGCTTGTTTGCTATTCTTTTTTTGCATTACCGTTCGGACTTTCGGTTTCTATTTATATGTCCGAAGTGGCAAATGAAGGTACGGAGCTGGCTGAAACCTATTATTGAATTATTGAGTGGTATTCCTTCCGTTGTATACGGCTTTTTCGGATTGATCGTTATTGTTCCGTTGATTCAGAAACTGTTTGATCTTCCGGTGGGCGAGAGTGGATTGGCAGGAAGTATCGTGCTGGCTATTATGGCATTGCCTACCATAATTACGGTGACGGAGGATGCGATGAGAAACTGTCCGCGTGCTATGCGGGAGGCGAGTCTGGCATTAGGAGCTTCGCAATGGCAGACTATATATAAGGTAGTGATTCCTTATTCTATTTCGGGGATTACTTCCGGAGTAGTGCTTGGCATCGGACGGGCTATCGGTGAAACAATGGCGGTGTTAATGGTGACGGGTAATGCCGCCGTAATTCCGACTACTATTCTCGAACCGTTGCGTACCATTCCGGCTACCATTGCGGCGGAATTGGGAGAAGCTCCTGCCGGTGGTCCGCATTATCAGGCCCTTGTTTATGTTGGGCGTCGTGCTGTTCTTCATCACACTAATTATTAACTTTAGCGTGGAATACATTTCTTCTAAAGGATTAAAACGTAGTAAATAAAATGGAAATTTGTAGTAATAATAAGGCTAAACATCGTTCGCAGAAGCTGGCTTTCGGAATTTTCCGCTTGTTGAGTCTTTGTATTGTGCTGATATTGTTTGTGATTCTGGGATTTATCATCTATAAAGGAATCGGTGCCATCAGCTGGGAGTTTATCACTTCAGCACCTACGGACGGTATGAGGGGGTGGAGGTATCTGGCCGGCTATCGTAGGTACTTTTATCTAATGGTGGGTAGTGCGTTGTTTGCTTTCCCGGTAGGTGTGATGAGTGGCATTTATATGAACGAGTATGCGCCGAAAGGCAAGCTGGTCCGCTTTATCCGGATGATGACCAATAACCTGAGCGGTATTCCGTCCATTGTGTTCGGTTTGTTTGGTATGGCACTGTTTGTGAAATACATGGGGTTCGGCGACAGCATCCTGGCCGGTTCTTTGACGTTGGGATTGCTTTGTGTACCTTTGGTGATACGCACCACCGAAGAAGCCTTGAAGGCTATTCCGGATAGTATGCGTGAAGGTAGTCGGGCATTGGGAGCAACAAAGTTGCAAACGATCTGGCATGTAATTCTGCCTATGGGATGCCGAACATTATCACCGGACTGATTCTGGCTTTGGGACGTGTATCGGGTGAAACGGCGCCCATCTTGTTTACGTGTGCCGCTTACTTCCTGCCGCAGTTGCCGACCGGTATTCTTGACCAGTGTATGGCGTTGCCTTATCACTTGTATGTGATTTCGACCAGTGGAACGGATATGGAGGCGCAGTTGCCGTTAGCTTATGGCACTGCATTGGTCCTGATTGTGATTATCCTACTGGTGAATCTGCTGGCTAATGCTTTGAGGAAATATTTTGAAAAAGAGTAAAGACGAATTAAATAATATATGGATACAGTAAAAAATAGATGCGCGTGATGTGAATTTCTGGTATGGTGATTTCCATGCTTTGAAAGGAATCAGTATGCAGATTGAGGAAAAATCGGTTGTTGCGTTTATCGGGCCTTCCGGTTGTGGAAAGTCTACCTTTCTCCGGCTTTTCAACCGGATGAACGATCTGATTCCCGCTACCCGCTTGGAGGGGGATTCGTATTGACGGGCAGAATATATATGCTAAAAGCAGTGGCGGTGGACGAACTTCGTAAGAATGTGGGAATGGTGTTCCAGCGTCCTAATCCTTTTCCGAAAAGTATCTTCGAGAATGTGGCTTACGGACTTCGTGTGAATGGAGTGAAGGATAACGCTTTCATCCGCCAACGGGTGGAGGAAACACTGAAAGGGGCGGCACTTTGGGATGAGGTGAAAGATAAGTTGAAGGAATCGGCTTACGCCTTGTCCGGCGGACAGCAGCAGCGTCTTTGTATCGCTCGTGCAATGGCGGTGTCTCCCTCAGTGTTGCTGATGGACGAGCCTGCGTCTGCGCTCGATCCCCATTTCTACGGCAAAAGTGGAGGAGCTGATTCACGAGCTGAAAAAGACTATACTATTGTGATTGTAACGCATAATATGCAGCAGGCGGCCCGTGTCAGCGACAAAACGGCTTTCTTTTTATATGGGCGAGAATGGTAGAATTCGATCAGACCAAGAAGATATTCACAAATCCGGAGAAAGAGGCTACGCAGAATTATATTACAGGTCGCTTCGGATAGTTTGTACCGGAATGGCGGGGATTGATAGAATATTAATCATTTATATATAATAGACTATGGTAAAGTTTATAGAATCGGAACTTGTCCTATTGAAGAAGGAAATTGATGAAGATGTGACGTTGGTGTACAACCAAGCTCGGACCGTGCCGGGAGGCTGTATTGACTCGACAAAAGAGTTGGCTCAGCAGGTGATGGTTCGCGTGAACGCAGGGTGAATGCCTTTGAGCTGAAGATAGAACAGTGATGTGGAAGATATTATCGCGTTGTATAATCCGGTGGCGATTGATCTTCGTTTTGTGTTGGCTATGTTGAAGATTAATACGAATCTGGAACGCTTGGGAGACTTTGCGGAAGGGATTGCCCGTTTCGTGATACGTTGCAAAGAACCGGTGCTGACGCTGAGTTAATGTTGAACTCGTCTTCGCGTTTGGCAGAGATGCAGGCTGAGGTTTTGTCCATGCTGGAGCTGGCGAAACGTGCCTTGCATGAGGAGAGTATTGAAATGGCAACTACCGTATTCGGCAAAGATAATCTGCTGGACGAAATCAACGCGCAGGCAACGGGAATCCTTGCCGATTATATCATTGAACATCCGGAAGCTGTACATACGTGTGTGGATTTGGTGAGCGTTTTCCGCAAATTGGAACGTGCAGGAGATCATATCACCAACATTGCTGAGGAAATCGTATTTTTCATTGATGCCAAAGTGTTAAAAACATCGTGGAAAAAACGGATGAAAATTACCCGGATAAGTAATTTTTTGCAGGTTTTTAAACAGAAATTAGGGCTCCTTAAAAAATTTATCCTATATTTGACTCCTATAACGGGCTAGTTACAGGAGTTTTTGCTTCAAATGATAATAAATCCAAAGATTTTTCAAAAAAGATGTTATATGACATGTTTTATAATTTGAGAGTATCAGTAAAAGCGACTATATTTGCACCGTTATCCTGAAAACAATCTTTTTACCTTAAAAAAAACTAATACCTATTGAAAACTGAAAAATGGAGCTTTGTGAAAAGCCCCATTTTTTTTTGCTCTTATTTTCTTTCCTGCCGGCTTATTTGTATCTTTGAACCCTATATAAAAAGAGTATTTCAAATCGTAAAATCGTAAATTATGTTTTCTGGAATCGTAGAAGAATATGCTACTTTGGTAGCACTGGTGAAAGACCAGGAGAATATACACTTTACATTTAAGTGTTCGTTTGTGAATGAGTTGAAAATCGACCAGAGTATTTCTCACAATGGTGTATGCCTGACGGTAGTGACTCTGACGGATGATACGTATACGGTGACTGCCATGAAAGAAACATTGGAACGTTCCAATCTCGGTCTGTTGAAGGTAGGAGATAAGGTGAATGTAGAGCGTAGCATGATGATGAACGGCCGTTTGGATGGGCATATTGTTCAGGGACATGTAGACCAGACTGCAACCTGCATTGATATCAAGGATGCGGAAGGCAGCTGGTACTTTACATTCCGATATGCGTTTGACAAAGGAGATGGCGAAAGCGCGGATATATCACCGTGGATAAAGGTTCGGTGACTGTGAACGGTGTTAGCCTGACGGTATGTAATCCGACGGATGATACTTTCCAGGTGGCTATCATTCCTTATACATACGAGCATACGAACTTCCATACGTTTGAGATTGGCAGTGTGGTAAATATCGAATTCGATATTATCGGCAAGTATATCAGCCGGATGATTCAATACAAATAAGATGGAATACAGTGATTTTCTGCAATTAGTATATACTTTCCCTCAATTGAGTGACCGGGCGTATGATAAAGAACGTCCGGTAGAAGCGGAGAAGTTGGAGAGGATTTTAGAGGCGGGTCGTTTGGCTCCTTCTGCCTGTAATGCACAGCCTTGGAAGTTCGTGGTGATAACTGACCGTGAATTGGCTTTAAAAGTGGGTAAGGCTGCTGCAGGACTTGGGATGAATAAATTTGCTAAGGATGCTCCAGTGCATATCCTGATTGTAGAAGAGTCCGCCAATATCACTTCTCTACTTGAGGAAAAGTGAAGGATAAGCATTTCCCGCTGATTGATATTGGAATTGCTGCTGCTCATATCACACTGGCTGCTGAAAGTGAAGGACTGGGATCGTGTATTTTGGGCTGGTTTGATGAAAAAGAACGTCCAGGAAACGCAGTTTTTTTTTGCCGGATTCCTGCTTCAAACGTTTATTGCTGGATATGCCCAACCCTGGAAGTTTGTGGTGATAACCGACCGTGAACTAGCTGTGAAGATTGGCAAGGCTGCAGCAGGGATTGAAATGAATAAGTTTGCCAAAGATGCGCTCAGCATATCTTTTAGTTGTGGAAGAGTCGGCCATCATTACTGCTCGGGGGAAAAGAAAGATAAACTTTTCCTTGATTGATATCGATTGCCGCCGCTCATATCACCCTTGCTGCTGAAAGTGAAGGACTGGGCTGTGTATGATAGGCTGGTTTGACGAAAAGGAAATGAAGCGACTGACAGGCATCCCTTCGTCCAAACGTATTGCTGGATATCACGATAGGCTATCCGGTGAAGGAGAAAAGGAAAAGAAGATGAGAAAAACCGAAAAGAAAAAGTGATTTCCTACAACAGCTATAAATAGGCTACAAATCCTTGAGTAACACTTACTTTTGCCTTCTTATAGTATTCTTCTCTGGATTCGGTCCCAGTACTTTCCATTCGTCGTTGAATTCTTCGTCTTTGTCTATCTTTGAAATTCTCCGAGCCGTATGTATCCAAGCGGTCGAGCAGGATGGCTACGTTCAGTTGATTGATGTCCATAGACGGCTGGTAACCGATTTCTTCGCTTTTTTCGTCGGTAACAACCTCGTGAATCAATTCTATTTCCTGTAACTGATAAAGTACCTGATTTGTCAGTCGGATGGGGATCTGATGCTCCTCCGATATTTCTGCAGCCGTATAGGGCGGTTCGTTCTTTTCGAATCGTTTGGCTATGAGTGACATAATCAGGATGGATATAAAAAATCCCGGTATCGTCTGCTGATGTTCCGGGTGTCCTGGTCAAAACTAAAAGCTGCGGATATTCTGTCCGGCATACGTCAGTTCGGCTCCAAACAAACAGATTGTCCAGGATATCTGCAACCAAAGCAGAAATAAGGGAAGTGCGGCAAAACTACCATAAATGGCATTGTACTTTGACACCCACAACTGGCTGTTGATGTACAGGAACTGAAAAGCCTGATAAGCAGACCCTGCCAGAATACCTGCAATGAGAGCGTGTTTGAATTTCACTTTCGTGTTCGGCATGAAGATGTACAGCCCGGTGAACATCAGCCATGTCAGGACAAAAGGAATAAGCCGTATCATGAATTTCATAACAGGAGCGAGCAGGACGAAATCATCCATCTGCTTGAGAATGGTGCTCATAAACAGAGAAAGTCCTCCGGATACCACGATCAGAATCGGCATCAGCAGGAACATGGAGAAATAGTCCGTAATCTTGCGATACATGGATCGTGCTTTTTTCACTTCCCAGATACGGTTGAAGGTGATTTCAATATTACTGACCAGATTGATAACCGTCCATAACAACATTACCAAAACCAACTCCAATGAAAATACCTCCTTTGGTCTGTGAAAGATAGGAATTGACAAATGAGAGAATGGCCTCCTGTTGTTTCTGTATTTCCTCCAAAAACCGTTGCGGAACTGGTGTTCCATCAGGTTGTCGAACCCGAAACCACGCGCTACGGCAAACAGGATGGCAAGTATCGGCACAATGGCAAGCAATGTGCTGTATGTTAGCGCAGAGGCCTTGTTTAGCCATTCGGTCTTTGGTAAACCGATTGATACAAAGATAGATCGGTTTTTATAATATTGTAGAGTGAGAACTTGGTTCTCACTTCGTCCGTAATGCGCCAGATGTCATATCTTCCGTGATTTTTCGCCAGATGTTCATACTAATTGAAAACTTTACCATATATTACAACAGATTTTTCGAACTTCATGGCTCCATTAGTCATTTTGTAAAAATGGATAATTAAAAAAAAAGCAGTCAGCCTATAAGCCGAGTTCTGTACCTATAATTTCGATATTAATAAGGTGCCTGTCATTTATCTGAGTGGCGTGTCACCACGACACTTTTTAGCGGTCTACCCTCCGACATGGAGCGAGCAACTCTCATAACGCCGGTTTACATGACCTTTACAACTCCTAAGACGTACAGCCCGCATGTCGCCATGCGACTGGTAGGCTTTCACCCCCACCTTCTCACCCTTACCTCTCCCCCGAAAGGAGCGGCGGTTATTTTCTTCTACGTTACTCTACCCTTTGCGGACAGCTTTCTGTTAGGAAGTAGGATGCTCTGTGTTGCCCGGACTTTCACTCCTCCTGCCTGCGCGAAACGCGCACGCGACAGACCGGCCAACTGCTTTAGACTGCAAAAAAATATGTCATTTATTTTGTTTTAGCCAAAGAAAGTGTCACAAATAGAAATAATTTCTACCTTTGCTATCATTAAATCATGATTCAATGAAGAAAATCCTTTTTTTTTTCTATTGCTTGCTGGTAGTAGCGGTAGTTAGTCTGAAAGCTACGCCCCCATGCCTGCTGATTCGGCTTATGGGGTAGTACATATTTCTGTTTGTAATATGCGCGATGAAGGTAAGTTTACGTCCGGGATGGCGTACGCAGGCGCTGCTTGGAATGCCGGTCAAGGTATTGCAATATACCGGCTGGTATGAGATTCGAACTCGGATGACTATACGGGATGGGTACACCGGATGGTGGTTAATCCGATGTCGAAAGAGCAATACGATGAATGGAACCGTGCTGAGAAGATCGTGGTGACTTCCCATTATGGATTTACGTACGAAAACCGGATGATGACTCTCAGACCGTATCGGATGTCGTTGCCGGCAACCGTCTGAAGTGGGAGGGAGCAAAGGGCGCTTTTACAAAGTGTCTTATCCCGACGGTCGCCAGGCATATATATCCAAACATATTTCACAACCCGAAACGAAGTGGAGAGCTTCATTGAAACAGGATGTCGAAAGCATTATTCAAACCGCCTATACAATGATCGGAATCCCCTATCTGTGGGCGGGAACTTCTTCGAAAGGAGTCGATTGCAGCGGTCTGGTCCGGACAGTGCTTTTGCGCACGATATAATCATCCCGAGATGCGTCGTAACAGGCTTATGTAGGCGAACGCATTGAAATCGCTCCTGATTTCTCCAACGTGCAACGCGGAGATCTCGTCTTTTTCGGTCGCAGCCACAGCCGACCGCAAAGAAGGCATTTCCTGCATAAATGCGTCTATCTGGGCAACAAACGCTTCATCCGGCTCCTGGGAGACGTACATATCAGCAGCTTTGATCCCGAAGACGAGTATTACGACGAGTTCAACACCGGCCGTCTGCTTTTTGCCACCCGCTTCCTGCCTTATATAAATAAGGAGAAAGGTATGAATACCACTGACCATAACCCTTATTATCTATATGACTAATCATTATCCATTATCAATTATCCATTCAACAAATGCCAAATAGAAGAGATTTCCTGAAAACGGCCGCCTTTGCAACTTTAGGCTCCAGAATAGCTGTCAGCCGGGCATTGGCGGGAGAATCTGTAGCTTCCACCATTCATATAAACAAACAGGGTATGGGAGGAAAGATGAAAATGACTTTTTTTTCCTTATGAGTTAAAGTTGAGGCACGTCTTTACGGTAGCCACTTATTCGCGCACCACCACACCCGATGTGCAGGTAGAAATCGAGTATGAGGGAGTGACCGGATATGGAGAGGCGTCAATGCCCCTTATCTTGGGGGAGACGGTGGAGTCGGTGATGAACTTCCTTAAAAAGTAAATCTGGAGCAATTCAGTGATCCTTTTCAGTTAGAGGACATTTTGTCATACGTTGACAGTCTGTCTCCGAAAGACACGGCGGCAAAGGCAGCGGTAGATATTGCCCTTCATGATTTGGTGGGAAAGCTGCTGGGAGCTCCGTGGCATAAGATATGGGGGATTGAATAAGGAAAAAGACCCTTCCACCACCTTTACGATCGGTATCGATACGCCCGATGGTTCGTGCCAAAAACAAAAGAGTGTGCAGACCGGTTTAATATATATAAAGGTAAAGCTGGGAAGAGACAACGATAAGGAAATGATAGAGACGATCCGTTCGGTGACAGACCTTCCGATTGCCATAGATGCCAACCAAGGATGGAAAGACCGCCAATACGCGCTCGATATGATCCATTGGCTGAAAGAAGGATTGTGATGATAGAGCAGCCCATGCCGAAAGGAGCAACTGGATGACATAGCACGGGTGACGCAGCAAAGCCCTCTGCCGGTGTTTGCCGATGAGTCGTTACAGCGTTTCAAGGATGTGGCCGCTTTGAAGGGCGCATTTACGGGAATCAATATCAAACTGATGAAATGTACCGGTATGCGTGAAGCATGGAAGATGGTGACGCTGGCGCACGCTTTGGGAATGCGCGTGATGGTGGGCTGTATGACGGAGACTTCGTGTGCGATATCTGCCGCCTCGCAATTTTCTCCGGCGGTCGATTTTGCTGACCTCGATGGTAACCTGCTTATCTCCAACGATCGCTTCAAAGGGGTAGAAGTGGTGAAGGGGAAAATCACCTTTGAATGACTTACCCGGAATCGGTGTCATGAAAATCTGATCTTACTGAATGAATGTCAGACTGTTAAAGCCCTCTGACATACAACGAATGTAAATTTGTCAGTTGCTGTCGTTAAGCGCTGTTAAGCCTCAAATATTCTCTGTTAAAAGAGGGACAAAAAAAAGAGTGACAAGTAGAATAAGTGAACGATATTTGTTATTATTTTAACGTCGTAAAAGTTAAAACAATGTCGAATATTAACATTTTAAAGAATTATAAATCATGAAACAGACAACAAAGAACATTCTGGGAGTAGGAGCTATTATTCTTCTTAGCTCAGGAGTTGCAGGATTGACAACTTATAAATTGTTGCAATCCAATGATGCTGCCAAGGAGACATCTTTTAATGAGATGTTCCAGCAGAATCCCAATGTCAAATTGGCTGCTTTTGACGCGGTAAACGCTCAACCGGTTGATTTGACACAAGCTGCGGAGAATTCGCTTCATGCTGTCGTACATATAAAGTCTACTCAGGAAGCTAAAACAAGAACCGTTCAGCAAGCACCGGATATTTTTGACTTCTTCTTTGGAGACGGACGCGGACAGCAGCGTCAGGTACAATCCCAGCCTCGTGTTGGCTTTGGTTCCGAGTCATCATTTCTAAAGACGGATTATATCGTGACCAACAATCACGTAATTGAAGGTGCCGATGAGATCAGTGTGAAACTGAATGACAACCGTGAGTTCAGAGGACGTGTGATCGGTACTGACCCGAGCACAGACCTTGCTCTGATCAAGATTGAGTCGGAAGATGATCTGCCTACTATTCCGGTCGGAGATTCCGAAACACTGAAAGTAGGAGAGTGGAGTATTCGCTGTAGGAAACCCTTTCAATCTGAACTCTACAGTGACAGCAGGTATCGTAAGTGCCAAAGCCCGTACTCTGGGAGTATACAATGGTGGTATTGAATCTTTCATCCAGACAGATGCCGCTATCAACCAAAGGGAATAGTGGTGGTGCAATCGGTGAATGCGAAAGGCGAACCGGTAGGTATCAACTCCGTGTTGTCTTCACCTACGGGGAGCATACGCAGGATACGGCTTCGCTATTCCTACCAGCATCATGACTAAGGTAGTTGCCGACCTGAAACAATACGGAACGGTACAGCGTGCCCCCTCCTTGGCATCAAGGGAGCTTTTTGGGCAGCAGCATCATGGAAGATCAGAGTCCTATCGATAAGTCCGGTACTACACTGCGTGATAAAGCGAAAGAATTTGGCGTGGTAGACGGCGTATGGGTACGTGAAATCGTTGATAACGGTTCGGCTGCCGGTGCTGATATCAAGGTAGACGACGTAATTGTCGGTGTGGATAACAAGAAAGTACATAACTTTGCCTACCTGCAGGAAGCATTGGCTAAACACCGTCCGGGCGATAAGGTAACTGTGAAACTGGTTCGTGCCAAAGAAAGAAAAAGTCAGTCGAAGTGACGCTGAAGAACGAACAGGGTACTACCAAGATCGTGAAGGAAGCTGGTATGGAAATTCTGGGTGCTGCATTCAAAGAACTGCCGGATGACTTGAAGAAACAGCTGAATCTCGGCTATGGTCTGCAAGTGACAGGCGTTTCTTCCGGTAAGATGTCAGATGCAGGAGTTCGCAAAGGTTTCATCATCCTGAAAGCTAACGACCAGCCGATGCGTAAAGTTAGCGATCTGGAAGAAGTGATGAAAGCCGCTGTTAAGTCTCCGAATCAGGTATTGTTCCTGACCGGCGTATTCCCGTCCGGCAAGCGCGGATACTTTGCAGTAGACCTGACTCAGGAATAAGTTATAAATTAAGGTAAGAAGATTGTAGGATAAGCTAATGAAATAGAAAAAGGATGCCGTCATACAACTTGTCGGCATTCTTTTTGTTTTATTAGTTGAAAATATAGTGAAAAAAGTTGCCTAAATATGTATGTTAACAAATTATTTGTCGTAACTTTGCACTCCAAATCTGTTTTTAAAGAATGAGACAACTAAAGATTACCAAAAGTATCACTAACAGAGAGAGCGCTTCTCTTGACAAGTATTTGCAGGAAATCGGCCGTGAGGACCTGATTACAGTCGAGGAAGAAGTGGAACTCGCTCAGCGCATTCGTAAGGGTGACCGTGTAGCATTGGAAAAATTGACACGTGCCAATCTTCGTTTCGTCGTATCTGTGGCTAAGCAGTACCAGAACCAGGGTTTGAGTTTGCCTGACTTGATTAATGAAGGCAATTTAGGACTGATCAAGGCCGCCGAAAAGTTTGATGAAACACGTGGATTCAAGTTTATCAGCTACGCCGTATGGTGGATTCGCCAGTCTATTCTGCAAGCATTGGCAGAGCAGTCGCGTATTGTTCGTCTCCCCGTTGAATCAGGTTGGTTCGCTGAATAAGATCAGCAAAGCCTTCTCTAAATTCGAACAGGAAAATGAGCGTAGACCTTCTCCCGAAGAACTGGCAGATGAACTGGATATTCCGGTTGACAAGATCTCTGATACACTGAAGGTATCCGGCCGTCATATTTCGGTAGATGCGCCTTTTGTGGAAGGAGAAAGACAACAGCCTGCTGGATGTGCTGGTAAACGACGATTCGCCTATGGCGGACCGCTCCTTGGTTAATGAGTCACTTGCGAGGGAAATTGATAGAGCTCCTTCTTTTCTACGTTAACCGAACGCGAAAAAGAAATCATACAGATGTTTTTCGGTATCGGACAACAAGAAATGACATTGGAAGAAATCGGCGATAAGTTTGGCCTCACACGTGAGCGCGTTCGTCAGATTAAAGAAAAAGCAATTAGAAGACTAAGACAAAGTAATCGTAGTAAATTGCTCAAATCCTACTTGGGATAAGTGAGGAATATCAGTTTCTGAAAAAAAATTAGGGTCGCATAAGTTGCACTTCTTGGAGTAATCATCTGAAGAATGTACTTATGCGACTTTTTTTATTTAGCCGTTATTCGTCAATACTATACTATGCACAATTTTATGAAGAAGTCTGCTCTGATATTATTCACGCTTGTTGGTCTGAACATTGGCATCGTAGCCAAAGCCGAACAACCCTTACGGGAAAAAGCTCTTGCAGCGAAAACCTATTGCGTAGAGAAAGGGTTTAATACGAATTATTGCTTTCTGGTAGATTTCAGCATTCCTTCCGGCAAAAAACGTTTCTTTGTCTGGGATTTCAAAGGCGATTCCATCAAATATTCAAGTCTGTGTGCTCATGGATATGGTAAGGAGAGCACGCCGAAGAAACCGGTATATAGTAATGTGGAAGGCAGCTATTGCTCTTCTTTGGGGAAGTATAAGGTAGGAATCCGTTCGTATAGTAAATGGGGGATTAATGTACATTATAAACTGCATGGATTGGAATCGACCAACAGCAATGCTTTCAAGCGTTACATTGTGCTCCATTCGTATACTCCGGTACCGACTTTGGAGATATACCCCATGCATCTTCCATTGGGGATTAGCCAGGGATGTCCTGTGATCTGTGATGACGCGATGCGGAAGGTCGATGCACTGCTGAAAGTCGAGAAGAAGCCTGTGTTGCTATGGATATATGAATAGAAATACTAAATCTTAATGATAAATAGATGATATTTCCTCTTTTTTGTTACCTTTGCCACAATTAAAAATTTATGATATGAAATACGTAAAAATACTATTTGCAATTGCACTTGTGTTTACAATGTGCTCGGCTTTCTCTTTAAAGAAAGACCACTCAAAAACAGTTTATGCCTTCGGAATTGCCGCTTCCTTTACGGATACAGTCGTGTATTTTACGGATATTCAAATATTGGATAGCGCAAAGGTTAGCAAGGAAGGTTTTCTGACTCATCGTGATCTGTACAGCTATCAGCTGAAGAATTATGTGGAAGATAACGGACTGCAACAGAATAGTACCTGTATGATCTATTTCTCAGCAAACAGGAAAAAACTGGAGAAAGAGGCAACGAAGATTCTGAGTAAATATAAAAGGAACAGGAATACCACAGTAACACGGATTGATACTGATAAATTCCACTTTATAAAACCGGAAGAGTAAAAGATTAATTGTTAATATGATAAGAGATGCAGGTTTGCATCTCTTATTTTTTTATCTTTGCAGCCGTAACTAATTGGTAATCTAATGAAAAAGATTAAAATATTATCTCTCTTCTCATGGGTTTGGCTGCGTTGTTTGCAGCTTGTGAGAATAATGAAAACGAAGGTCCTGAAGGACCCGAACCACGTGAGCAGGTAGGACGTACAGTGTTGGTCTATATCGTGGGGGATAATGGAGTCAGTGAGTTATCAAGCCTTTTTAAAGTCAACTTTAGCGATATGAAGGCGGGTATGGAAGAGGTTGATTATTCCAAGTGTAATTTGGTTGTTTATAGTGAGATGGTAAATGACGTTCCTCACTTGATTTCATTGAAACAGAAGAATGGTAAAGTAGTGGCCGATACTCTTTTTACTTATGATGAACAAAATCCGCTGGATAAGGAAGTAATGACCAGTGTTATTTCCCAAACAGTTAGTTATTTCCCGGCAGATAGTTATGGGTTTGTATTTTTTGTCTCATAGCTCTTCATGGGTGCCGGCCAGTAATAATGCGAACTCTCGCTCCATCGGATATTATCGTAGGACTCAGATGAATATACCGGATTTCCCGTGAAGCATTGTCCTCTGCTTTTCCAAAACCATTAAAATTTATATTGTTTGACTCATGTAATATGCAATCTGTGGAAGTCGCCTATGAACTTCGTGACTGTTCCGAATATTTTATTGGTTCTCCTACGGAGATTCCGGGACCGGGCGCACCTTATAAGGCAGTAGTACCGGAAATGTTTACTGAAACAAATTTGGCGACGAATATAGCAGAGGCGTATTATGGATATTATGAAAAAAATCTTATACAGGGGTTGCTCCTGTTAGTAATGAGAATTGGACGGGAGGAGTTGCTACTTCTGTGATAAAGAGTGCGGCTTTGGATAATTTGGCAGCAGCAACCAAGACAATCATTCCTAAATATATTCAAGAGAAAAGGAAGTAGACCGTAGTGATATACTAGCTTATGATTTTAACGATGACGCTAATTATGATTTTGAAAAACTGATCCGAAATTTGACAGGTGGAGTAGATAATACGGATTATCGGTCTTGGTATACAGCCTTTGAAGCAGCTGTTGTATATAGGAAAACAACTCTCAAAAAACTATTCCGGTACCATTCATAGAATGTTTACTATGGAAGGTTCGGAAGGACTCTCTACATATATACCTACTGGCGCAAGCAATTCTACTATGAATACTTTCTATCGTACTTTGTCATGGTACACTGCTGCCGGATGGGATGGAACTGGATGGTAAGAATAAAGTCAGAATAAAAAAAGAAAGTGTGCCGCCCTGAAGCAGCACATTTTTTTATCTCCCCCTACAACCATTCATACTCCTTCCTCGCAACCTCCGGACACTTGATTCAGACATCCGCACTTAACTGATAATGCCCTACGATTTTCGCCTGTGGAAATAACAGTTTCAGTTCTCCTAATATCCGTAGTAGCGTTTCTTTTTGTTACGTCGCCGTGTATTCATTGGTGCTACCCCCTCCGGGTTTCTCGTCAAGTTTCGGAGAATCTTCGTTTTCTTCCTCAGCATCCGCTTTGTAGAGAGAATATTTCATCACCTTACACATATGTTTTATTAAAACGCTGCAAAGGTAAAAATCGTTTGCAGGTGTGGAAAAACCGTGAAGCACCGCATTGGTAATAAGGGTAAGGAGAGTACATTCCTTTTTATTTCGACAAAAAAAATCGGTTGAACATTGTGTAGGGTAGTTCATTTTATATAGTTTATGGCGAAAAAAGAATCTCAATTATGAACTTAAAAAGAAAGGATTATATGAAACAGCATAGCTTTACAGACTTTGTTTACGAAGTTATTGGCGAGTTGCGGCAAGAGAACCGTTTTGCGACGGCCTATATCTATCACTATGCCTTGCAGGCATTCACCGCTTCTGTAGGTGGTGGCAAAATATTTTGGGGAGGACTGAACCGAAGAAGCTTGTGTAAATTTCAATATTATCTGGAGAAAGAGCAGAAGAGTTATAACACAACTTCTACTTATATCCGTGCGCTGCGTGCTATTTATAACCGTGCGGTAGATCGTGGGGTTGTGGCGGGAGAATGTCGCCTGTTTGTCAATCTCAAAACAGGGGTATCTTCCGAACATAAATTGGCATTAACTGCCGGGCAGACGAGCCGGTTGCTGGGTGATGTTGTTGACGGAAAGTATTCTTCCGGCAGACTCTCCAGTCCTGTACTCCCTCCGGAGGTGTACCGGGCGCAGGACACAATGCGATTGATGCTGTTGCTGCAAGGGATGCCTTTTGTAGACCTTGCTCACTTGCGCAAAGTGGATTTGAAAGGGGACCTGCTGATATGCCGACGCCAAAAGACGGGTACTGAACTTTGTGTCAAGCTTATGCCGCAGGCACGTCAGCTTATCGAACGTTATAGGAGCCGGGAAGAATCTTCGCCCTATCTGTTGGATATCCTTACTCCCACTTCTTTCGATAGAGAAGCTTTTGATGATTATCGCCGTTGCTTGCGTAAGCTGAACTTCAACCTTTCGAGACTACCCGGACTGATGGGAATGGAGGAGGTAAAAAGTCAGTTCCTATACTTTTAAACACAACCAATTCTCTATCTAACTGAAAATAAAATAGTTATCACTCACTTTGTAGATAATAGGTAACACTTTAGAAACGAGCGAATTACAATATTCTGTTTTATTCTGCATCAACTCAAAGAAGCTTTTTCAGGACAAAAATACCAAAGACGCTGACAATTAGCAAATATCTCCGGTAAGATTTGCATGTTTTAACTCCGTTTTTCATCTTCAATTAAAAAGATCGAGGTTTTCCCTGCATAGTGTCGTGGCGAAAGATACCGGAAATATCTTCTGAATGACCGACAGATCCCTATTCTCCAACCCCAACAAGTTTAGTTGTACAATTGAACTAATAGAGAAGGAGGTCAATAACTCCAGAAGAGGATTTCATTCTGCATTTCAAGAACAAATACAGCAATACTTATCCTCTTGCATGGATGCTTGTGGACATGTTGTCAATGGGCATCGTAACTAGCATCCATGAAAATATAAAATCCAATCCATTGAAAAAAGATTACGGTGTGCTATGATCTATCCGTTCCCGTTTTCACTTCGTGGCTGACAGTCATAATCCTTATAAGAAATTCCTGCTGTCATCATACAAGGGTATAAAACAAGCAGTACGCCATCAATCCGATGGTAGTCCGGAGGATGCAATTCCCTTGGATAAACGATATGATATCACTACACAGGACATTTTTATGAAATCTGCATCATTTAGTGGTTTATCAACATTATATCGCTGGACAACGATATGAAACAGCATTTCAAAAAGTTACTGGGTTAATATCCGAAATATTGACAGCAAGTCAATGAACATTCCCCTGGATTGGCAGGATGAGCCTTTGCGGAGAATATAAAATCCACCTTTCATCTATATTTCTTTTGTAAAAAGAACAGATGTTGGAAGATGGTTGCTCCTGCTCTATACGGATAAGGCACAAGAAACTTAAAGTCAGACTTCCTTGAACCACAGATGTTGCAAACCACCACAGTTATTACAATATTTTTAATTTCATTTATAAAAAGACTTCCTGCTTCTTGGCTTTATTGGAGTCTTAGATTCCTTCATTTATATCTTAAATAATTCAGCTTGCATATCCTCCCACTCCCAATAACGGTGTTGTTCGCAATCCTGCAATTTAATCTTAGATTCAAGAAGTTCTTTTTTCTTCTTCATTTATTTTACAGGAGTGTTCCAACTTTCTTGATGACCTTATTGAGTGCTTATAACCATAATAAATACAATTTTAGTAATGTTACAGGATTATACGGTGGTCTCCCTTCTGATTGAAGTTTGACATGTTTAACCCCAAGTTTATCTATAGGCAAGATATCCACAAATAAATCGATAATCCTTGCCCAAGAATCTGGAGCAACCAATTGTTCAAGAGTTATCATTTGAATTTGATTTTCTGTTTCCTCCTACTATGTAGTTTATAGATATATTGTTTTAGTTTCTTTCCATAAATATACGAAGAACCA
>VOFJ01003667.1_pt1 | contig 30759 bp, 55 predicted proteins | sample 5384081 | NCBI WGS metagenome assembly VOFJ01 (sample SAMN12384729, study PRJNA508395) | human gut metagenome | isolation source: healthy gut I | host: Homo sapiens | reverse complement strand
CAGCGGCCTCCAGTACAAGGCTCTGGGCCTGAAGGACAAGCTGCCGGAGATGAGCGAGGAGGAGCAGCTGGCCCTGCTGGCCACCGACAGGATATGCTGGTAAAGCGGCATTCTGGTGGGGAGGACTTCGTCCGCACCGGCTTCCGCCAGGCAGGTGGGAGGCAGCGCACAAGGATGATCAGCGGTGCGACTTCGCCCCGCTGGATGGTATCGGGTGGTGTTCCGACAGGTGTACCACCGGATGTTCGGCGGCATAGACCGGTATTTCACCATCCCGTTTTTTCCCCCACGGATCAGCATATCCCGCAACCAGAAAGCGGGATCAGCAGGAGCTGGACCGGCGGCCAACGCGGGCTTCCTGTGAATTTTGGGTGATGACCCGCCGGGCGCAGACTTTCTGTATGGGCGGCGGAGATCCGTGGCAGACGCCTAGGCTATACGGAGGTGAATCTGAACCACGGGCTGTCCTCCACCGGCACCAGAGTGCCGCCAAGGGCAAGGGTGCGGGCTTACGAAAAGAAGCCGGAGGACCTGGAGCGGTTCTTTGGCCAGAGTATTCGCCGCCGTGGAAACTGCCGATTGTCCGTCAAGGAGCCGGAGGAGGTTCGGGCGGCTGCTGGACATTTACAACCGTTATCCCATCGCCTGCCTCACCATCCACCCCGGGTGCAGAAGCAGTTCTACAAAGGGGACCGTGCACCGGGACTGGTTCGCCTGGGCGGCGGAGCGCAGCGCGGCAAATCCCCTGTGCTACAACGGGGATCACAGTGACCGTGGGAGGACTGCACAGTCTTTGCGGTGGACTTTCCTGCCATCGACGCGGTGATGATCGGCCGAGGGGCCATCGCCGGACCCGCCCTGCTGCGGAAGCTCCCGGGGCAGCGTCCCCCCCACCCGGCAGGAGGCTCCAGACCTTCACCCGGACGCTGTACCAGTCCTACCAGGACTTCTATGGCCAGGTGGGCCCGGCGGCCCAGCGGATGATGAAGTCTGGTTCTTCCTGATCCACCTGTTCGAGGGCGGCGAACGCCATGACAAAGAAAATGCGCCGCCTTCGGACGCCGGGGGTGATACGAGGCGGTGGACATCCATTTTCCAGGAGCTGCCTCTGCGGGACCACGCGGCAGGGGCCTTCAGGTGAAGGACAGCGTCCCCAAAAGCGGAAAAGAGGCTGAGGAATACTCCTCAGCCTGCTTTTCTGAATTTCAGAGATCAGATTTCAGTCCCACCTCGTCGCTGAATACCCGGTCCTCCGGGCAGGCAGGTGACCACCAGCTGCCCAGGTGGCGCTGATGACAGCCTCGTTCAGATGCCCGCCAGCGCGGCCCTCCTGGTCACCGGCACTTGGATGTGGATGTGGCAGTAAAAGTCCCCGTCCTTGGGGTTGATGGTGCCCCCAGGGAGACGATTTCATAGACTCTCTGAAAGCGGTTGGAGTGATAGGCTTTGGCAGAGGTGTCAAAGACGCCGATGGTGAAGTCCTTCACGGCACCCAGAGCGGTGACGGAGGCCAGTTTGCCCTGTTCCTTCTCTGCGAAGCTCTTCAGCTGGGACAGGATCTCCTCGTCCCGGTCCATGCGGACGATGTAGGTGTCTCCGAATTTGCGGTATTCCATGGCGGTTCCTCCTGTTTTGATCTCAGATATCCTAACGATATCACATCCTGGAGCGGACCGCAAGCCCTCTGCGGCAGTGCGCAATGCTTTGTTGCGTGACAAAGGGCCGGGACTGTGGTACGCTGGACACGGGAGGCGAGCCATGAACGCGGTGGGAAAAAATGGCCTGAAACAGCTGCGCCAGCGAGAGAAGCTGACCAGGATGCCCTGGCGGAGAGGGGGCGCTCCCATGTGACCCGGGCAGGCGGTGTCCCCCTGGGAGACCGGAAAGACCCAGCCGGATATCGAGACCCCGGACCACGCCCTGGCAGAGGCGGACGCCGACGTCCGAGCTGATCTACGGCCCCGGCGGATCGAGGCGGCCCCTATGCCCGGTTTCAGCGGCGGTACATTATCTGCACGGCCATCTGTGCTGGTGTTTCTGGCATGGATTGTGATGGAACTGACGCTGGAACCGTACCTGGCAGAGCTGCTGGGGAAAAGTGGGCATCATTTGGCCCATCTTTGTTTATGGGGTTACGGTGTCGCTCTTTGCATATTCTGCGGTGGGAGGTTCCTGCCCGCTGTTATCTCATTGTGGGAGACATTCGACTGCGATCAATCGGCTGCGGCGGACGATGGCTGTCCTGGGCCTGCTGTTCTGAGCCACTATGTGCTGTGGGCATCGGTGCTTTTGCTGGGAACACTTGGTATCCCGATCCTGCGGGACTGGTTTTTTACTGGCTGTTGAACCTGCCTTTCGCGCGAAACGGCACGTTGTTCCTCCCGGCTGTCTCCTGTTCCTGAGCCTGAACAAATAGAAAGCAAAGGCCGCCGGACATCGCGGTCAGGTATCTGCGAGCTTGAGGTCAGATCCCCGGCTTGATCCGGCGATCTTCCGGAAGCGAAGGCCCAGGTGAGGAACAGCGAAGGGAGGAGATCCAGGATCAGTCCCACCAGGTCCAAGGCGGTGGGGAGCCCGGCGGCCCCATTGGCCAGAGCCTTTTCACTGGGAGCCACCCAACCGGTCCACACACCCAGCTGGCCGCACAGGCCGCAGGTGCCCATACCGGAGTTGATCGGCGCACCGTTCATCTCAAGATGGAACACGCACGTGGCGATGGGGCCGGTGATGGCGGAGGCGAGCGTCGGCGCGATCCAGACGCGGGGGTTCTTCACGATATTGGGCATTTGCAGCATGGAGGTGCCGAGGCCCTGGCTGACCAGGCCGCCCCAGCCGTTTTCCCGGAAGCTCATGACGGCGAAGCCCACCATCTGAGCACAGCAGCCGGCCACAGCCGCACCGCCTGCCAGACCGGTGAGACCCAGTACGGAGCAGATGGCGGCAGAGGAGATGGGCAGGGCGTCAAGGCGCCACGCCTACCAGAACGGACACCAGAATACCCATCAGGAAGGGCTGAAGCCCGTGGCCTTCATTGACCATACCGAAGGCGCTGGCGGCGGTAGCCGATGGGCGGGGCGATAACATAGGCCGTGCCTACGCCATGAGGGTGGTGACAATGGGAGTCACCAGAATGTCGATCTTCGTCTCTTTGCTGACGGCCTTGCCGCACTCGCGCTGCGATGATTGCCACGAACAGCACGGCCAAGGGGCCGCCCGCGCCGCCCAGGGTTGCAGGCGTAGCCCACAGCCCACCGCCAGAGAGAACAACACCAGCGGAGGCGCCTGCAAGGCGTAGCCGATGGCAATGGCCATGGCGGACCGCTCATAACGAGGCCAGCCACCGATGGTCGAAAACGCCATTGCATGGCCTGACCTGCGGTGAGAAAGCCAATGGAACTGGGTGCCCATGGTGTTGAGGATCTTGCCGACTGTGCAGGGAGCAGAACAGCCCTGCGCCATAGCTCCCAGAGCATCGATGCCATAGCGCTTGGCGCGAGATCACAATGTTTTGCGCTTCAGAAAGCCTTTGACCTGTTCCATGGGAGACACCTGCTTTATGTAGAATAAAATACGGTTTACAGGTGTCTTGACACCTGTAAACCGTATCATACACAAAATCCCGGTTCCTGTCAACTGCTTTTTACATGTTCAACCTTCCAGCAAGACGCCCAGCCGCCGCAGCTCCTTTCGAGCACACCCGGCCGAATGCCGCCTCATCCGGACAGGAGAGAGAGTGGAGATGGATCCCTCCGCCGTTCCGACAGCGGGCGGCGTCGGACTGCGCACAGCGGAGGAAAACTGCCCCACATCATAGCGGTTGAGAGCTGCAGAGGGCCGGTCAGCTGCCCGTAAATGGGTGGTCCACAATGACATCCAGTACCGTGCAGCCCCGTCCACCATAGTTCAGCTTCCTCTCCCATCCCAGCGGCATCGTGCTGACGGCCACCTGCCGCACCAGACCTCCCGTCTCTCGCAGGATCACGTAGCCCCGGGCGTAGCGGGAGATGTCTGCTCCAGCCGCCCGCAGCAGGGGCAAGCAATATCCCCCACGATGATCTGCCGGCTGACGGAGAACTGAGCCGCCAGGGCCGTTGCGCTGACAGGCTGCTTTGCCCGCTGCAGAAGCTCCCGAATGGCCTGCCGCCGTTCTTCCGCGCGCATGGGATCCCTCCTTTCTGTCATGACAGCAGTATACCACATGCCCGGCAGATTGCAAAGAAAAAAGGAGAGCACACGCTCTCCTTTTTCTGAGACTTCAGCCGCCCAGATAGGCTTTTTTGATTTCCGGAGGCCAACAGCTCCGTTCCGGTGCCGGAGGTGACGATTTTCCGGTCTCCAGCACATAGCCACGGTCGGCGATACTCAGGGCTGCCTGGCATTCTGCTCCACCAGCAGAATGGTGGTGCCGGCCTTGTGCAGACTCTGGATGATCTCAAAAAATCTGCTCCACCAGAATGGGGGCCAGGCCCATGGAGGGCTCATCCAGCATCAGCAGCTTGGGGTTGGACATCAGTGCCCGGCCCATGGCCAGCATCTGCTGTTCGCCGCCGGAGAGAGTGCCAGCGATCTGCCGCCGTCGCTCCATCAGCCGGGGGAACAGGGCGTAAACCCTCCAGGTCCTGGGTCCCCCCTTCTGGGTGTAGGCGCCCATCTCCAGGTTTTCCTCCACCGTCATCTGGAAGAAGATGCGCCGTCCCTCAGGAACCAGGCCCAGGCCCCTGCCCACGATTTTGTGGCTGGGGACCTTGGCCAGGCTCTGGCCCATGAACTCAATGGAGCCGGTCTTGGCGCAGCAAAGGCCGGAGATGGTGTTCAGGGTGGTGGATTTCCCCGCGCCGTTGGCCCCGATGAGGGTGACCACTTCCCCCTCCTCCACTTCAAAGGAGATGCCCTTGATGGCGTGGATGGCGCCGTAATAGACGTTGATGTCGTCCACTTTCAGAATGGTTCCCATACTCAGCCCTCCTTCTGCTTGCCCAGATAGGCTTCGATGACCTTGGGATTGGACTGGATCTCCTCCGAGGTGCCCTTGGCGATGACCTGGCCGAAGTTGAGCACGCAGATACCCTCGCAGATGCCCATGACCAAATTCATGTCGTGCTCAATAAGCATGATGGCGATCTGGAAGGTGTCGCGGATCTTGACGATGTTCTCCATCAGCTCCGCCGTCTCGAAGGGTTCATGCCCGCCGCGGGCTCATCCAGAAGCAGCAGGCAGGGATTGGTAGCCAGGGCACGCAGGATCTCCAGCCGGCGCTGGGCGCCGTAGGGCAGGGAACCGGCCTGATGGTCCGCCAAGTGCTCCATGTGGAAGAGGGAGAGCAGCTCCAGCGCCCGCTCGTGGGCGGCCTTCTCCTGCTTCCAGTACTTGGGGGCACGGAAGATGCCGCTCCACATTCCGTAGGAGAACTGGTTCTCCATGCCGGTTTTTCACGTTGTCCTCCACGCTCATGGCGTTGAACAGGCGGATGTTCTGGAAGGTACGGGCCATGCCGGCCCGGTTCACCTGAGCGGTGGTCATGTTGTGGGTGTCCTGCCCGTCCAGAAGGATGGTGCCGTGCGTAGGCTGATACACCTTCGTGAGCAGGTTGAAGATCGTCGTCTTGCCCGCGCCGTTGGGGCCGATGAGTCCCGCGATCTCCGTGCGGCCGATGGTGAGGTTGAAGTCCTCCACGGCCTTCAGGCCGCCGAACTGAATGCCCAGGTGGATGCACTCCAGGATGGGGCTTTTTGTCAATGTCCCGTTCCGGGATCATGCTCTTGGACGGATGGTAACCAGTTTCGATCCCCATGTCAGACGACCTCCTTTTTCTTCTTCTTGCCCCAGAACTTGAGGCGGCCCAGGACGGCCTTGAAGGTATCGTTGTTGGTGGCCAGCATCACCAGGATGAGGACGATGGCGTAGACCAGCATCCGGTAGTTGGCAAACTGGCGCAGGGCCTCTGGCAGGATAGTGAGGGCGGCGGCGGCAATGACCGAGCCCCACATGTTGCCCAGGCCGCCCAGCACCACGAACACCAGCACCAGGATGGAGGTGTTGAAGTCGAACTTGGTGGCCACCAGGGTGGTGTAGTTCATGGCAAACAGAGTGCCCGCCGCACCGGCCAGGGCCGCAGAGACGGTGAAGGCCATGAGCTTGTACTTGGTGGCGCTTATGCCCACGCTCTCGGCGGCGATGCGGTTGTCCCGCATGGCCATGACGGCGCGGCCGGTGCGGCTGTTGACCAGGTTGAAGACAACGATCAGGGTAATGATCACCAGAATGACACCGGCCGTGAAGTTGGACTCCCGGGGGGATGGTCTCCAGGCCCATGGGGCCGCCGATGATCATTTTCGCCCCCCTGCCAGGTTGGTCTTGTCACTGATCAAGCTCATATGCAGGCCGCTGTGTCCACGCCCACATAGAGGTTGTTGAAGATGCCCTTGATGATCTCGCCAAAGGCCAGGGTCACGATAGCCAGATAGTCGCCATTCAGCCGCAGGACCGGGATGCCGATGAGGAAGCCCACCAGCGCGGCAAAGAGGGCGCCCACGATCATCCCTGACGATGAGGAGGACGGGGCCGGAGTCCACGTTCCGGCTCAGCGCCACGGCGGCGGTCACGCCGGTAAAGGCGCCCATGCTCATGAAGCCCGCGTGTCCCAGAGACAACTCGCCCAGCACGCCGACGGTCAGGTTCAGGGAGACGGCCATGACCACATAGGCGCAGATGGGAACCAGCTGGCCCTCCATGGTGGTGGAGGAGAGGGCATCGGCGCCTGCTGGCATGATCTGCATGATGACGTAGGCCCAGGATCACCACACCGTAGGTGATAAAGTTGTTCCAGGGTGGTTTGTTGCGGTTCCATTTCAGAGAATGTTTCATGGCTGCCACCTCACACTTTCTCACGCACATACTTGCCCAGCAGGCCGGCAGGACGGACAACCAGCACCACGATAAGCACCGCAAAGACGATGGCGTCAGACAGCTGCGTGGAGATGTAAGCCTTGGCAAAGATCTCGATGATGCCCAGCAGAATGCCGCCCAGGAGGGCCCCGGGAATGGAGCCGATGCCGCCGAATACAGCTGCGGTAAAGGCCTTGATGCCGGGCATGGAGCCGGTGGTGGGCACCAGCGTGGGATAGGCGGAACACAGCAGCACACCGGCGATGGCCGCAAGGGCGGAGCCGATGGCAAAGGTCATGGAAATGGTACGGTTCACGTTGATGCCCATGAGCTGAGCGGCGCCCTTGTCCTCGGAGCAGGCGCGCATGGCCTTGCCCATCTTGCTCTTGCTGGTGAACCACACCAGTCAGCACCAGTACGATGACGATGCAGGCGGCGATGGTCACCAAGGTCACATAGGGAATGGTGAGCTGGCCGCCAAAGAGGGAGACGCCCCTCCGGCACCACAGAGGAAAACACCTTGGGGTTGGAGGACCACAGGAGCAGGGGGCGCATTCTGGAGGAAGTAACTCACACCGATGGCGGTGATGAGCACGGCCAGGATGGGAGGTAGCCTGCGGAGCGGCTTGTAGGCCAGCCGCTCGATGACGATACCCAGGATGGTACACACCACGATGGCCAGCAGGCACCCCCGCAATGGCGGGCAGTTCAAAGCGGGAAGTGGCGTAGAAGCAGATGTAGGCGCCAACCATGATGACGTCGCCGTGGGCGAAGTTCAGCATCTTTGCGATGCCGTACACCATGGTGTAGCCCAGCGCGATGATGGCGTAGATGCTTCCCAGGCTGATCCCGCTGATGAGAAAACTCAGAAAGGTCATAGTTTGGTTACCTCATATCTCTTTTCTTTCCGGGGGGTTGCGAAACTTGCAGGGAAAAAAACGGGTCAGTGCGGATCGGAAAAAGGTCCGGTCAGCGGCCCTTTCCGACCCGCGCTGCTGCACCGGGGAGACAACCGGAGCGGCTTATATCGCTATAAGCCGCCCCGGCCGAAAAGGTTACAGGCTTTGTTGGTGCGCGGGAACTGGGATCAGTCCATGCCCACGTAAGCACCGTTCTGGATGACCATACCTTTCGGCTCCTTGGAGACAGCGCCGGTGCTGTCCCAAGTCATGTCAGTGCCGGTGAGGCCGGTGAAGGTCATGGAGGTGAACTGCTCCTGCATCAGGCCGCAGAGGGTCTCCGCGTCCATGTCGGGGGTGGCGTTGGCGTTGGTCAGAGCCTGATAGTAAGCATAGATGCAGTCATAGGCGTCGGCGGCAAACTGGTTGGGGGTCTCGCCGAACTGCTCCTCATACTTGGTGACGAAGCTCTGGGTCTTCTCGTCCTCAGCGTCGGCGTTGAAGGGGGGGTCAGCCGGCATGACGCCCTCAGCCAGGGTTGCATCAAAACCATCCATGGTGAGGATGCCGTCCATGCCGTCCACGCCGAAGAAGGCGGGATGATAATCCATGTTGTTGGCCTGGGCCAGGATCAGGGAGGCGGGGGTATAGTAGATGGGCAGGAACACCAGGTCGGCGCCGTTCTTCTGGGCGTCAGCCAGCTGGACGGAGAAGTCGGTGTCGTTGCCGGTGGCGAAGGTGGTGTCGCTGACGATCTCCAGGCCGCGGGCTTTCTGCCTCTTCCACGAAGTTGTCGTGGATGCCCTTGGAGTACACGTCATCGTTCTTCCAGATGATGGCAATCTTGGTGCCCAGATCCTGCCTCGTCAATGTAGCGAGCGGAAGCGGAACCCTGGTTGGGGTCCATGAAGCACATCTGGAACATGTTGTCCTTGCCATCGGTGGTAGCCGGGCAGAGGCGGAGGGGGCAGGGCAACGATCCGGTCCTCATAGTTCTCCCACGGAGGTGGCCACCGGGCTTGGATGGTGACGGAGCCCACCAGGATCTGCATGCCGTCGTCCATCAGGGCGTTGTAGGCGTTGACGGAGGTCTCGGGGTCGTTCACGTCGTCCTCAGTCATCAGCTCGAACTGGATGTCGCCGCCCAGGGCATTGATCTCATCCACAGCCAGCTGTGCGCCGTTCTTGGCGGCCATGCCGTAGATGGCGATCCCCAGTCAGAGGGCCAGTGCCACCAATCTTGAAGGCGCGCCAGTGGGCGGTGCTGGTGGGTCCATCGTCGGTGCTGGCAACGTTGGTGCCGCCGTCATCGGAACCGCAGGCGCACAGGCCCAGGGCCATTGCGGCGGCCAAGGCCATGCAAAGTAACTTCTTTTTTTCATGTTTGAGTCTCTCTTTTCATGTTTTATACAAGAAAGTGTTTCAGATGGAACACTTTGGTGTATCTTACAGAGTGTCAACATTCCAGTTGAAAATCCAATTTTGTATCTTTTGACCACGTTTTTGCATTTTATGTATTATACAATGGCGATTTCGAATGTTCAAGTGTCCAAAGAGCATTTTCTTCCTTCCTCTCTTTTGGACGGTTTCACCGGAAAAATTTTTGGGATTTTTGGCAATTCTGTGACTGGAAATTGTCAACTTGCCAGCTTTTTCAAAGGGGTCTTGGGGGGGATTGGCAAGGTGGGTAGACTCATAGAGAAGCGGACTGTCCGCGTACCGCAGACACAATAGACAATGTTGCCCCAGGTTGACTGGAATTCTCCCCGGGAGATGGGCCGCAACCCGCCGTTTTTCCTGTGGGAACCCAGTGGGAAACCTGTGGGAAAAACCGACGGCGGGGCTTGGGGACGAAGGGGTTCCCCAGAAGAAGGTTCTGAGCCTGGTGCTCTGCGTGGCTATGCTTTGCTCTGTCATGGTCATGGGCACTGGGGCGGCCTTCACCGATGAGGACGATTTCTCCCCTCAGTATGCTGAGGCGGCAGAGGTTCTCACCAACCTGAAGGTCATGCAAGGTTACGATGACGGCAGTTTCCTGCCCCAGCGTAACATCACCCGCGCTCAGGTGGCAACTCTGATTTATCGCGCCGCCACCGGAGACGTCACCGATTCCCAGACTGACATCTATTCTGACTACGACAAGTTCGATGATGTGCAGTCTACCGATTGGTTCGCTGGCTATGTCAGCTTCTGCGGCAACGCAGAGCTGATCAGGGCTTCACCCCCACCACCTTTGGTCCCAACAAAGAACGTCACCGGCTATCAGGTCCTGGCTATGATCCTCTGCGCGCTGTGGGCTATGACCAGAACGATGAGTTCACCGGTTCCGGTTGGGAAATCCGCACCGCTTCCACTGCGGAGTCCCTGGGTATCCTGGACAATGTGCGGGACGCTACCCTGGGCCAGCCCGCTGCCCGTGAGCTGGTTGCCGAGCTCATCTTCCGGGCCATGATCGTCCCCACCGTGGAGTACACCAACGCCTTTGGGTATCAGCAGAACAAGACCACCCTGGGCTGGAACGAGTTCAAGCTGTTCGAGGCTGAGGGCACCATCGTGGCCAACGAGATCGCTGACTTGTATGGCTCCAAGGCTCTGGATACCGGCAAGACCGAGCTGGTCAACAACTTTTTGGTCGCTCTGTCACCTACAACCTGACCACCGACACCTCCATCATCGGCGAGAAGGTCAACGTGTGGATCGCCGACGAGACCGCCGTGAGCACTCCTGCCTCCTTCGGCTGATGTCACCGACTGGAGCAACCTGCGCGCCGACCTGACCAACATCCAGGAAGATGGTGGGCCGATGCTTACCAACGGTGGTACCCAGTACTTCGTCAACTATGACAAGGCCGATGGCGCCACCTTCGATAAGGGTATCATGATCAAGGCCATTGATAACAACAACGATGGCGACTATGGTATGTCCTGACCGAGATTGACACTGACCTTCATCGATAACATCGACGATGACGGTGACATTCTCCTGAACGACATGGCTGTTGAGGACAAAGGTCGTTGCCATGACCGCGAGGCCGCCGTGGTTCTGGCCATCAACATTGACGGCGGCACCTACCTGGAGAGGCCGCTTTCGTTACCGGCAATGTCACCGGCCTGAACACAGAGGACGAACCGCTACCATCGGCGATGCCGCTTACATGGTTTCTGGGATCAACTATGCCGGTGACCCCGATTTGAATCAGTTTGCAACCATTCGTGACACCTATCAGCCTGGCGCTGGCGGACTGGAACGGCAAAGTACTACAATTACTATCAGGATGCCTTGGCAACATCCGTGCCTATGAAGAGGCCGGTGAGACTGCCACTGGCTACGGCCTGATCCTGGACTATGACGTCTACAAGACCGGCGCCTTTGAGGGCGACCTGACTTGGAGACCCCAGGGCGGCCTGAATGTTGGCGACCTATGTCAAGTTCCTGACCGAGGAGAACACTGTGGAGACTGCCATGTCGACGCTGACTTCTTTAAGCAAGTTTTGGCCCCTGAGAACGATACTAACCACCCCGATAATGATCCGTATGTGGGAATGGTAACATCGCTGTCGGCGATGTGGTGAGCTACAACATCAACGAAGACGGTGAGCTGGTCCTGGCATACACTTATGACTTCACGTTGATGTGCGCAGGCTACTGTCCAGACGGACCGTGATCTGGTTACTGTCGACAACAACACCTACAACGTGGACGAAGACCTGGTTGTCTTCTACCACACCGATACTGCCAACACTGCGATTGGCGGCACCTTCGGCTGGGTCATCCCCCGTGTACGGCGTGCTGACCAGCGAGGACGCCCTGGCTGACATCGACGGTGGGGGCGGTCCATCAGATGGACGCTGTTGCTGCTGGTGACACCCACGTGAACAAAGTTCGGTGAGGCCGACATGATCAACATCCGCGGTCATTACTGACGTGGACTACTACGTGGAAGATTTCAGCGACTACACACTCTCAGAAGGTGGATGGTGACTACACCTACACCTATGACATAGCCATCAACTCGCTGGTGAGGGCGATCCGGTAACCACCAGATCAAGATGCCTGTTGGGGTGACTCCGCTCACCATATTTGGGCATACCACACCCCTGGATAATAACGCTGCGTTGTGAACTCTTGCTTGGTCGGTGGGAACGTGGTGAAGTTCGGCGACCTGCATCTGGCTAGAATGGTCCAAGAGCTTCGACATCTATGAGTGGAACAATCAGGCCGGTGAAACCTGGCTCTGCCTGAGACCGGCGTCTTTGCCCTGGTGGAGGACTTCCCCGAGGCGGTACCACCAACCTGGACGTGGTGGCTGCGCTACCGGTTATGCTGTTGTCGTAAAGCGGCGACACCGAGCTGTCTTCGTGACCGAGGCCGAGGATGGCAATGTTGACTATGTGACACTGCCATCATTAAAGACAGCAAGGATGCACAGCCGAATGTCCACGTGAAGATTGGCACTTCTATCTGCTTCGGCGATGAATACGCCAACGGCACCTATACCTGGACTCCTGTCGGAACAACTCAGGCCATTGTCAAGCCTCTCTCCCGATGAGGTGCCTGATTGTTGATGCTTCCATGGAAGGTGTTGATGTCAACCTGAAAAAGCACGTGGCGGAGGTTGAGTACCTTTGCAACCATCGATTCTGTTAAGTTCGACAGCGAAGAGGGTGCTTCTTTTTTACCCTGACTGCTCACAAGTATCTGGACGGTGTGGAAGATCTTTCTCACACTGTGCGTAATGTGACAGCGAATGTTACCATTTACACCGAGGATGGAACCCCCTGTTCGGACGAACCAATCTGTGGCGACAAACGAGGAATACCCTCTATCTCTGTTGACACCACTTGTAAAAGCGACCGCAGGACAGAAGTACTATGCTGAGATTACTCTGACTTTGCAATGGCCAGTATCCCACTGTCACTACGGACGTTTTTCAGGCTCAGCCTGATGCTGTCTGATGCTGTGGACACTAATCCTTGAGTAACACAACTCAACGCTAAAACACCCCTACTGGCTCCCACCCCCGAGCCCCTCCCCGGCTCGGGGGGGTGGTTTTCCTCCTACCATCATCCCTCCTTATCCTCCCATAAAAATTCCTCTTGACCTGATACCTTTAAAGTGATACTTTAATAAGGCAAATTTTTGCGGATGTTCCACCATTCCGCACCTCGGAAAGAAGGTTAATTCCCCCATGAACAAGAAGAAACTCCTTGCCATCCTCCTCTCCGGCGCCATGGCCCTGTCCCTTGGCCGCCCAGTGGCTGATACGTCCAACGACACCACCACCGATTACCTCCGGCGACGGCGCTGCCACCGCCGGCAATCTGATACCGTGGGCATCTGCCAGCTGGTTCAGCACGACGCCCTGGACCAGGCCGCCCAGGGCTTCAAGGATGCCTGACCAGCCAAATGCGGTCTCCCTTTAAGGAGGGGGCAACGCCTCCGGCGACAGCGCTAACTGCTCCACCGTATCGACGGCTTTCTGTCCCGACGGCGTGGATCCTGATTCTGGCCAACGCCACCCCCGCCCTCCAGGCCGCGGCCACCTCTGAGATCCCCATTCTGGGCACCTCCGTCACGGACTACGCTTTCGCTCTGGAGATCGAGAGCTGGACGGGCACTACGGGCGGAAATATCTCCGGCACCTCCGACCTGGCTCCCCCTGGATCAGCAGGCGGCCATGATCAGGAGTGGTTCCCCGACGCCCAGACTGTGGGCCTGCTGTACTGCTCCGCCGAGCCCAACTCCGTCTACCAGTGTGACGTGATCACCGGCTACCTGGAGGAGTACGGCTACACCGTGAGCGCTACGCCTTCACCGACACCAATGACGTCACCTCCCGTGGCCCAGACCGCCTGTGACAACAGCGATGTCATCTACATCCCCACCGACAACACTGCCGCCAACAACACCGAGAGCCATCGCCAACGTGGTCATCCCCGCCGGTCCCGTCATCGCCGGTGAGTCGGGCATCTGCCAGGGCTGCGGCGTGGCCACGCCTGACCATCAGCTACTATGACATCGGCTACAAAACCGGTGAGATGGCCTACGATATCCTGGCAAACAGGGCCGACGTGTCCACCATGCCCATTGAATACGCCCCCAGTCACCGCCAAGTACAACGCCACCAACTGCGAGGCGTTGACCCGCATCACCCCCGAGGGACGAATGGACGGCCGATTGAGACTGAAAACTTCCTGTTCAAAGTTCTCCCCGCCCGGAATTTTTTCTCGCAGGTGAACCCTGTCAAAAATCAGCGGAAAAGGGGCTTCCCCTTTCCGCTGTTCTTTGATATACTTTTTGACGATTCATAAACTTTTATGGGGGGTCCTTGTTATGGAATTCATTATCAGCCCTGCTCAACTCCATGCCGGGCCAGCAGTCAATCAAGGCCTGATCTGGGGCATCATGGCCATCGGCGTCTACATCACGTTCCGGATCCTGGACGTGGCTGACCTGACGGTGGACGGCACCATGGCGCCGGCGGCGCCCGTGCGTGGTACATCATGCTGAACATGGCTGGGCCGTCCTGCCGCTGGCGATGCTGGGGGCGTTTCTGGCGGGTGTGCTGGCAGGACTGGTCACCGGCCTGTTCCACACCGCCTGCGGCATTCCGGCAATCCTCGCCGGTATCCTCACCCAGCTGGCCCTGTACTCCGTCAACCTGCGGATCATGGGACAGGCCAACCGGCCCGTCAGCTCCCGACAGTATGACCTGCTGGTGGACCAGCAGATACGTGCGTCCGCTCCCCCTGGACAACCCCATCCTGGTGGTAGCCATTTTTGTGGCGGCGGTCATTGCCCTGCTGTACTGGTTCTTCGGCACGGAGCTGGGTGCCTCCCTGCGGGCTACTGGTTCCAACCCCAATATGTCCCGGGCCCAGGGCATCAACACCAACTTCGGACCAAGGTGCTGGGCCTGATGCTGTCCAACGGACTGGTGGCCCTGTCCTGCGCCCTGCTGGCCCAGGCATCAGGGGTTTTCCGACGTCAACGCCGGTGGGAGAAATCGTCATCGGCCTGGCCGCTGTGATCGTGGCGACGTCATCTTTGAAAAGGTGTTCCGCAACTTTGCCCTTGAAGCTGGTGGTTCAGTGGTTATTGGCGCTGTGATCTACTACATGGTCATCCAGCTCGTGTTGAAGCTGGGCCTGTCCAGCAACGGATGACCTGAAGTGCCACCTGCCCTGGTGGTCATGTTCTTCCTGGCCATGCCCTACTGGAAGGGCCGGTACTTCAAAAGCCATCCCGCAAGAAAAAGGAGCCCAGAGCCCCGTGCTTTGATATTCGGAATATTTAAGACCTTCAACCCCGGCACGGTCAACAGAAAAAGGCCATCAACGGAATCAGAACCTCGCTGACAGCGGCGACTTTGTCACCATCATCAGGGGGCAAATGGCCGGAAAATCCACCACCCTGAACCTCATCGCCGGGGCCATCCCTGCTGACAGCGGAACCATCCGGCTGACGGGTGGACGCTCACCACCTGCCGGAGCACAAACGGGCCAAGTACCTGGGGCGGGTGTTTCAAGATCCCATGATGGGCACCGCCGCCCACCATGGGCATCGAGGAAGAACCTGGCTCTGGCCAGCCGCCGGGGCGTCTCGGGGGGGCCTGCGGGGCATCACCAAAGCCAGCGGCAGGAGTCTTCCGGGCCGCTGAAATCCTGGACCTGGGCCTGGAAAACCCGGATGACCAGCCAAGGTGGGACGCTCCTCCGGCGGCCAGCGGCAGGCGCTGACCCCGCTGATGGCCACTTTTCAGAAGGCCCCAGCTCCTCCGCTGGACGAGCACACCCCGCACTGGACCCGCCGGCGGACAAGGTTCTCCACCTCACCGGATCGTCAACCGGGACCATCTGACCACCCTTATGATCACCCACAACATGCGCAACGCCATCCAGTATGGCAACCACCTCATCATGATGGACGCCGGCCGCATCGTGAGTGGACGTGCGCGGGGAGGAAGAAAGAACTTACTCCGTGCGGGATCTGCTGGAGAAAGTTCAACGTGGAAAACGACCGGATGTTGCTCTCGAATAAGGGTTGCTACAGGTACGCGCGCAGAGGAATTCTGCGGCGTGCTATTTTCTGCTCTGAGGAAGGGGACAGCGAAGCATTGTCTCTGGACGGGGGACAAATGGCGGGTTTTGGGGGCCTACGTTAAAATAACGGGGAGCAAGGCGTTTCTGGCCGTTTCCGTGCTTGAGACTACGTGGGAAAAATGCTGGGCGGGGCTTGGGGCGCAAGGGTTTGCCCAGAAGAAGGTTCTGAGCCTGGTGCTCTGCGTGGCTATCTTTGCTGTCTGTCATGGTCATGGGCACTGGGGCGGCTTCCTTCACGGATCAGGATGAGTTCTCTGACAACTATGCAGAGGCGGCAGAAGTCCCCCTGACCGGGATGGGAATCATTCAGGGTTACGATGACGGCAGTTTCCTGCCTCAGCGTAACATCAACCGCGCACAGGTGGCCACGATGATCTATCGTCTTTGCTACCGGCGACGTCACCGACAGCAAGATTAGCCAGTTTGTTGGCGAGGATCTGTTCGATGACGTCAACGCTGACGACTGGTTCGCCGGCTATGTCAACTACTGCGGCAACGCCGGAGTACATCAAGGGCTTCACCCCCTGACACCTTTGGTCCCTATAAGCAGGTGACCGGGTACCAGGTGCTGGCCATGATCCTGCGTGCTGTGGGTTATGACGAGAACAACGAGTACACCGGCGACCAGTGGACCCTCCGTGTGGTCTGCCACTGCCCGTGAGCAGGGCCTGCTGGACAATCTGAACCCTGACACCAACCTGGCCGAGCCCGCTACCCGTGAGCTGGTGGCTGAGTTGATCTTCCGGGCCATTCATCCCGATGTGGAGACTGTCCACTATGTCCCCGCTGAGGGCGACTATGCAGAGGAAGGCTCTTCCCTGGGCGAGCAGGTCTTTGACCTGGCTGTGGACAACGACTACACCGACATGTGGGGCCGTCCCGCTACCGTGTGGTATGCTGACAACGACCCATAACGGTAAGTACGATGCAGACGAGACCGTCTATGCCGACATTGCGGATGAGCCTCTTGCCACCTACACCACTGCGGTCAACGACTGCGATGTGTATGACGGAAACCTATGTAAGTTCCGGCATCGTTCCTGCCAGATCAATGGCAATGACACCTCGGTCAACATCAAAGCCGCACTGCCACCAACGGAGTCCATTGGCGCCTTAGGCCGCCTGGAGGTCTGGCGGAGGACTGTGTCGTGATGATCGACACCTTCCTGGCCCAGTCACCTCCATCGCTACTGACCTGTTCTGACGCCAACGGCCACCTGGCCCGTGCAGTTTCGAGCCGAGCGGAGAGCCTGTTTTACCTGCCCGCTGACAGCAACTGAGCTGCCGGGCGACATGCCGCTGGTGAACGTGGTCACCGACGATGATGACGTCTATGGCGTTAAGACCGTTACTGATTCTTAAAATCGGCCACAATGGAAATCCTTATCCGATTGCCAACGGCAACCTGGGAGATCGTCTCTACGCCAATTTCCTTCGTGGGCGGCCAGAGCGCCGTTTGGGTCCACCCCTGACTACCACAATTCATCTATACGGTGAAATTGCTGGCTGGACGCCCTCCACTTCTACCGATGACACAGAAGTACCCAGACTGTCAACCACAACTGGTGGCTGACCAGTGCAACCGGATTGGCGTGAGTTCAACCTGGCCCGCACTGACATGCCGTGCTGAAGGACATCGTGTGGGTTGTGGGCGGTGGTTCCTATGGCCATGCCCAGGCTACCTAGTGTACATGGACGGCACCGAGGCTTCGTGGAGGTCAACTCCATCGACCGGTCGGATTGCCGGCGCTGCCGAGGCCGGCGAGTTCTGAACGTGAATGACGTGGAACCCAGCATGGACGATGCCCCACACTGGCTTCGCTTGGAACGATCTGAACGTTTCCGAGGAGCCCAGCATAGCCAACAGCAACCTGGAGGGGCTATGCCTGTAACGATGACGGAACCGTGAATCTGAGGCTATGACAAAAAACTCCAGCAACGTTGTCACCGACACTCTGGTTGGAGTATGCTTCCGGCTCCACCATCGACGTGGGTGGCTCCCACCATTGAGTCGGCAACCAGGTTGAGACCAACGTGGACAGCGACACCCAGTTCCTGGTGCGCACCGGTTCCGCTGGCGCCACACCTACACCACTTACAACATCAACAACCTGCCTGATTCGCTGACGGCACCATCGAGGGTGTTCTGGTCAACGATGGCACCTTCACGGAGAACGTTGTACATCAAGACCTCTGTGCCTCAGGCCACCACTGGCACCCACCTGTTCGCCACCACCAACTCCCACACCTGGCGGCGGCCGACGGTGAGTCCGTGGTTCACGCCATGAACGTGGTTGTGGACGGCGAGGAGCGCACTATCCTGACCACCGATGCTAATGTTATCTCCATCCTGAGAACAACGTGGGTAAGCTGTTCCACGTAGATTTTGATGGAAATGCCGCTAACAACAATCCCACCTATGGTTATGTCACTGATGTGGAGCTGGTGAACGAGGACAGCGACCTTTGCGGACAGTACTGATGAACTCTGCGACTACATGACCAACGATAGCATCACCGTCAGAAAACGGGCGCCATTGCTGGTACCGACGCCAGCTACAAATTGACTGACGCTGTTGAAGTCATCTACAGCGACAGAACTTGGACCTACACCAGTGTTGCTGAGGCCGTTGGGGCCGGTTGGCGACGTGTGGGTTGTGGGATTTATCAAAGCAGCATCACCAACCGCGCTCTGACCATCTATGTGGGCACCGCTCACTGCGATGATGACACCATCACCGTTGCCACCGAAGGCGAGGACAACATTTATGATATTTCTGCTCCCGATGCTGATGGCAACTATATCGTCACCCTGACCGAGCGTAACACATCTGGCGAACTGACCATTGATGCTGACAACGACTATGCTCTGTACGTGGTGGAGGTCAATGGTACGCCTATGGCGCCTCGCCCTTCCGTGGTGACGAAAACCGCTACTGTGACTGGCCTTGGATCTGGGAGATGTTATCACCGTTACTGTATACCCCGAAAATGGCGTAGGTAATCCCGCGGAGTACACCATCAACGTGAATAAGTACTACAGAGTGGACGGGGCAATTACATCTGTGGAGTCTAGCGATGGTAATACCACTCTTGGCGGTGCTGAGAACCCCCTGCCTATGTACAGCAACTTTGGGGATGCTGTGAAGAATGCTTTAACTCAATCTGCCGTAGCAATGTTGGATGGACTGTAGTCTCTGCAGACAATGATCTGGTCGTTGCCGATGTGTCTGGAACTACTATTGGCACGTATCCCAATTACGTTGCCAAGTCTCATCATTTCACCAACAGCGCCCAAGTGACTGAGGGTACCTTCAACCAGCAGGCCGGTAATATGCTGTTTTGGGAGCAATGGCACATCCGAAACTTCTTTCGATATTTCTAACTGGGATGGGACCGACTACTATGTCATTCGTATGTGCGTCCGCGATCAGGACACCAATAACACTCCAATGATGACGAGTACGTCTACTTTGCCTTCCAGGTGCAGTAATCTGACTCCCGTTCAATAACGTCTAACCCGTTCCCACCCCGAGCCTCCCCGGCTCCGGGGTGGTTTTTCTCCCCCATCGTTCACAAAACTAGTAGACTTTTTCCCGCCCCAAGCCGGGTACAATGAAACTTCTCTGCAAAGGACGGTTTCCATGAAAAATCTGTCTGCTGTGTGCCCCTGGTCCTGTGCGCTCAGGAGACACGGCCGCCTCCCCAAGCATACGGCCTATGTGGGAAACTATGTCCGCACCGGCATCACCATGGACGGCCTGGCCATGAACTCCCAAGAGGAAAATGGCTGAGCCGCATGCCGACGGTACGGCTGTACCACCTTCCTCACTGCCGCCTCCAACGAGGCTTACGAGTGGCAGCCTGTCTGGGGAAGCCTTCACCACACCATTGCCGGAAAGACAGTGGCCACTGCACCTGCAGCAAATCCAGCTCACCCTAGAGATGTCCGATGGAATACACCCTTCTGCCCGAGGGCACCCAGCCTCAGGAGGGGACATGATTCTGGGACCTATGCCACCTTCCTGCACTACGGGGACTTTACTCTGTTCGGTATGCCTCCGATGTGTTCCAACCAGATCCGGCGGGTCTAATCCGTGACCTCTACACCAACGACGGGACCAAAGCGTTGATCACCAAACTGACAGCGCGGGAGCGGGTCACCGAGTGGCTGGCCAGCTTCGATGCCAAAGGGACCAGCGAGACCGTCACCGACTATCAAACCATGGACCTCAGCAGGCTATTCCGCCCGGGGCCATTGTTCAACAGGATGAGACCGGCTGGAACAGCGAGGTCCTGGTCAACTTCGGCAAGGATCTGGGCAACGACACCTATCCCCATGTACGCCGCCTACCTGTATTTCACCGGCCCCACTATTTGTCCGTGTGGAGCGAAGACGTGCAGGCCATCGTCAACAGCTTGACGTTACCCCAGTGAAGGGGGGAAAGGAGGAACCTTTATGCCGGAAACCTTTGTCGCTCTGCCTGCTCACCCTCCTCTGTCTGGGGAGCCTGGCCGCCTGCGGAGAGGCTCCCTGCCTCGGCGGAGGAGACCACCAGACAGAACCAACTTCAAACCCAAGAGGCCGACCCCCCCCGCAATCCCCCCAGGAGGAGGCCCCTCCCTCACGCAGCCCAGGCGGACCTGCAGGCTGGGGACTATTTCTGCGGCATCGCCTTCCTGGGCACCCTCTCCGAGGGTGACCCGGCAGGGCTTCCGCAGCTGCTCCAGGAAAAGTGGATATGCCGAGGCCTATCCCTTCCTGGCAGACCTGCCCCCAGGCGCAGATTGTGACCCATGAGGGCGACCAGGTGTACTGCCTGGTCCCCCGGGATCAGGAGACCTCCACCACCGTGCAGACCCCTACTCCTGACGCGGAAAACGGCTACCAGGGGGAGGTGGGGGACACCCTCTACACCGACACCCAGGGACGGCCGGTGATCCTCATCGGCAATGTCAGCGACGTGATCCCCAACCTCCAGGTGACGTTGGGTGGGGGGCAGACGGCACAGAACTCGTCTACCACCCTGCCCTGGGCCTCTGTGACAACACCATCGCCCTGCCCGCCACCCCAAGGTCTATGACTTCAGCCTTTACTCCACCGAGGAAGCCCCGGTGGAGACGGACTTCCTGGGGCGCTGGACCGCCGACGGGGCCGAGCTCTCCCTTCGCGGCGGACGGAACGATGACGTATATACCCCGCCGGATGGCGCCGCATGACGGGGACCCTATGTCATCACCACCTCCAGCCAGTACCCGGCGGGCTCCATTTGTTTTTGGAGTCTGCCGAGAGCAATGTTCCCAGACTTTTGGGGGATCTTCACCCTCACCGTGACGGGCGATACCCTGACCGCAGACAATGTCACCGGGGATCGGTTGCTGGATCAGCAGACCACAACCTTTTTTCCGCCCAGCAGGCTGATGTCCACCAATACGCACGGTTCCCGGCACCGAGCCATCGGTGCCGGGAACTTTTTGTGGGAAACTCCGGCGCCCGATCGGCGGCGATTCCGTGGAACCCAGTGGGAAACCTGTGGGAAAAACCGGCCGTAGGGCTTGGGGACGAAGGGGTTGCCCCAGAAGAAGGTTCTGAGCCTGGTGCTTGCGTGGCTATGTCGCTGTCTGTCATGGTCATGGGCACTGGGGCGGCTTCCTTCACGGATCAGGATGAGTTCTCTGACAACTATGCAGAGGCGGCAAAGTCCTGACCGGGATGGGAATCATTCAGGGTTACGATGACGGCAGTTTCCTGCCTCAGCGTAACATCAACCGCGCACAGGTGGCCACGATGATCTATCGTCGCTACCGGCGACGTCACCGACAGCAAGATCAGCCAGTTTGTTGGCGAGGATCTGTTCGATGACGTCCAACGCTGACGACTGGTACGCCGGCTACGTGAACTTCTGCGCTAACGCCGAGTACATCAAGGGCTTCACCCCTGACACCTTTGGTCCCTATAAGCAGGTGACCGGGTACCAGGTGCTGGCCATGATCCTGCGTGCTGTGGGTTATGACGAGAACGACGAGTACACCGGCGACCAGTGGACCCTCCGTGTGGGCGCCACCGCCCGTGAGCAGGGCCTGCTGGACAATCTGAACCCCGACACCAACCTGGCCGAGCCCGCTACCCGTGAGCTGGTGGCTGAGTTGATCTTCCAGGCTATTCATCCCGATGTGGACACCGTCCACTATGTCCCCCGCTGAGGGTGAGTATCAGTCCGATGATGGCACCTCCCTGGGCGAGCAGGTCTTCGACCTGGCCGTGAAGGACTCCGCCGACGAGTGGGGGCCGTCCCTGAGGTTCTGTGGACCTACAACACCGGCGATGAGGAGACCGTCATTGAGATCGATCCCGTGGCCACCTATACCACCGCTGTGAACGACTGCGATGTGTATGAGGACACCGGCATTTCTGGCGATGTGGCCGCCTATGTCAACAGCGGTAGATGGAATGACACCTATAACATCAGCAAGACCGCGACCAAGGATAACATCGGTGCTCAGGGGCAGCTGGTAGAGGTCTATGACTACACCACTGTGGATGGCAAGGACGCTACCCGCATCGTAGTCATCGATACCTTCCTTGCTCAGGTGACCAATGTGACCGAGGCCAAGTATGACTCCAACAACCACCTGGCCAAGGATGCTTCCCCTGACTCTCACTGTCTATGATGGCGCCAACACCAGCGTTACCCCTGACCAATGGGTCCACTAACTACACCTATGCTGAGGGTGACATGCTCCTGATCAATGCTTATACCAATGATAAGGACGAAGTCATCAGTGGCGATGGCCAGCATGTGGAAATCGTCTCCGCCGCCGAGTCCTTCGTGGGCGCCCAGACTACCATCCACTACAACGCCGATACCCCACACCATCAACGGCACCGAGTACAACGATGCCTACAAGTTCTTCCGCGATGACGCTGGTGTCACCGAGGACTATAACTTCACTTGGTACCTGGATCAGTACGGCAACGTCATTGGTGCCACTGGCATCACCAGCAACTATGCCGTGCTGAAGGACATGATCTGGGTCAACGGCGGCCCGTGACGGCGGCTATGCTGAGGCCACCCTGGTCTACATGGATGGCACCGAGGCTACTGTCACTGTGGACTCTATCGATGAGTTCGACTTTAGTACTCCTAACTGGGCCGAAAACGATGTGACTCCTTATCTGGCTGATAGCATTGAGTCTGTCTTCAACGGCACCGGCAACTTTGGCGGCGTGTCCAGCGACTCCAGCCTGAACGGTAATTATGATGGCTTTTGCTATGTATCGCGTGGACACCAACAGCGATAATTCTGTGAACCTGGAGGGCATCGAGCGGTACGCTACAGGCAACTTCGAAATCGAGTATGCTAACGATGTCACCCCTGGACATTGATGCCTCCGCTATCGTGAACCTTGGCGATGGAGTTGTCGCCCACGTGAGCAACAACACCCAGATCTTGGTGAACAATGCCGATGGCACCTACACTGCTTACACTGGCACCGCCAATCTGCCCGATTACAACTGGCAGAGCGTGGAGGTCTTCTATGACGACGAGGATGGCGACAATATTGCCGACTACGTCTACATTAAGACCTTCCGTTCCGTCCACGGCGACTATGTATTTGCTACCAGCGGCGCCCACCAGATCAGCTCTAATGACTACGGTGTGACCGTGGAGGGTGTCTATGTGGACGGCGAGCTGACCACTGTCACTACTACTCCCGAGATCGCTCATGAGTTGATCGCCAACCAGGGCAAGCTGTACTTCGCTACCTGGACTGCCGATGACAGCGATGACGCCAACTATGGAAAACTTCATGACATCACCTTTGGTGAACGAGGCCCGCGATAACGACATTCAAATCCTTTTTCGGCGGCATCGCCAACTATTTGGAGGATACCAGCAACCTGCGCTGGTAGGCAACACCCTCTATGTCGACGGCCGACTGTCCTACAACGTGACCAACGCCAACGAGGTGATCTTCCAGAACAACACCTACGAGATGACCCTGGCCGATGTAGTGAAGGCCATTCAGGAAGGCGCTGACTATGGCATCTGGGTTGTCGGCAACCGCTACAACAACACCACTACCGTGTATGTGGGCACCAAGCTGGAGGAGACCAACACCATCAGCGTAAATCGTGCCGCTGACGTTGCCGCCGAAGATGTGTCTATTGTTGGCCCCACCTCTATGACCAACGATTGGACAGTTACCATCAACGACAAGAATGATGACGGTCAGTTGGATCTGGTTGTCGACATGAATGCTGTGTCAGTCAATACATCCTTACTTCACTGTTGAGGAACTCGTCAATGGACACAAGACTCTCCTCGATACATATGAGCAGAGTGACGGCGCAAACACTCTGAATGATGTAGCCGAAGGCGATGTTTTACGTCATCACTGTGTACACCGAGTGCGATGGCACCGTTTGCACTGTCGCTGTCGTTGAGGGCTGGAAACACATCAGCAATGCTATCACCGATGTGACCAATGCAAGCGGAACTACCCTCGTTGCTGGGTATGACTATGATGTATACTATGACATCGAAGAGGTCGCTAAGTATGCGCCGCCTACCCTGAGCGTAGATGCCGCTGAGGCGCTCGCCGTTTACTTTGATCGCGGCGATTTGAACTTGGCACTGGCGTTAAATTGGAGAGATTCTCCGAAACTGCAAAGAGGCAGTGGATCTGGATGTGTTTAATAAGAACGCTGACGATGCTTCTGTGGGACAGCACAAAGAACTGTGTGAATGTTTCTGTAAAGGATATGACTCCTGAAAGACCATTGAAGTGTGATTTCCTGGGAGTCTTATGGTGAGACTGTCTACTTTGCATTTTTGTAAAGTAATCTGGTTCTCACCCCCCAATAACGTTCCCCAACGTTTACCCCCGAGCCCCTCACCGGCTCGGGGGTGGTTTTTCTTATGACCGTTCTCTCAGTCCTCCTTCGTTTCGCCGTCGCGATCTCCGGCGGCAAGTTTGTCTTCTCTCTGCAGTGCCACCCGCCCCCAACCGCTTGGCGGCGGCCCGCTGGCCCCCGGGGGGGTCAGCTTCGCCATGTTGGAGTGGGAGGACCTTCTGGTCCCGTGGGTATAGATGTTGGCCGTCACGGAGATGTTGGCGTGGCCCATGAGCTCCTTGGCCACGTTGATGGGCACCCCCCGCCCGCTGCAGGTCGGTGCAGAAGGGTGTGCCGCAGGCAGTAGGGGGTGAGGTCCGGGGTGTGGCGTGCTGGACCACCTCTCCGTCCCGGACTTTGGCCCCCATCCGCAGGTCCAGGTCCCGGGCAAAGCGTTTCCACAGCCGCCGCAGGCTGTTGGCGCCGCACCCCGCCCCGGGCCGAGGGAAAGACCGGGCTCTCCGGCGCCCCACGGGCCGCCAGGAGGGCGGGTCTCCCGCGGCTCCGGGCGCATGGGGATATCCCCGGACCCGGCGGGGTTTCAGGGGGCCTTGATGGCCCGTGTGCCGCTCCACGGCCTTGGTGACGTGATCTCATTCCGGGCAAAGTCGATGTCTTTCCAGAGGAGGGCGGCGGTCTCCCCGGGCGAAGGCCGGTGTAGTGATGGTGAGAACCCACAGCCCAGAGGGATGGGTTCAGCCAGGGCTGCATGTGCCGCTGCTCCTGGAGTTGGTGATGGGCCGGTGGGTCCCCTCACGCTCTCCGGCGCCTGGAGCCCTCTGCCGGGTCATAGAGGAGGATGCGGGACCGCCGGCCTGGCGGAAGAGCTTCCTGCATCACCATGCGCAAATGGACACGTGGGAGTAGGACCGCCCTGCCTGGGTGTTTAGGATGGTCTGCAGGTGAGATCCTGCACCTTTGTGAGTTTCCCAGGTGCCCTACGGCGGGGCCGATGTAGCCCCGGTATTTCTCGTCATAAAGGCCGAAACTTTTGGGGGTGAGCCCGATGGCGCCTTGTAGGTGTCCCCTGCCATTGGGCGAACCACTGGTCCACGGTGAGGTTGCTCCCCGGCCAGGGGCCAGGTCCCCCTGCAAGCTTCAGGGTGGTGATGAGGTCGGCCAGCTTGTCGCAGGCCTCCTGCCTGTCTTTGCCCCGTAGCTCGCGGTGGTGGTTCCAGGTGACGGTCTTTCGAATGTAACGGTACTTTTCCATAGGGGCCCTCCTGGATGTAAGATTCCACTTGCATCTTACAACAGGAGGGAGGAGATGGGGAGATGGTTTCGAGTCCCGGCCCGGGGGCCAGATTCATTGATCTGGGCAATCGCCTCCAGGAAGAAACCTGGGAAAAGCATTTGTGCTGTTTGAAAATCACCTCGAGCGGGAAGGGTGGAACATAAAGATCTATGTTTTAAAAACCTATTTTTACTAGCTATCACTCTTGCTTACTACGAAAGTAGCTGTGACAGAGTCACCCAAGTCGCAGGTAACCGTGTGATGGGGGATACATTCTCCCTGATCGGTCTTATAGATGCCAAGGGCAGTCAGAGTGGCTACAGCGCTATCGACATTAGTCCAGCCGGGGAGCATTGTTGTTCATCATTGCAGTGATCAGATCTCTATAGGAGACAGTCTTGTCTTTCCACGCAGTATCCCGCCTCACAGGCTGCCACAGAGATGGTATTCTGGGGGTTGCCGTACTGGTCAACGATCTGAACCTGATAGTTAATGATGGCCTTTTCCGATCAGCGGTGCTATCCTGCTCGTTGTCAGCCTTGTTTACCACATAGACAATGCTAGTTGTAGTTGACGCCATCGGTCGTCTCATACACCACGTAGACGTTCACATCACTCCAATCGGTGACATTCCTCCAGAGCGGTGTAGTCGCCCACAACGGCGGCGCGCGGTGGTGTTGTAGCTGGGCTGGTTGTTCACAGCCTTGTCGTACAGCAGGGTGGTGCCGCTGCAACCGGGGTTCCGGAGCTGTACATAATAATCGTCTGTGGTACCAGCTTTCAGCCGTCGTATCGAACCGATCAATCGTGGGCAATCGAACCATCGTCCGCATAGGTCACATAGTGAGGAATCCCCACGCGACCAGCCAGGGTGCGGACGTTTCCATCGGAGGAAGTATCCTTCAAACGTTGTTGGTCAGGTCGTGCCAACCCAAGCGCTGTTCAGGGTAGTCATAGGAAGTGCTGCCATCCTTCATAACCTGATATCCGCCGTCATCTGTAGCCAAACAAAGGCGTTGCCACTGAGATCCAGTGTGCCGTCCTGATGTAGACATACTCAACAACCTTATCGTTGTCAGTATCCACATAGAAGGTCCGGGCAGTTCCCCGCCACAAAGGAAGGAACATTGGCTTTGCCCACATACTGCTGATACGTGTACCCGTCAGCGGTCGGTGCGCACCGTGAAGACAGTGTTGTCATCTACATACTGCAGGTTGCCATCGCCTCCAGCGCCGGCAAAGGAAGTGGCGCCGTTGGTAATGGTAGCGGCATGTCTGTAGCCGATCACGTCATAGCCGTCCAGGGCTGACGGTGCCGTCAGCCAGAGAGCTCCTACCTGATACAGGGCATAGCCGTTGTAACGACCGTTATCACTGCTGTCATTGGAAACAGCACCAAAGTTAGTGTGATCGTATACATCGTAGTAGGGCTTCATTGCTGCTTGCTCTGGAATCCCCAATCGGTGGTTGTCATGCCATCAATGGAATTGACAGTAACGTGCTCTCAGCGCCGGTAGCGGGATCAATCAGAGTAGCGGTGGCATTACCGGGGTGCCAACGTTCCAGATCATATCCTTCAGGATACCATAGGAATAGGTTTGCGGCGATCTCGGCGCCGCTGCCGATAACATTGTTGTTCTCATCGAGGTACCAAATGTCCGCCCAGTGGAATCAGTACCAGCATCGTTCCGATGTAGGCGGTTGTTGTCATAGTAGATAGTGCCGTCAATCTCGTGTGCTGGTTCTCGCGGATCCAAATGCTGGTCTGGGCACCCACAACAGAGGGGCAACGCCGCGGATCTCGATGTTTGGCAGAATCATTATCCTTGAGCACTTTGTTGGAAGTGTTCTTGAACAGCATACAATCAGCAGAGCTGGACCTTCTGTGTATTCCCAATCAGTGTTTTGCTCCTCCAATAAATCGTAGTGTAGGCGTTAGGTGTCATCGTAGATGTTCAGGGTCAGTTTAGCAGGGGTCTTAACGTGCCCGGCAAAGATTGGCTACTACAGGGGTTACATCCTCGACAAATGCCAGCAGGGTGTCAATGTAGACGATTCCCTGTCCTCATAGACTTCAGTGATCCGGCCCTGGGCGCCGATGGTGCCCTTTGGTATCGGTATTCGCACGCTGTAGTCCTTTGTCGTTGTCGACACCGTTGGTGCGGTGAAAGTCTTGGTACCGTCAAAGTCAAGAGCGGTAGCTACATCGCACTCAGTCACGGCAGTGGTGTAGGTGGCCAGAGCATTTCCTTCACCAGGTGGACTTATTTCATTGCTGATTTTATAGGTCCACAGAGTGCCGGACGGCCCCAGTCGTCGGTTGTCGCCTTGTTGAATTTCGAATTCTGCTGGCCCAGGGTGATGTCCTGTTTGACGTATCCAGCGGCGGGCATGTACTTTAATCATATTCCTCACGTTCAGGGCCTGAAAATCAGCTCGGCAACCAGCTCACGGGTCGCGGGCTGGCCCAGGGTAGCGTCCTGCACGTTGTCCAGAATGCCCAGGGGATTCAGCGATGGAAGCAGTACGGATCTCCCAACCGGAACCGGTGAACTCGTCGTTCTGGTCATAACCCACGGCACGCAGGATCATGGCCAGCACCTGATAGCCAGTCACATTCTTGTTGGGGCCAAAGGTGTCAGGGGTGAAGCCCTTGATCAGCTCAGCGTTGGCACAATAGTTCACATAGCCAGCATGCCAATCGGTGGCACTGACATCGTTGAACTGGTCGTAGTCAACATACTGGCCCACCTGGGTGTCGTTGACGTCGCCGGTGGCGGCACGATAGATCATGGTTGCCACCTGAGCGCGGGTGATGTTACGCTGAGGCAGGAAATAGCTGCCGTCCTCGTAACCTTGAATGACCTTCAGATTGGTGAGAACCTCTGCCGCCTCTTGATACTGAGGGGAGAATTCGTCCTCATCGCTGAACGCCGCCCCAGTGCCCATGACCATGACAGACAGCAAAGATAGCCACGCAGAGCACCAGGCTCAGAACCTTCTTCAGGGGAAACCCCTTCTTCCCCAAGCCTTGCCGCCGGTTTTTCCCACGGGTTTCCCACTGGGTTCCCACGGAACTTCGCCACGGATTTCCTCCCATGCGCAGGAAAACCAGCAAAACACCCCGAAACCATGGCCACAATTTGTCCGTCCTGCGCGGACAAAAACAAAAAACGATCCCCCATCCGGACGCTCCGGACGGGGGATCGTTTTCCCAATCGCTTCGTTATTCCTCGTTCTCCTTGGGCACAAAGGCCTGCCAAGGGAGCACGTCGCTGAGCTCAATGAGCACCGGGGAGTAGCCCCCCAGATTGTCATACCCCGGATTGTTCCGGGCAGGCACGCTGGTGGGCACCACAATGGGCAGGGAGGCCACCAGACAGGTCCCCCCCCCGTCCTGGCCGCTCTGGGCCACCAGGACGCCGCCGTGGAGGGCCGCGATCCGCTGGGCGTTGTACAGGCCCAGGCCGGCCCCTTCCCCTGGGCGGGGGGGAGCTCCTCCGGGGCGTCGCCGGAGAAGAGGGTGGCCATCCGGTCCTCCGGAATGCCCACACCGGTGTCCCGGAGGGAGATGACGCACCGGCCGTTCTCCGCGTGGAGCTTCATCTCCACCGCCCCGTCTTTCCCGGCGGCCCGGACCCCGTTGGACACCAGGGCCAGCAAAGCATTTGGGTCAGCAGGGACTTCTGCCCTGGAAGGGCAGGTGTTCTACGTTGCTGGTATAGGTAAAGCGCACCCCCCGGCCAGGTCTGCCAGCCAGGTGGCCTCATCGGCCATGCCTTGGCAAACCATGGCCAGGTCGAAGCCCTCCTCCCGGGGGAAGGCCTTGTCGTTGAGTTCCTGGGTGAGCTCAGCCTGCCGGGTGAGGCGGAGCATCTGATAGATCAGCCGGCTCTGGTTGGCCAGATCCTGTTCCAATCCGCCCAGTAGGTGGTGCTCCTGGAGCACCCGCTTCATCCGGAACTGGACTGCGGTGAAGTTGGACAAACACTCCCGCATCCGATACACCGCATTGGAAAAGGGGTGGCGTTTCTCCTCTGCCGGCGGCAGCGGGCCGGAGGACCACCAGCATCCCCACGTCATAGGGAGAGACGGTGACCCGATAAAAAAGCCTCCCAGGGCGGTTTCCATGGCGCTGCCGGGGTGCTCCGCCAAGGCAGCCAACATCTCGGCTGGGAAGGCTTCCTCCTGGAGCAGCGCCTGCCCAGGCTCATTGGCATAAATCACCTGGTCCCCATCCAACAGCAGTACCGGTTCCGGAAAGCTGCCAAAGGTCTGGTCCAGGTGAGAAGTCATGGGATCCATAGCATCAACTCCTTGCAAAACAGAATTAGCATCCCCAAAGAGATGCAGAATTTTCTGACACCAGTGTAGCAAAAACTGGAAGGGAACGCAAGAATTTTGTCGAAAAAGGTCGCGCTCCCCGGGCAAATGGGAAAAATGCTGAAAAGTGCCTCTTCCCCTAGGGCGAAATCTAGGGTATAATGGAAGCACCTGTGCAGATCTCTCGACAGGAAAAACAGATTGACGCGGAAAGGAATATGGGTGATATGGGTATGAAAGTAGGCATCAACGGCTTTGGGAGAATCGGCCGCTTGGTCCTTCGTCTGGGGTGTGGAGCGCCCGGACATTGAGTTTGTGGGCATCAACAGCCACAGCCAAACCCCGGATTACATGGCATATCTTCTAAAATATGACAGCGTCCACGGCCGCTTCCAGGGCCAGGTGAGCTGGGAGGGG
>VOFJ01003252.1_pt1 | contig 30805 bp, 67 predicted proteins | sample 5384081 | NCBI WGS metagenome assembly VOFJ01 (sample SAMN12384729, study PRJNA508395) | human gut metagenome | isolation source: healthy gut I | host: Homo sapiens | reverse complement strand
CGTGCTCCTAAGAGACTTCCCCAACCGCTTCGATTTTGGGCTCAGTTCTTCAAACAGCAAGTCCACCGGGTTCTGGTATTCCTCGTCATCCTCCAGTACCTGCATGGTGTTCAGCATTTCCAGCAAAGTAGCGAAGTTTTGTTCCTCCACCGGGGCTTCATAATGCAGATAGGCGATCAGGGCAGTGAGCAAAAGACGTTCGCTTTTCTCCCAAAATGGATCGCCGCCGGACCCCTCGCCTTGGTGTTGGTCATCAGGGTCGTGACCAGTTTTAGAATGTCCTTTTCGCTGTACATAGGCGAAATATCAAGAATATGTAGATAAAAAAACACCTAATTCTCCAATACTAAAAACTGCTTTTTAATGCATTTTGGGTTGGTGGATTAATTTGTAGTAATTGGACAGATTATTCTTAATATATGCAAAGAACGAGGTTTTGATTCTTCAAGCATCTGTATCTAATAGTTTCCATTTTATTAATTGGAATAGCAGCATTCTTAACAGGATTAAATCTATTTAATAAAATAGGAAAATTTGCTGGTGCAGGTTCTTTAATTCCTATTACTGGCTTTGCCAACTCAATTGTTTCTCCAGCAATCGAATATAAATCAGAAGGATATGTAATGGGTGTTGGTGGAAAAATGTTTACTGTTGCAGGTCCAGTACTTGTATTTGGTATTTCAGCTTCCATAATGTAATATATTTAATATTTAACACACAAGCATTAATTGCTGCAGGTCAAAAAATGTTCACGAAAAGTATAGAATTTTGTCTTAATTCGACATATTCTGACAAATTCATGAGACATTTTTGACCTGTCCCTGATGTCTCAATAGGGAGATGATTTTTTGGAAAAAGTAGGTAAACAAACTATAAAGTTTAATAATCCTCCAACAATAGTTGACTGTGCTAGTATTGTTGGACCTAAAGAGTCTCAAGGACCTTTGGCTAAATATTTTGATCAAACTCTAGATGATGAGTTTTGGGGGAGAAAAAACTTGGGAAAAAAGCAGAAAGTAAAATTATAAAAAGAAACAGTAAATACAGTAATTTCTAAATCTGGAATTCCTGCAACTAGCGAAATTGATTGTATGTTTGCTGGTGATTTATTAAATCAATGTATTTCTTCTAGTTTTGGTTTAAGAGAATTAAATATTCCTTTTTTTGGAGTTTTTGGTGCTTGTTCTACTTTTGTAGAATCTATGATTTTGAGGTTCTATAGCTGTAGAAGGTTTTGCTGCAAATAATGTTTTATGTGCTACTTCTAGCCATTTTTTGTAGTGCTGAAAAACAATTTAGATTTCCTTTGGAGTTAGGAAATCAAAGACCTCCTTCAAGTCAATGGACTGTTACAGGTTCTGGTGCTGCTGTCTTGTCTAAAAATGGTACAGGTCCATTTATAACTCACGTGACTCCTGGAAAAATTGTTGATATGGGAATAAAAGATGCTAATAATATGGGTGCTGCTATGGCTCCAGCATTTAATGATACTTTAATTACTCATTTTTTAGATACTGGTAGATCTCCTAGTTACTATGATGCAATTATAAGTGGTGATTTAGGACATATTGGAAAAGAAATTGCTATTGACCTTGCAAAATCTCAAGGATACAATATTAAATCAAATTATAATGATTGCGGTGTTTTAATATTTGACAAAAATTCTCAGGACACTCATTCTGGAGGTAGTGGCTGTGGTTGTTGTGGCACTGTTTTTCTGGCTATTTCTTTAAGCAATTAAAACAGAAAAAACTAAAAAAGATACTATTAATAGCTACAGGTGCTTTAACAAATTCTACGACTTCACAACAAGGAGAAAGTATCCCTGGAATTGCTCATGCTATTAGTATAGAAATTTAAAATGAAAGGATATAATAACTATGGATATAAATTGGTTGAATGTTTTTTAATTGGCCCATGTTAGCAAAATGCTTTTTAACTGGTGGTATTATTTGTATTATTGGACAAATTTTAATTGATAAAACCAAACTTACACCAGCTCGAATTCTAGTTATATTTGTTACTACCGGTGCTATCTTAGGTGGATTAGGTATTTATAAATATCTTGTTGACTTTGCTGGAGCAGGCGCTACTGTCCCTCTTACAGGTTTTGGCTATAACCTAGCTAAAGGTGCTATAGAAGGTGTTCAGGAAAGTGGGTTACTTGGTGCTTTTACAGGGGTGTGAAAGCTGCTGCAGGTGGAATCTCTGCTGCTGTATTTTTCGGATATTTAGCATCTTTAATTTCTAAACCTAAAATGAAAAAACAATAAAAAAAGCTATTTAGGATTTTAATTTTAAATTATTTTTCCTAATAGCTTTTATTTTACTTTTACTATTTTTTTGCAACTTCTGCAATTTCTGTAAATGCTTTTGGATCTGTTACTGCAAGTTCAGCTAACATTTTTTCTGTTAACAACAACATTTGCTTTTTTTAGTCCTGCAACTAATTTACTATATGTTGTTCCATTCATTCTAGCTGCTGCATTTATTCTTGCTATCCATAATTTTCTAAAAATTGCTTTTCTTATCTTTTCTTCCAACATATGCATATGATAAAGATTTCATAACTGCTTGGTTTGCATTTCTAAATCTATAACTTTTTGCTCCATAATATCCTTTAGCTTGTTTTAATATTTTCTTATGTCTTGCTCTAGTTGTTGTTCTTGCTGTTTTTTACTCTTGCCATTTATTTTCACCTTCCTTATTCTTATTAATTTCCATATGGTAATAATTTCTTAATTGTATTTTCGCATGTTTTTTATCTGCGTATCCATTTTGAATTCTTCCTGATTTTTTTGTCTGTCTTTTGTCTTATTTGCTAATAAATGTCTTCTGTTTGATTTTGTTCTTTTTTTACTTTTTCCTGTAGCTGTTAAAGAATATCTTTTTTTTAGCAGCTTTATTTGTTTTTAATTTTGGCATAATTATAAACTCCTTTCGCTTTTTATTTGCTTTTATATTAACAGATTTTATTTTTCTGTTTTTTTTAGCTAAAATTGTAAACATGTTTCTACCTTCTAATTTAGGTGACTTTTCAACAATTGAAACATCTTCTAAATTTTCTATAAATTTATTTAGAACCATTTCTCCAGCTTTTGAATTGTTTACTTCTCTTCCTCTAAATCTAACAGTAATTTTTACTTTATTTCCATCTTGTAAAAATTTTTTCTTGCATTTTTTGATTTAAAACCAAAGTCATGTTCTTCAATATTTGGAGTTACTCTTATTTCTTTTTACTTCTAACACTTTTTGTTTTTTCTTAGCTTCTTTTTTTTTTTTTTTAGCTTGTTCAAATTTGTATTTTCCATAATTCATTATTTTACAAACTACTGGTGTTGCATTTGGTGCAACTAATACTAAATCTAAGTTTTTTTCTTCTGCTTTTTCTAAAGCTTCGTTAAAAGAAATAACACCTAATTTTTCTCCATTTTCTCCAATTAATTGAACTTCTCTTGCTTTGATTTGTCTGTTGATTGGTAATTCTTGTTTTATAAAAAACACCTCCAATAATAAAAAAATTTGACTCTTGTTACAAGTCAAATCTAAAATAATACTAGCATGTATTTGCTAAGTTTATTTAATTCTAACCTTTTTCCTAGTTTAGATAAGGTGAGAAGTTTGACTTCTTCTTGTAACGAATAATATTATAACTCATTTTGTTTAGTTTTGTCAAGTGTTTTTTATTTAAAATTCATAATTTCCGGCCTTTATTTATTAAATGATACAAAAGATGATTCTTTAAAGGGGAATAATTTTTTACATTATTTAATCAAGCTATAATACTTAACTTCACGCAAAAATACTATAAATTATACTTCAATAGATTGAATAACAAAAAAGATTCAAAATATTAGATGTAAAAAGATTATTAGTTGCCTCAACAACACCTAAAATTGCATCTTCTGTATTCTTTTTTATAATGCTTCTGAGCTTCAAAAAAAAGTAATCAATTCAGGAATACTTGTAATAAAACCAAACAAAATACCTATAATTGTCTGTGAAATATTAAACTGATTACAAAAGATTTTCAAGAGTATTTCCAAACAATTCCCCCACAACAAAAAAGCAACACACCTGAGCACAATAAATAAAATATATATTTTTACTGTCTTCTTTTTTATTATTTTTTTTTTGCCACTTTTCTTCTTTCTCTATCTCTTTTTCCAATTTTTCATCTTCATTTTTTTCAAATATAATTTATGAACATTTGAATTCAAATAAACAAACAACACACATAGCCCAATAAAAATTGGAACTACTCCTATATTTATCTCTATATTGAAAGCAAACAATATAATTGGAATTATAAATTGTTATTGCAACCAAAATCAAATCTATTTTAATTGCTCTATTCTTTAACACCTTTTGATTTTTATTTAAAAAAATAGATGATACATATTGTATTAAATTTATTACATTTGAACTTATTACATTAACAATACTTGCTGATATTAAACCACTAAAAGCTTGATGTTCCAATCGTTAATAATTCTGGCATAGAAGTCGCGTATCCTGCGATATCTCCTACTGTTTTTGGTTTTAAATTTAGTGTTTCTGCTAGTTTTCTTAATGTAGTAACTAATACATATTTTGAAATAATAACAATTATTCCTGAATAAATTAAAAATTTTATAAACTCTATTAACACTTTTATCAATCTCCATTTAAATTATTTCTTCTTTTATTTTACCCCGTTTAGTTGCCATTTATTAGAAAATAAGATATAATATTAACAAATTTTATAAATGGAGGATTAATTTTAAAATGGATCAAATAAAAATAGGTAAAGTTTATCGTCATTTTAAAGGGAAATTATTATTTTGTAGAAGATGTTGCTTATGATTCAGAAACAAAAAGAAAGAATGGTAGTTTATAAACCTTTATATAATAGAGAAGATAATCGTCAGTTATGGGTAAGACCTGAAAAAAAATGTTTTTAGAAGAAATACCAGAAAGACCTGATAATATTACTGGTCAAAAAAGTAAGATTTGAATTAGTAAAGGATATAGAAAAAAATTACCAAAAATAATTAAAAATATAGAAATTTTAGATGTATTACGGAGGGAAATTATGATAGATATTAAATTTTTAAGAGAACATCCTGATATAGTAAAGGAGAATATCAAGAAAAAATTTCAAGACAACAAACTTATTTTAGTTGATGAAATAATTGATCTTGATATAAAAAAAATAGAGAAGCAAAATTAAATGGAGATAATTTAAGAGCAGAAAAAAAATCATTAAGTTCAGAAATTGGAAACTTAATGAAACAAGGAAAAAAAAGAAGAAGAAAAAAAGTAAAAGCAAAAAAAGTTCAAGAAATAAACAAAAAACTAGAAAATAACGAATCTTTAGAGTCAAAATATTCTTCTGAAATAAATTCAAGAATGATGAAAATTCCAAATATAATTCATGAATCTGTTCCTATTGGTAAAGATGATAGCCAAAATGTAGAAATTCAAAAATTTGGAGAACCTGTTGTACCTGATTACGAAATCCCTTATCATGGCGAAATAATGGAATCTTTAGGTGGACTTGATTTAGATAGTGCAAGACGTGTAGCTGGAAATGGTTTTTATTATTTAATTGGTGACATTGCAAGACTACATTCTGCAGTTCTAACATATGCTAGAGATTTCATGATAAATAAAGGATTTACTTATTGTATTCCACCATTCATGATTCGTAGTGATGTTGTTACAGGTGTTATGTCATTTGATGAAATGGATGCCATGATGTATAAAATTGAAGGTGAAGATTTATACTTAATTGGAACTTCTGAGCACTCAATGATTGGTAAATTTAAAAGATCAAATTTTGAAAAAAAAAAAAAATATGCCTTACACAATGACTTCTTACTCTCCTTGTTTCAGAAAAGAAAAAAAAGGTGCTCATGGAATCGAAGAACGTGGTGTATATAGAATTCACCAATTTGAAAAACAAGAAATGGTTGTTTTATGTAAACCAGAACAAGCTTTGGAATGGTATGACAAAATGTGGTCATATACAGTTGAATTATTTAGAAGTTTGGACATTCCAGTAAGAACATTAGAATGTTGTTCTGGAGATTTAGCTGATTTAAAAGCAAAATCTTGTGATGTAGAAGCTTGGAGTCCAAGAAGGAAAGCTTATTTTGAAGTAGGAAGCTGTTCAAACTTAACAGATGCCCAAGCAAGGAGACTTGGAATTAGAATAAAAGGAGAAAACGGAACATATTTTGCACACACTTTAAATAACACTGTAGTTGCTCCTCCTCGTATGTTAATTTCAATTGTTGAAAATAACTATAATCCAGATGGAAGTGTTACAATTCCAGAAGTATTAAGACCTTATATGGGTGGTCTAGAAAAAATAGAAAAAATGAGACATAGAGGGACAGGTCTTATTTGTCTCATAAATTAATTTATAAATATAAAAAACTATAAAATAAAATATATGAGACAAATAAGACCTGTCCCTCTTGTCTCAAAAAAGGAAAAATATACATGTTAGTTAAAAATCCTAAATTTGAAATTTCAGCAGTTAGTCCTAAACAATATCCTAAAAATAATTTACCTGAAATTGTTTTGGTTGGAAAATCTAATGTTGGAAAATCAAGTTTTATTAATACAATGATAAATAGAAAAAATTAGCTAGAACTAGTAGTGAACCTGGCAAAACACGCCAAATCAATTTTTTATAATATTGATGAAACTTTTTATTTTGTTGATTTACCTGGTTATGGTTATAGTAAAATGTCAAAAAAAAGAACAAGAACAAGTTGGAAGATTTATAGAAGAATATTTATTTAATAGAAAAGAAATTTCTCTTATTATTTTTCTAATTGATATTAGACACTCTCCTTCTGCTAATGATAGACTAATGTATAATTATATTATGTCTTCTGGATTACCTTTTATTATATTAGCAAATAAAGCAGATAAAATAGCTATAACTAAAGTTGATAATGCTGTTTTAGATTTACAAAAACAAATTAATCCAATTGGAGATATTACTACTCTTCCTTTCTCTTCTGAAAGAAAGATTTATAAAGACTCTGTATGGAGCATAATAGACGATTATTTAAATCTATAAATTTAAATTTAAAAATTTATTATCTACAAAAAAAAAAACGGATTTTCTAAAATAGAAAATCCGTTTTTGCTTATTTTTGCAATTTCAAATGTTAACAACAACATTTACATTTATCTTTTTTGTTTTTTTTATTTTATTGCATATCATAAGAATTATTGTTAGTATTAATAAAAGTCCCAAGATAACAGCTAAAACAATTACTGCTGCTAAAGCTTCTAATATTGCTCCCTGCTACTGATGCACCAATTATTAATCCAATAACAACTGAAAATGCAGCTAATAATATAACAGCTATAATTCCTAAACAGTCTCTCTTCTTTTCACATTTTTTCTCTTTGTTATCATAACAATAAATTGTTTCTTGTGGCTCCATATTAAAGTCACCTCCAATATAGTATTTTGACTAATACTATACTATATAATATGTCGTTTTTTGTATTTTTGTTCTTATTTGTTCAATTAAAACTGGTATACTATACTTTTATATAAAAAAAAAATCTATATCGTTTTCATAATATATAAAAAAGGCTAAGAAACTTAATTCTCAACCTTTTTCTCTATTTTTGTAATTGCCTTCAATGCTTTTTCTCGTGGTAAAGTAACAATGTGTTCACATCCTTGGCATTTCAACTTAAAGTCTACTCCTACTCTTATTATCTCCCATTTTTTACTTCCACAAGGATGTTGTTTTTTTTGTTCTTACTATATCTCCTACATCATATTTCATATAACCACATCTCCTTAAGCAATTTATTAAAAATATTATTATAATTGTTCCTTAGCTTTTTCAAATCTTTTTTATAATACTTTCTTTTCCTAAGACTTGCATTATTTCATACATATCTGGTGTATTAGTTCTTCCTGTTAAAGCAACTCTTAAAACTGTACTTACGTCACCTACGTGAGCTTTATACTTATCTGGATTTTCTTTAAATTCTTTTTACTTCTTTTTTGCATATCCCATTTCTCCAGCTAATTCTTTTATTTTGTCAAACCATTGTTGTTTATCATCATTTTCTCCATAATATTTTTTCTATATACAATGATAATATTTTTTTCAATTGATCCTTTGTCATTAATTACTTGATATGGATATTCTTGGTCTTTTTTCAGCAAATTTTTTCATCATACATATATTCTATATTTTCTTTTACTTCTGACCATTTAGAAATATCTTTTCTAGGCTTTTTATTGCCTCTTTCAATTCCAAATACTTTTAAAAGAATATTCCTTATTTTCTAACATTTTTTTTCTAATTCTTTATCATATTTAGTAGCCCATTTTAAAGATTTTTCATATACTTTTTTCTGCTGAAAATTTAGATATAACAGTTTTTGCAACATCTAATAATTTTACCATGTCAAATAAAGCTCCGCTTACTCCCATTTTATTTAATTGTAATTCAAACTCTGAGATGTCCTTATCTTTATTAGCTCTTCTCCAATTTTTCAAAATTAGAATTCGCTATATTTAATAAATACTCTTTTACTGCTTCTTCTGGTATTCCTTCTTCTTCATAATAACTAACAGCTGCCTCTGGATCTTTTCTCTTACTTAATTTTCTTTTTTTATTACCATTATCATTTTTTCATAATAGGAGCAATATGTGCAAATTTTGGTGCTTTAAATCCTAATTCATAGAACAATTGTAAATGTAATGGTACAGATGATAGCCATTCATCTCCACGGATAACATGTGTTGTTCCCATTAAATGGTCATCTATTGCATGTTGCAAAATGATATGTTGGTAATCCATCAGCTTTAATAATTACAATGTCTTGATCGTTTTCTGAAATTCTACATTTGCCTTTATTACATCTTTATGTTTGATTTTTTATCTTCTCTTCCTGGACATTTAAAACGAATAATATAACTTTCACCCTTTTTTCTTTTTTTCTCCCATTTCTTCTACTGTATAATTTCTACATATTGCCCATACTCCATAATATCCTGGTCTAACTTTTGCAGCTTCTTGTTTTTTAATTTCTTCTCCTTCTTCTGGAGAACAAAAACATGGATACGCTTTTTCCTTGTTCTATTAAATATTTTGCATAAGCTTGATAAATTTCTTTTTCTTTGAGATTGTTTGTATGGACCATAATTTCCCTTTTCTTCTTCTTCTGAAATCATACCTTCATCTGGTTCAATTCCAAATTCTTGTAGACTTTTTACAATTCCACTTACAGCATTTTTTAACTTCTCTTTTTTGATCTGTATCTTCTATTCTTAAGAAAAATACTCCTTCTGTTTGATTTGCAACTTTCTTTGCTATTAAAGCTTGATACAATCCTCCTATATGCATAAATCCTGTTGGACTTGGTGCATATCTAGTTACAATTGCACCCTCTTTTAAATCTCTGCTAGGATATTTTTCTTCATAATATGAAATTTCCTTGCTGTTTGGAAATATTAAATTTGCTAAATCTTTATAATCCATATTAACCATTCTCTCCTTTTTATATTAATTTTAACACTACTTCATGTATATAAAACTTGATTCCTTATCTTTCTTCTTCGTTTCTTGAATTTTTCTTTTTTTTCTAAATCTATATTTTTTTTATATTCGCTAATTAATTTAACCATTCTCTTATTAACACAAAAACCATTATCTATTGCAAATTTTTCAACTTGTTCCTTCGTATATCCAAATCTTACAATATAATTATATATCATCTTTTCATTCATAACTTTAGAATCTTCTATGTGTCTTTTTTTTTTTTTTCTTCGAGTATTTCATGAACTTCTTCCTCAGTCAAACCATTTCTTATAGCTATAGTTCTGATTTTATATCCTAAGTTAAATGCATTAACTACATTTTTTTATTTTTCTTGCACTCTTCTCTAAATTTATTTATAGCTTTCATAAGTATCTGTTTCTTTTCAGCAAATTCTCTTACTTTCATTTTCACAAAACTTTTTTTGATATATTATATTTATTAGCTAATTCTTCAATATCTTCACCTGTTGCATATTTAATAAATAACTCTTTTATTGGAATATTTTGATTTTTAGATGATGTTCTAGTTCTCCTAATTTTTTCACCTGTTTTTTTTCTCATATTCTACTATTCTATTTCTTATAGCATTTTCAGATACCTCAAATTCTGCTCCTATTTGCTTATATGTCATTCCATTTTTTTTTATAACTCTCTATTATTTTAGATATAGATATCCTTCTTTTGTTGCTTTATTATTTCTTACTTCTTTATCACTCATATTCTTTTTCCCTTACTTTTATTATACTTCCATTATAATTGGTATAATCATTGGGTTTCTTTTAGTTTTTGCAAATATATAATCTCTTAAATTTTCTCTTGTTGTTGTTTTTATTGTAGACCAATCACGAATTCCTTTTTCTTCGCACTTTTTAATTTCATGTCTAACAACAGATTTTACATCATCCATTAAATTTTCAGATTCTCTAACATAAACAAAACCTCTTGAAATAACATCTGGTCCTGCTATTACTTCTCCTGTTGAAGAATCCATAGTTAAAACAATAACAATTAAACCATCTTGAGATAAATGCTGTCTATCTCTTAGAACTATACTTCCTACATCTCCAACTCCAAGGCCATCAACTAATACCCTTCCACTTGGCACAGTAGAAGTAAATTCCGCACTATTTTCATTTATTTCTAAAACTCTACCATTTGATAACATAATAATATTATCTTTATCAATTCCCATACTCTGAGCTGTTTCGCTATGAGCAATTAACTGTCTATATTCACCATGTACAGGTATAAAATATTTAGGTTTCGCTAAAGCCAAGATTAGTTTTTGTTCTTCTTGACAAGCATGTCCTGAAAACATGGATATCTTCTAACGAACTATAAACAACCTCTGCTCCAATTTGCATCAAATCATCTATTACTTTTGATACAAATTTCATTTCCTGGTATTGGCGTTGCGGAAATAATAACTAAATCATTTGGCGTTATTTTTACTTTTCTATGGTCTCCCGCTGCCATTCTTGTTAAAGCTGACATTGGTTCTCCTTTGGCTTCCTGTCGTAATAATAACTAATTGTTCATCTGTATAGTTATTAATCATATCAATATCAATAAATATGTTTTCTGGACATTCTATATAACCTAAGTTTCTTGCTGTTTCTATCATATTTATCATACTTCTACCACAAACTGCAATTTTTCTATTATATTTAATAGCTGAATTAACAATTTGTTGTACTCTGTGAACATTTGACGCAAATGTTGCAACTACAATTCTTTTGTACAATGTAAAAATAATTTATCAAAAACTTCTCCTACAGAACTTTCTGACATAGTAAATCCTTTTCTTTCTGCATTTGTACTATCTGCCATTAAAGCTAATATTCCTTTGTTTCCTAATTCGGCAATTCTTCCAAAATCCATTAACTTTCCGTCAATTGGAGTATAATCTACTTTAAAATCTCCTGTATGAAGAACTGTTCCTGCTGGAGTAGTAATTGCTAACATTACAGAATCTGAATACTATGTGAACTTCTTATAAATTCAACTTTAAAGTTTTTTCCTAGTTTAATAGTTTGACCTTGCATTACTTCATTTAATTTTGTACTTCTCAATAATTTATGTTCTTCTAATTTATTTCTAATTAATCCCGCTGCTAATCTAGTAGCATAAATTGGTATATTAATTTTCTTTAATAAATATGGAACCCCTCCAATATGATCTTCATGTCCATGAGTAATTACTAAACCTTTTATTTTATCTACATTTTTTTTTCTAAGTAGGTAATATCTGGTATTACTAAATCAACTCAAGCATGTCATCATCTGGAAAAGATAATCCACAATCTACTACTATAATCTCATTTTCATATTCAAATACAGTGATATTTTTTTCCTATCTCATGAAGTCCTCCTAATGGGATTATTTTTTAATTTTGGCTTTTTAAAAATATTGTTTTCTTTTACTGCTTTTTTTCATTTTTTTTCTTGTTTCATTATTTTATTTGTATTTCTTCTTTGATATGGTTTTCTTTGTTCTTTTTCTTCAGTTGGTTGTGTTCCTTTTTTTTCTGTTTTGTTTTCCTTTCTAGTTCTTGTTTTTTTTGTTTGAGTCTTTTTTTCTTCTTCTTTCTTACTTCTCTTTATATTTTCTTCTATCATATATTCTCCCTTCATTTTAAAATGTTAAAAAAACTAGTTTATTCTCTAAACTAATTTTGACCTAATTTACTATTTTTTCATTCCTATGTACAAAATAATAGAGTTATTTACTTTAATATGCAGTCTTTATAATTCTCTCTTTCCTACATATATACTCTATTTTAATAAATTCGATCAATACTATTACACTGATTGTTATTATACTATATATACCAAAAAGTCAAATTAAAATAAGAAGCTAGCTTTAGCTAACTTCTTACTTTACTAATTATTTTCTCCTCTTCCTTCTGGAAGTGCGTTTGGAGCATCAATTACTATTCTAATTCTTGTAATAGCTTTCATTGTTTTACAAATTTGCTATTTTTAAATCTTTGCCATAAACTTGGTTTTGTTTCAAATGTTGTTTCTTGTATATATTGTTGTTCTTCTTGAACTTGTTGCACCTCTTGTATTTCTTGTTGATTTTCAACTTCTTCTACTGGTGTTGGTATTGATTTTAATGCATCAGCTATTTCTATTCCAATATAACTTAAAGCTTTTGATCTATCTTCAATTCTTTCCATATCAATTTCTATATGTAAATTAGACTCTAAGTTATTTACTCTAGCATTTAATAATTTCATTGCATCTTGATAATTTTGTGATTTTGTACTTCTTGCTTTTCCAACAATAGTTAAAGGTTCTATGATATCTTCTGAAAAAGTTTTCTTCAGCTTGTTTTACTTGGTCTTTCCAATCCTTTTTCTTTATTAACTACTGCATCAATAAGTCCTTTTTAATTGACCTGCTAAAGCTATATTTTGTTCTCTTTGTCTAATTAATTCTTCTATTTTCTTTGTATTATCTTCAAATTGATTTGTAGCAAATTCAACTAACCCATAAGCTGCTTTATACACACTTGTAGGGAAGTTTTTCTTTTTTGGATATTCAATTAAATATGTTTTTATTGATTCTACTAAATCCTTAAAGTAAGTATCATCTTCTAATTGAATAATTTGTTTTTTACTTTTTGGATTAATCAATTTTTGAACTTTATCTATATTTGATAATATTTTTTCCTCTGTGATAACCATTCTCACATTTACTATGCCAGATTTAGACATTGTAAATTACCTCCTTTATCTTACGCGTGTTTGCTTTTTGCTCTTTTCTCTATAATTATACATTAACTAACAAAAAACTACAAGATGATATTCATTTTTTTATATTAAATTTATGTTACAGAAATATTACATTTTGTAACAAACTAAATTTTAGGGAAAAGTATTACTAACCTTTTCCCTTTTTTTCCTTATATTACGTTTTTCATTTCTTCAAATCTTTTTATCTTTTGAGTAGTTGTTTTTATTAATTCTTTATCTGTTAAAGTAATTTCTCTAATATATTTATAAGCAGGCATTGTTTTGTTTACCTTCTTCACTTCTTGCCAAATTAATTTTTTTTAATTTTTTCTTCTTCATCTGTTCCATAAATTTTTTTTTTACATTATCCTTGTCATAAACAATCTTACAACAAATTTTATAATCTCCATCATCTTCTGGCTTTCCGTATACAAAACTTTCTTTTTATTCCTTCAATTTTATTAACTAAAGTTTCAAGTTCTTCTGGATAAAATGTTTTTTTCCATTTTTTTAATACAATAACAAATTTCTTTCTTCCTGAAATAAATATGTATCCATCCTTATCTATTTTTGCTAAATCTCCTGTATGTAGCCACCCATCTTCTAATGTTTCTTTTGTTGCTTCTTCATTGTTATAATATCCAAGCATTATTGATGGTCCTTTGCAAGTAATTCTCCTACTCCTTCTTCATTTGATTTTCTATTTTTACGTCTATACTTGAAAAAGCTTTTCCCTATTGAACCTAATCTTTGATATTTGTCATCTTCTGCTGCTATTACTGGTGAACTTTCTGTTAAACCATACCCTTGTAACATTTTTATTCCAAAATTGTTAAAACCTCTTTTCTGCTTCCGATCCAAAGCAGCTCCTCCTGCAACAAATAATCTAGCTTTTCCTCCTAGGTTTTCATGTACTTCTTTAAATATTATTCTTCTTATATCAATTCCAAATTTTAATAAGAAATTACTAATTTTTATTCCCTTTTTTTTACAGTTTCTAATTTTCCTTTTTTTCTCTATTCCCTTCATAATCTTTTTGTATATTGTTTCATATAAAATAGGAACAGATATCATTGCAGTTACTTGAACTCTTTTTACATTATCTGCTATATGTCTAATTCCTTCACAAAATGCAATAGAACATCCTTTTGAAATTGATATAAGAAACCTACTGTACACTCAAAAGTATGATGTAATGGTAAAAATGATAACATTCTATCATCTTCTTTTAACTTTATAACAGATGCTATATCCATTAAATTAGCACATATATTTTTATGTGATAACATAACAGCTTTAGACCTTGTTGTTGTTCCAGATGTAAATAACATTATTCCCATTTCTTCTGCATTAATTTTAGCATCTAAAAATTCTCTATCTCCATCTTCTATTTTTTTTTCCTTTTTCTAATAATTGCTTTAATGAATACACTTCTTTTTTCATTTTTTTTCTATATCCATTGAAATAAAATATTTTACATTTGTATTTTTTTTTCTTCTCTTACTCTGTTCATTACTTCGTCGTATTTTTTAGAGTAAACTATAGCTTCTATTTCTGAACGCATCATTAGACTCTCGATTTCATTATCAGGAAGAGCTTTATCTAAAGGCACAATTACTCCTACTCCAGTTGCAACAGCTAAATATACTAATCCCCACTCATATCTATTGTCAGAGATAACAGCAACTCTTTTTCCTTTTAAACCTAATTCAATAAGTGCTGTACCTAAAGAATTTATATCATCTCTAAATTCTTTATGTGTAATTTCTCTAAACTTACCTTTTCTTCAGTTTTAAATACATATGCTGGTCTATCTCCATATATCTTACCAGTTTTATTTAGCATATCTTTTAAGTCTGTAAATTCCATATAATCATGAATTGGTTTTCTCATTGTTTTTTTATCTCTCCTCTATTTATTTTTAATCCTTCTATTATTGTATTCTCAAATTCTTTATATAATTTTATAACATCTATTTCTTCTTTTTTCTTCTTGCTTTATATACCAAACTTGAACATATTAGTCCATAAATTTCAGAAGCAATTGCTTGTGGATTTCCTTTTTTTATTTCGCCTTTTTTCAATTCCTTCTCTTACAATATCTTCTATTTTACTAATATATGAAAGGATATTTTCTTTACACATTTGGTTTCTACTTTCATTTCCCCAAAATTGGCTTAAAAGTATTGTTATTAAATCTTCATATTTTTACTACTATTTTTATTTTGTATTAAAACAATAGCTTTTAATTTATCAATATAATTAGGAAATTTTGCAGTTTTTATATCTACACTATTTTGTAAAAGTTTTATTCCTTCTTCTAGTAAAAAGTTAAATATTTCTTCTTTACTTGAAAAATGATAATATAGTGTTCCTTTTGCTACTCCTACTGTTGCAGTTATATCTTCTATACTTGTTGCATCATAGCCTTTTTTTCTGCAAATAATTTCATTGAAGTTTCAAATATTTTTCTTTTTGTTTTGTTCATACTTTTTATCCTCTCACCTACAGATAATTTGTTTTTATTATATATACTTTTGTTTAATATTGCAATAGTTTTATGTTATTTTGAACAAGTAGTTCAATTATTTTTTACTGTATTTATATTATTGTTTGTATCTATATGTTTCATTAAATAGTGTAAGAGCTAGTTCCTTAAGGGTTATAATATTTTTAAGATTATATCCGTTTGATTGAAGAGAAAAATAGAAAATCTTATATAAAAAAATGAGTAATGTTCACGGGAAAATGTATATATGTATATGATTTTATAATGTTTTCAGTTCAATACGCAACATAAGAATTTCTAAAATAAATTAATGGCACCCTTTCACTTAGTCCGAGCTAAAGCTCGACGTGAACATTTTCCATGAATTTCTTTTAAGAAATTCTAATATTGCTTCAATCATATTCAAACATTGTAAAATCATATACATATATACATTTTAGCCTGAGTGAAAAAGCCTTGTTTTTTTATATTAGATTTTTCTTTTGAACGTAATGAAAAAGGATATAATCTTAAAAAAATATTATAACCCTTAAGGAACTAGCTTTTACACTATTTAATAAAACATACGATTACGAAATTTAACATATTCATAAACATATTTCATTTTTTTTTCATAATTTCTTTACTTTTTTCTTACAACTAATATAAAATAATTTTAAACTGGTTATACTAAGAAAAAAATATTGGAGGAAACAAATGAAAAATAAAAATGAATTAAATTATAAAGATTTAAAAATGACTTGTAATCCAGATATTTTTCACTTTGATACCACAGAAGAATTAGAACCCATCCAAGAAGGAATAGGTCAAGACAGAGGTATTAAAGCTCTAGAATTTGGTTTGCAAGTTGATGTAAAAGGATATAACTTATATCTAGAAGGACCTAGTGGAGTTGGTAAAACAATGTACACAAAAATTATCTACAAAAAATAGCAACAAAAAAGAAAGTTCCTTCAGATTGGTGTTATATCTATAATTTTTGAAAATCCAAACGAACCAATAGCTGTTGAATTACCTGCTGGACAAGGTAAAGAATTTAAAGAAGCTATGGATGGATTTATTAAAGAAATACGAAAAGATATTCAAAAAACATTTAATAATGATGATTTTGAAAAAGAAAAAGCTTTAATAAAACAAGAATTTGAAGAAAAGCGTTCTGCTTTATTAGATAAATTAAATAAAGAAGCTTCTAAATATGATTTTCAAGTTAAAGCTGCTCAAAATGGTATTTATATGATGCCTGTTGTAGATGGTAAAAGCAATAGAAGAAGAAGAATTTGATAAACTATCTGATGAAATAAAACAACAATATGAAGCAAAATCTGTTCTAGTTCAAGAACAAATAATGACTGCTATAAGTCAAATAAAAGAAATAGAGCGTCAATCTGACAAAAAAAATTTCAGAATGGCAATCAAATGTGGCTTTACTTACTGTAAATGTTCACATTAATTATTTAAAATCTAAATATAAAAGAAATAATAAAAAAATAAATACTTTTTTAAATAATGTAAAACAAGATGTTTTAAAAAATATTCCAACTTTTTTAGAAGATCCTAATAAACAAACACCTCAAAACCAACCAAATCCTAATTTAAGGAAAACTGATCCTTGTTTAAATTATCGTGTTAATTTATTTGTTGATAATTCAAACAGAGATGGCGCTCCTGTTATTATGGACTCTAACTATTCTTACCAAAACATTTTTGGTACATTGAATATGAAAACTATTATGGTGCTTTTAAAAACTGACCATACAATGTTAAAATCTGGTCTTATGCAACAAGCAAATGGTGGTTATATTATTTTTCAAGCAAAAGATTTATTATCAAACGCTGCTTGTTATGAAGCTTTAAAAAAAGCTTTTACGAATAAAAAAGAATTAGGAATTGAAAATGTGGCAGACCAGCGTTCTTCTGTAACTCTAATTTCTTTAAAAACCAGAACCTATTCCTTTAAATTTGAAAGTAATATTAATAGGTAATAGTAACATTTATCAGACATTATTAGCAATGGATTCTGATTTCAGAAAATTATTTAAAATTAAAGTTGAATTTGAGGAATCTGCTGAAATTACTAATGAAAATGTCAATAAATTAGCTCAAATTATACATGGATTTTGCGAACATGAAGGTTTACCTCAATTAGATAGAGATGCAATGGCTAGATTAGTTGAATATGCTTCTAAATTAGCAGGAAGTCATAGCAAAAATTTCAACTAGATTTGATGATTTAATTCAAGTTGTTGGTGAAGCTGCAACATGGGCTAAAATTTCTAGATCAAAAAATCGTAACTAGAAAATTTATTGATAAAGCTTTGTCTGAAAGAATTGAAAGAGTTAAAAAAAATATGATGAAAAATATTTAGAAATGATAAAAAGAAAATTCACTTTTAATTAATACCTCTGGATATGAAGTCGGTGAATTAAATGGTTTAACAGTATTAACTGTTGGTGATTATACATTTGGAAAGCCAGCAAAAATAAACTGTTAACACTTATACAGGAAAAAAATAATATTGTTAATATTGAAAGAGAAGTAGAAATATCTGGACCTTCTCATTCAAAAGGTGTTTTAATATTAACTGGATATTTAGGTGAAATGTTTGCTCAAGATATTCCTTTATGTTTAACAGCAAGTATTTGTTTTGAACAATTATATAATGGAGTAGATGGTGATAGTGCTTCTAGTACTGAATTATATGGATTACTTTCTAGTTTATCTGGCATCCCAATTAATCAATCAATTGCTGTTACAGGCTCTGTAAACCAAAAAGGACAAATCCAACCTATTGGAGGAGTAAATGAAAAAAATCGAAGGATATTTTCAAGTATGTAAAAGTGCGTGGCTTAGATGGTTCTCATGGTGTTATGATACCTGTTCAAAATGTTGATAATTTACAATTATCTGATGAAATAATTCAAGCAGTAAAAGAAAAAAAAATTCCATATTTATTCTGTCTCATCTATTGAAGAAGGAATCGAAGTTTTTGACAGGTGTACCAGCTGGAAAAAAAGATAAAGATGGTCATTTCCCTGCAGGAACAGTTAATTATTTAGTTTATGAAAAATTAAAGAAATATGCTAAAAAGTAAGTTATGAAAAATAAAATTTATTATAAAAACCCATATTATATTTTTTTAATATAATATAGGTTTTTATTTAAAATACATTTTGTAAATTAAATGCATATTTATCTTCAATATGTTTTAATACAAAAACACATTTATCTAACTCACTAATTGCTTCTGCATATTCTTTAGTTTCTATAAAACTATTTAATGCTGTTAAATCTGTTTTTTACTTTTTTCTAACTCATCGTGTTCAATAAAATATGCTAATTTATCATATCTATTTTCCCATTCTTTTTCATTTCTTCTTTTTTATTTTTTATATTTTCATTTACTTCTTCTTCCCCCATTTTCTTCCCGCTTCTATGACATATTTTTTTTTTTAATTCTTCTAATTCTTCTGATAATATTCCAATTGATTTCACTGTATAATTTTTGTGTTACAATATTTCCAACTATAATAGCTATTACAATTATAATGCACACTATTATCTCCTTTTTTCACAGTTTAGTCCACCTCTTCCTTTTTTTTTGACAGAATATTTGTCCTTTTCCATCAATTGTCACAACAAGAGCCTCTTCTGGTTTAATATCAAATTTTTCCACTTGTTTCTTTAACCAATTATAGTTTTTTCCAATCGCCTTTAAATTTTTATTCATAACTTTCCCATCAACTACTAAATCATATGGAATTCCTTCATATTCTGGTACAATATTAAAATCTTCTGGTATAGTATTTCTTTTTTCTGGTTTTTGTATTACAGTTACTTGTCCACTCGTTTCTAAAATTGCATATTCTACATCACCTAAATTCACTACATTATTTCCTCTTAATCTTTCTTCTAATTCATTAATTGTAAATCTTTCTTTTTTTTAATTCCTTTTCATTTATTTTTCCTCTATAAATTAAAATACTTGGTTTACCGCATATAATTTCTCTTGCCTTTAAACTTTTCAAATTAATAAGCGATAAAATTAAATGCATTACTAAAAAGTCCTAATATTGAACAATTCCATTAAATATTGGTATTCCTATTTCTGTCATCGGAATAGAAGCCAAATCTGCAATCATAATAGAAATAGCTAATTCAAAAGGTTGTAATTGTCCAATTTCTCTTTTTCCCATTAATCTCATAACCACCAAAACAATTAAATATAAAACAATTGCTCTAAAAAATGTAATTAACACAGCTCTTCCTCCATATTTATAATTTTTTTTTTTTTTTTTTTTTACATATTTTAACTATTCTATACAGTTTTTTTTTTTAGTATAATTATTATTTTTTTGTGAATAATATTATTGACCACAAGAAATTTTAAAGACAAAATAAGATTTTCTAACAACTTAAATAACGGAAAATTTAAATCTGCATATTTAATTGTATATTATTTACAATTTAAATAGCTAAGGAGGTTAGACTTATGTCAGATGTTCAAGGAAATCAATCAAGTAGTGGTGCTTCTACTGTATGGCAAATAGTGGGGGAAGACTTATAGCTTCAGCAGTAGTATTAGCTATTACTGCATTTTTTACACCTGGATTTACTATTAATAGTATCTGGACTTTAGCAATAGCTGCTATCGTTTTAACTATAATTGATTATTTAGTTATCAAATTTACTGGTTTACATGCTAGTCCATTTGGTAAAGGTTTTGTTGGATTCGCATTAGCTGCTATTATTTTATATGTTACTCAATTCTTTGTTGCAGGTTATTCTATTTCATGGATAGCCGCTATTATAGGAGCTTTAATCTATGGTGTTGTTGATTACTTTATACCTGGTAAACAACAAATGTAGTAAAAAAAAATCAACCTAATTTAGGTTGATTTTTTATTAAATTTTTTCTACTATTTCATTTTGCTTTTTATAAATACTATTTTTCGGTACTACTCCTCTTACTGAAGATAATGGATATATATTTGTATTTTTTCCTATTATTGAACCTGGATTTAATATACTTCCACATCCTATTTCAACTTCATCACCAAGCATAGCACCAATTTTCTTTATTCCTGTTTCTATTTGTTCTTTTTCCATTTTTTATTACAATTAATTTTTTATCTGATTTAACATTTGATGTAATTGATCCTGCTCCCATATGAGATTTATATCCAAGTATAGAGTCTCCAACATAATTATAATGAGGAACTTGAACTTTGTTAAATAATATAACATTTTTAAGTTCTGTAGAATTTCCTACAACAGCCCCTTCTCCTACAATTGCATTTCCTCTAATAAAAGCACAATGTCTTACTTCTGCATTTTCGCATATAATTGCTGGTCCATGAATATATGCTGTTGGTGCAACTTTTGCGCTTTTAGCAATCCATATGTCTTCTCCTCTTTTTTTCGTATTTATCTTCATCTAACTTTTTACCTAATTCTAATATAAAATTAGAAATCTTAGGTAAAACTTCCCATGGATATATAGCACTTTCTAATAAATCTTTTAGCAATAGTTTCTTCTAAATTATATAAATTACAAATTTTACATTCTTCCATTATTATTCCTCCTACTAATGATAATAATAATTTTCTAAGCTTTTATATTATTTATTGTCTTTGTCTATTCCAATATTTTTCGTATAATTCCTTTGCTGTTTTTTTTGGGCTATCTGATCCTTCTCTGTTTTTTACAGGTGCAAATTCATCTTCCCTTTTTACTCTTAATAATGCCATTTCATCAAAAAATTCAAAAGCATCAAAAATAAATGATTCAAATTTATAAGAATTTGGTTCTTCTGGTATTATTTCTTTTCCTGTTTCATCTATGTATGAATTCTTTTTAAATGCACTATGATACATTAATGTTTCTTTACTTATTTTCTCTATTGCTTCTATAGTATATAAGTGGCACATAATATTTGATTCTCCATATTTTAACTCTCCATTGTTATCTACTTCTTCTGCCATTTTTTTTTCTGGTAATTCTGCATATTCAATAATTTTTTGGATGACCATTTATTTTACAGAAAACTCCTACTTTTTCATGAGGATTTGCCTTTACTACTGATTTAGAAGCAATTTGAACTCCTTGTTTTGCTGTCATTCCTAATAATGTTACATCTGCCATTTTTAATAAAACATTATCTACTCCTCCAATAAATACCCATTTAATTCCTTTTTTCTTTCATATCTGCTAAACAACCACTAGCTCTTAAAAGAAGAATATGTTCCTCCGTTTCCATCAGAAGCTTCTTTAATTTTTAATTCTTTGCTTATAAGAAGTTTTCCTTCTGTATCAACTAATGGTAACTCACTTTGCATAAATATTGTTACATGGTCTCTATCGTATCCAAAGTAATTATTTTTTTTCTAGAAAATCTGTTGTTTCTTTATTATTTTCTTTACTTGTCATAATATACCATGGTATTACTGTATCATATTTTTTTTTATTTGCTTCTTTTAAATTGTCTATTAATATTTCAAATAAATATTTTCCTTTTCCATATACATCTAATTTAAAAGTTCCTTTTGGTCCTGTGTGTCCCTAATCTAGTTCCTTGTCCTCCTGCCATAGTAACAACAGCATATTTACCACTTTTTATAATTTCTTCTCCTATAGTGTCAAATTCATTTTTTTTTTGTTCTTTTGTTAATTTTTCTTTATCATAGTAAGGAATTGATTCTATTATGTTTTCTTTTATTTTCAATTTCTTTTTTGTTTGTATTATCATATAATTCCATAATTTGATGAAAGTCTATTTTGTTTATTTGTTCTAATAATTCTTGTTTTTTTGGCTCCTCTAATTTATTTAATAAATTTATAATATGTTCTTGATTATATTCTTTTAATACATCAACCACATCTTGTATTTTTTATCCATATTATTCATCCCTTTCAATGTATTAACCTAGTACATTATATGCTTTGTTCTATAATGTTGCTATTTTATCATATCTCTTTCTTTTTTTATCCAAGTTTTTTAATTAATTTAGGAATGTTTAAAAGCTTGCTCTTTTGATTGCATATTTTAAATGTAAAATTTAAATTTAAATAAAACTTGTCATATTATAAAACTTTCCACCATATATATTAACTAAAGTAATTTCGTACAAACATTTTCTTAGAATTGAAGGAGGTATATAGATGGAAAATACTAGATTGTATCAAGACATCGCAAAAAGAACGGATGGTGACATTTATGTAGGAGTTGTTGGACCTGTGCGAACAGGAAAATCTACATTTATAAAAAAAATTTATGGACTTACTTGTAATTCCTAATATTGACAACGAATATAAAAAAAGAAAGAGCAAAAGATGAATTGCCACAAAGTGCTGGTGGAAAAACAATTATGACAACAGAACCAAAATTTGTTCCTAACGAAGCAATTGAAATCACATTAGACAATAACTTAAAATTTAAAACTAGACTTGTTGATTGTGTTGGATATTTAGTAGACAATGCTATTGGATGATACTTAGAAGATGATATGCCAAGAATGGTAAAAAACACCCTGGTCAGAAGAAGAAATCCCATTTGAAACAGCTGCTGAAATTGGAACAAAAAAAAAGTTATTGAAGAACATTCTACTATTGGAATACTAGTAACAACAGATGGTTCAATTACAGACATTCCTAGAGAGGATTATATCAAAGCAGAAGAAAGAGTTGTTTCTGAATTAAAAGCCTTAAGAAAACCTTTTATTATACTTTTAAATTCTGAAACTCCTTCTTCTAGCTATACTCAAGAATTAGCTAATACTCTTAGTGAAGAAAATATGAAACACCTGTTATTCCAACAAACTGTGAAGATTTAACAATTGATGATATTAACAATATGTTTTCTAAAGTTCTATATGAATTTCCAGTAGAACAAATAAAAAAATAAAATTTCCTAGATGGATCGATGGATTAGAGTTTACTCATCCTTTAAAAAGCTGAATTATATAAAAGAAATTAAGGAAGCATTTGAAAAAAAGTTACTGTATTAAAAAGATGTCTCAACATGTGCAAGTTCAATTAAAAAGACTGAAATTATATCTAATACTTCTATTGCTGATATTCAACTAGGTTCTGGTAATGTTAATATTGAAATCACATTAAAAGAAGAATTGTTCTATAATGTTCTTACTGAAATTACTGGTGTTAATGTAAAAATGAAGGAGATTTATTTAGTATCATTGCAGAGCTTTCAACTACCAAGAAAAAATATGATAAAATAGCATATGCATTAGATGAGGTAAATCGCAAAGGTTATGGAATTGTAACTCCTTCTATGGATGAACTTATTTTAGAAGAACCTGAAATGGTAAAACAAGGTTCAAGATTTGGTGTTAAACTAAAGGCCACAGCTCCTTCTATACATATAATAAGACCTAAACAGATACTTTTTTTATCCACCTCGCTCATTTCCAAGCCGAGGTGGAAATTTATTTTTAGCTTAACATGATTTTTTTCAATTCCTTGTACATATATCCTATCGATTTTTTTCATGTATAAATTCTTTTTGTTAATTCAAATGTATCAAAATCAAAAAAAACTTTATTTTTTTGTTGATTTTTTCCAGTTTCATTTGCATCTCTATTTACTTTTTAATTGTATTAATTGACTTTTATAATCCATAATTTCGTCTTGATATTCATTCTTGATTTTTTCAAACTCATCATCAGTAATTTTATTCATAGTATATAATTTTATTAAATTAGCTTTATTCTTTTCCTTTTCATTTATTGCATTTTCTAAAATTTTTTTATATTTTTTTCTAATTTAAAATCCTTTTTGTCTAACCTAGAATTTGCTTTCAACATTTCTTTAAGTATCATTGATTTCTTTTTCTAATAATTCAGAAAAAATCTCACTTAATATACTATTTAATTCCTCAGTTCCAATATATGTATGATTATTACAATTTTTTAAGCCATTCTTAGCATATTCAGAACATATCCAAAATTCTTCTTTTTTTGCTGTTGGTCTATGCTTTCTTCTCCAAAATTTTTTTCCATCATTAGTACATATCAATAAATTAGAATATTGGTATTGATTATTCCAACGATCTCCAGTTCCAGTATACTTATTACTTCTCTTTTCCATTATTTCATTGCATTTTTTGCCATATATCGTCATTTACAATTTGTGGTACAATATTCTCTTCAGCTTTATAGGTAATCCATTCCTCTTTTTGGAATTTCTATTCTTTCCTTACTCATAAAATCTATCACCTCTGTTTTTTTTACCACAATAACATCCTTTATATTTTGGATTTGTAAGTATATTTTTTTATTGTAGAATAAGCAAAAACATCTCCTTTTTCTCGTTAATTTTCCCTCTTCTGCTAGTTTTTTTCCAATTCTCCTTATTCCAATATTTCCTGTGGAATATAATTCAAAAATTCTCGAAACAATTTCTGCTTCTTCACCGATTTTTTTTCAATTTACAATTGTCTTTTTCATATCCCCATATAACATTACTGCCAAGCACACCCCTCTTCCTTTTTTTCTATTGCTCTATTAAATCCAAATTTTACCCTTTCTGAAATTCTTCTACTTTCATCCTGTGCAAGTGATGCCATAAGTGTTAATCTCAATTCTCCTTCTTGTTCAAGAGTATTAATATTATCTAATTCAAAATATATACCTTTTCCTCTTGCTAATAAGTTTCTAGTAAACTGTAGTGTGTCTAATGTATTTCTTGCAAATCTACATACTTCTTTTGTTAAAATCAGATCATATTTATCATCCATACCATCCTGTATCATATTATTAAAGTCCTCTCTTTTCTTTATTGATGTTCCTGTTATTCCACTGTCACTATAGCCTTGAACTAATGTCCATTTAGGTATAGATAAAATTTTGTTTTTGTAATAATCATCCTGATTTATTAGTGAATTTTTTTGTTCATTCTTTCCTGTAGAAACTCTTGCATAATATGTCACCCTTAAAAAGGTAAATCATATATTGTTTTTCCTGACATTAATGCTTTTCTAATTTCATATAATTCCATTGAAATACCTCCAAAATCTTATTTTAATCGCTTGTGTTGTAACTCTGTTTGTATTTATTGTCAACATTTTGAAAGATATTTCCAAAATTAAAAAGCCCTTATGGGCTTTTAACTAGCAATCTTTTGCTTATCTATGTACTTAATTATTTTTTTCTTTTTTTATATAATAATTCTATTGTAATTCCAACTTTTAAAACTATTTCTAAATTTGCTAATCCTGTATCATCCAGTCTCTCTACTTTTATTTTATCTAAAATTACATCTACTAATTGTGCTGGTATTCCTTGAAAAAATTCAAAATCCTTTTCAAAACTTTTCTTTATTATTTGCATCTTATCATCTATTTCATCCTTATTTCTTGACATTATAAGTTTATTTTTTTTTCTTCATAGGCTGATATTTTTTCGTTATATATATTGTTTTCTTCCTCAAATTCTTTTTCATCAATAAGTTCTGTAGTATATAATTTTATCAATTTTTTCTTTTCTTTCTTCAAACTTTCAATTTTATTTTGTAGTGAAGTTATATCTATTTCAGTAGAACAGTCTTCAAAGCACTCTTTACATTTATTTAATAAATTCTCTATAAATTTTTTCTTTATTTATAAACATTTCATTAAATATTCGTTTTAATACTTCATCTAATGTTTCTGTATATATATTAACATTGTTTGCACATCCACTTATACCTTTTTTTCTTATATAATGCACATTGCCAAAATTCTCTTCCTCTACTAATTGTTCTCCAATAACATTGTCCATCTTTTTTTGCAATAAATTTTTCCAGAATATTTATATTTTGTATTATAACCAGTTGTTTCGCTTTTAGCTCTTTCACTTCTTTCTTTAAAGATTTCATTACATTTTTCCCAAATTTTTTCATCAACAATTTGTGGTACAACGTCATCTGTTGCTTTATATTCTACAATTTCATCTTCTCCAAGATTTACTCTTTGTTTAGTCATGAAATCTATAACTCTTGTCTTATTCCCAGAATAAAAGCCTTTATATTTCGGTTTGTAAGTATATTTTTTATTGTAGAATAAGCAAATGTTTCTCCTTTTTTTGTTAATATTCCTTCTTCTTCAAGTTTTTTTCCAACTTTTCGTATTCCAATATCACCTGATGCATATATTTCATAAATTCTTTTTACAATTTTTGCCTCATCTTCGTTCATTTTTAATTTACAATTATCTTTTTTCATAACCCCATATAGCATTATTTCCCAATACTCGTCCTTTTTCTATTGATCTTTTTTAAACCAAACTTTACTCTTTCTGAGATTCGTCTGCTTTCGTCTTGTGCTAATGATGCCATTATTGTTAATCTTAATTCTCCCTCTTGTTCTAATGTATTTATATTGTCCAGTTCAAAATAAACTCCCTTTCCCTTTGCCAATAAACTTCTAGTTAATTGTAATGTATCTAATGTATTTCTTGCAAATCTACACACTTCTTTTTTGTCAATATTAAATCATACATATCATTAAGTCCATCAGAAATCATTTCATTAAAATCTTTTTCTTTTTTTTTGTAGAAGTACCTGTTATACCTCTATCACTATATCCATCAACTAATGTCCACATTGGTGTATCTAAGATTTTATTTTTTGTAATATATCTCTTGGTTATCTAACGAGTTTTTTGCTCGTCCTTTTCTGTTGATACTCTTTGAATAATATGTAACTCTTAGTGGTAAATCATATATCGTTTTTCCTGACATCAATTCTCTTCTTATTGTATATAAATCCATATTGAAAGCCTCCTTATATATTTCTAAGTATATAATCTTTCATCTGGTCATCAATTAACCCCTGTTTATTTGCTGAATTTATCAAATATTTACTTAATTCTTCTTTAATACTGTTTTCAAATTTTTTCTATTGTTTTGTTTCGATCTTATCAAATATTTTGTCCAATTTCTTCACCTCTGTTAATGTATATTGAAGAAATCATTTAAATATTACTGTATTTTTTTATTCCCATAATATTTTCTTGGGTACATCATACCCTGTTATGATTCCACTTTTAAATGATAAGATTTAGTATTTTTATTATAATTATAAATAGATGAATTCCACTTTCTAAAAAGCTCTATTATTTATTGTTTTTCTACCACCTGATAATTCTCTACTAGCTTGTATATGCATTTGTCTTAATTGTGCATACGCTATATCACCATCTTTTCTTTGCTTTCTTTTTTTAGCAATATATTGCATAGTTTGAGCATTATGCTTTTTTTGTTTATTTCTTTTCTTTTTTCTTTTTTCTAATTTATATCTAAAAATCTTTAGTCACTACTCTTGAAACTTTATATTTTGAAATATTTAATTCTTTTTCGCAATTTCTATTTGCTTCATTTTATCTTCAAAATACATTTTTAAAATTTTCTCATTCATAGTACCCTCCTGCAACTTTTTGCTAACAGATTTTAAATATGAAGAAACTAATAGAGCTTATATTAAAACTCTCTATTTAATTTCTAAATCTTCCATTGCTTTTTAAAATTTTGCTCACTTAATTTTTTTTACAGTTTTATATCTTTTATTTCTTTCTAATATTTCTATGATCTCTCTAGCAAATATTCTAAACTGAAAGAGATTATAGAAAAAATTAAATATTTTAGCATTTTATTTTTTCTCCTTTTTTCTCTTTCATTATTATGCTAGCTAATCTTTTTACTTCTGTATTTCCAAATTTTTCATAAAACATTGTTACTTCTTCTTTTTATAGACTTGGCTGTTATGTCTGTATTGCTATTTTTTAATGTATGGAATGCTAACTGTGCATAAGCAGTAATAAGTTCTATTTCGGTTTTAGAATTATTTTTGCTTATTACATCTTTTGTTTTACTAAAAGTCTTTGTTTCTTTTAAATCTTTTACTTCTGTAACTTGATTTGTATTTCCTTTTTCATCCATATTGTTACCTCCTTCTAATATTAGAGTCCTATTTTTTATATTCGATGATGTTGCATTTTTATAATTTTTTTTCTATTTTTTTTTAAAGTTTTATAAATCATATATTTTATTTCTTGCATTAAGTCTTCATCAATTCCATTCCTTAGCTTACTCATACTTGTAATTAGTGGATTATAATCATCTAAAATTTTCAATATTTCTACATCATCTAAATTAAAGTTATTAAACATTGTTTTTTCCTCCTAGTAATTTTTTTGTAATCTTTTCTTGTGCCTTATTTCTTATTCTCCATATTGTTGTTCTTTTTCTACATTCATTTCTTTAGCTATTTGATTTATACTTTTTTCTTCTTTATATATAAAAGCAAAAAGCACCATCTTTTCTTTTTCCAGACAATGCTTTCGCTACATTATATAATTTTTTCATCACAAAAAGTCTCTCGAATTCAAGAGCGGACTTTTAACTCATCGACACATTTATTAAGAACAGCATCAAATAAACTGCTACTTTCCATATCCTCACAAATATCCAAATTGATTTCTTTACTGTTGTTTAAATATTCATAATTATTTTTTATGTATTTTTTTCTAACATTTATAATCAACTTTTTTAAATATGATTTTTTCTTCTTTTGATAATTCTTCTTGTAAATAATTTTTTTTTCTTTCCATTTATTATCTCTCCAATTTCTAAAAATTGGACAAATATCTAAAAAGAGAAAGAAAAACAAATATTAAATTATTTTTTCTTATTCTTTATAATTTACTTTTTACATATTTTTTATCACTCCTAACAAATAATCTTTTAATTAATAAAAAATCTCTTGTACTTTATTATTTCTTCTAATGTATTATTTTTCTAACTCTTAAAGACTATTTGTCCTATTGGAGATTATACTTTTTAATGTTGTTTCATTGTAAAAACGGCGATAGATGGCTAATAAACGGCGAAAAATGGTTAAAATTATTCATAATCAGTTATATTTTTTAGTTTTATTTGTAAAAATCTTCCATTTTGTATTGTGTTTACATAATTTTAGTGATATAATATTGTTGATTTATAAAATTGTTAGGAGAAGTTATCATGGTAAAGATTCTTGCAGTCATTCAAAATATTGAGCAAAATTCTCAACTTTGCCAATACCTTACGCAAGATAACAATATTGATTTTAAAATTACTAGTGATGAAGTTTCTGTTTTGAAACAGTATTACGATTTTAGACCTGACATTTTTATATTAGACACCAGTTTTAAAAATATAAAATATAGTGATGTAATCAATGAGCTTTCATTAGATGATACTGAACAATTCAAATGTAATACCATATTACTTTATAACTCTACTACTGAATTATTAAATCTTGCAAATTGGTCTAAAATATATAATATATTTTTAAAAACTACAGATTATAAAAATATTTTAAAAGCTATATATGAAATGTCTAATTACACTTTAGAAAGAAAAAATTGATAGGCTATTTTTAAAGTTACATATTCCATTAGAAAGTAGCCCTTCAAATCGTGTTAGAAAAACATTAATTAAATGTTGTAATTTCGCCTAATTTACTTGGCAATTTAAACACTTTATTTAATACAGTTGGCAAGGAACTTGGAACAACCGGTGAAGGTATTCGTTCTTCTTTTAGAACTGCATTAAAGCCTTTAAATGAATTTAAAGATAAAGAAGATTTGCCTTTTGCAATTTATAAATTCTTTCCAAAAGGCGAAGAAGTTACCCCAAAATTATTTTTTAGATATTAGCATATATTATTTGAAAAACACAAAAAAAATAACAGATAAGTTTTAGTATGATCAAAAACTTATCTGTTATTTTTTTATTTATTATTTTTATAATCATTATATTGATTAATAATATCCACTACACTATTACTTATGTTATCTGAACTTGATATTACTGAATTTAACTTTCTTCCTATAATATCATACATCTCATCTATTTCATTTTCTTGTACCTTATTATCTATTATCATATTGAATATAGGAATATTATTTTCTAATTTTTCAGCAATGTCGTAACTGAACGAAGTACTGAT
>VOFJ01002006.1_pt1 | contig 30813 bp, 48 predicted proteins | sample 5384081 | NCBI WGS metagenome assembly VOFJ01 (sample SAMN12384729, study PRJNA508395) | human gut metagenome | isolation source: healthy gut I | host: Homo sapiens | reverse complement strand
AGTACGAGCCTGGCGGTGGCGAGGCACAGAGCGCCGCGTTTCTTCATTTTGGCAAAACGGCTTGCCGTTTCTCAAAATGAAATCTGTTGAGTACTCCGAACAGCGCCGCCAGACAGCACAGCGCACTCACGCTGGTGAACACGGCGACGAGCTTTACTTCGCTCCAGCCGCAGAGCCTCAAAGTGGCGGTGCAGCGGCGCCATCTTTTGAAAAAGGCGCTTGCCGTGCGTCGCCTTGAAGTAGATGACCTGCAAATGTCGGACAAAGTCTCGCAGATGTAGACAAAGCCGACGGGAATCAGCACGAGCGGCATCCGTAGGCAGCGAGCGCTGCCACCGTGCTGCCGAGAAACAAGCGAGCCCGTGTCGCCCATGAAGACCTGGCGGGGTGGAAATTATAGATGAGCAGCGAGAATTTCCTCGACGAGCGCCGCAGCACAAATGCCGAGTTGCCATAGCCCTGCCACCAGATGGCGAGTATCTATGGAAAAACAGCCTCGATGCATCTTCTGCGCCTGTTTCATAAGATTTTCCATGTTTCCCGGCATTCCTCCAGGGAATCCACCTCTTTTTTTGCCATGTGGGGGGGTCCTCCTGCTTTCTAATTTCAGTTATTTACGAATCTTGTATTATCATACCATTAGAAGTTCTCTTCCTCAATATCAAAATTGATTAATTGCCGCAAATCCGGTACCGTATTGGCTGCGCTGCGTCCTCCTTCATTTAAGCGGAGCTGCACTTCTACCTGCTTTGCACACCGCTGCGCAATCATTTCTTTCAAATGATCAATACACCCTGCCCTGCCTTATTGTCGCTTAGATAGGCAAAAGCGTTGGCATCGTCAAACACCAGGAGCAGTTCTCCCGCCGGTCCGAGCGTCGGCACCGCCTGATTCAAATACTGTCTGGTGATGCCTCCCATCTCCGAAATGACCGATCGCCAGTTGTTCATCACCTGTTTAATGTCCTCCGGAATGGCTTTGGGAAGCTGTGTTTTCTCCGGTGCCTGTGCCGCCGGAGCCTGCGTGCCACCTGCTGCCGGAACTGCTGCACTCTGTGGTGCCGCCGAAACAAATGCCCCGCTTTCTAATTTCTGCTCCATATCATCCATACGCTCATTGAGTGCCGACAGATCTTTTTTCCATCTGCGGACGGCAAAGCTTGATAATTGCAATCTCCAGCAGGATGCGCTTCTGTGCCGCATACCGGATCTGGCTGGACAGTTCCGAGAAAATCCGGATATACCGGATCAGTGTTTCCGCCTCCACCATCTGTGCCTCTTCTTTCAGGGCTGCCAGATGATCTGCCGACATATCCAGCACTTCCTCCATGTCATCCGCACTCTGGATGAGCAAAAGATTTCTCATGTACCAGGTAAAATCGTTCACCATCTGTCCCAGTTCCCGTCCCTGATCCACCAAATGATCCACCGTCCGGATGGCACCGGTCACATCTTTTGCCAGCACCTGGCGCAACAGTGCGGAAAACACTTCCGTATCCACCGCTCCCAGCACTTCCAGCACATTTTCATAGGTGAGTTTTTCCCCCAGATGAAAGGCAATACACTGGTCGAGCAGACTCAGCGCATCACGCATCGAACCGTCCCCGGCTTTTGCCACATAACGCAGTGCGCGCTCCTCGACATCCACCTGTTCGGTGCGCATCAGTTCCGCCAGACGATCGGTAATGGTATCAATGGAAATCCGGTGAAAATCATATCTCTGGCAACGGGACAGAATCGTAATCGGGATCTTGTGTGCTTCCGTTGTCGCAAGAATAAATATAACATATTCCGGCGGCTCCTCCTCCAGCGTCTTGAGCAGCGCGTTGAACGCGCCTGCCGACAGCATATGCACCTCATCAATAATGTAAACCTTGTATTTTTCCCTCTGTCGGGCGGTAAGATACTTCTTCCCGGATCTGCCGGATACTCTCGACACCATTATTGGAAGCCGCGTCAATCTCAATAACATTCATGGAAGTCCCGGCGGCAATGCCCTGACATACAGGGCATTTTCCACAGGGACTTCCGTCTACCGGATGCTCACAGTTTACAGCTTTCGCAAAAATCTTTGCCACCGTAGTTTTTCCGGTTCCACGGGTGCCGCAAAACAGATAAGCATGTCCGATGCGATCGGCTTTGATCTGGTTCTTTAATGTTGTAACAATGTGTTCCTGTCCTTTGACATCTTCGAATTCCTGCGGACGGAACTTACGGTATAAAGCCGTGTAAGACATTTTTCTTCTCCTTTTTTGCCGGATATCAGGAAATTTAATCTCCAAAACTGATACCGATCCGTTTTGCCTCCTTGAATCATCTGACTGTCCGGATCAACCGTCTTTAACTTGCCTGCCACCTCTCCAAGCGGCACACATTTGGTCTTGTTGTTGATCATGCCGATCATGCAGCCAAATTTTCCATCCATAATTGCTTTGGCAGCGGCAGATCCAAGACGGGTACATAATACTCTGTCATATGGACACGGACTACCGCCACGCTGTGTGTGGCCCGGAACCGCAACGCGGACTTCCACACCGCATTTCTCCTGAATCTGATCTGCAATCTCATAAGAAACCGATGGATACCTGCGGGATGCAACTTTTGCCTTGTACTGCTTCTTGGTAAGCTGTGCATCGTCTTTGGAGATTGCACCTTCTGCAACTGCAAGAATCGTAAATCCTTTTCCGTCTTTTGTACGCTTATGAATCGCATCCACGACCTTATCAATATCATACGGAATCTCCGGGAGCAGAATAATGTCGGCACCGCCTGCCACTCCTGCATACAGGGTAAGCCATCCTACTTTGTGTTGTCCCATCACCTCTACAATAAATACACGGTTGTGGGAAGCAGCCGTTGTATGGATGCAATCGATAGTCTCTGTCGCTATATTAATTGCACTCTGAAAACCGAATGTCACATCTGTTCCGTAAATATCATTGTCAATGGTCTTTGGAAGATGAATAATATTGAGTCCTTCCTCGCGAAGCAGATTGGCTGTCTTCTGTGTACCGTTACCACCTAAGATAACCAGACAGTCGAGTCCGAGCTTACGGTATGTGGACTTCATGGCCTCTACCTTGTCCAGACCGTTTTCATCCGGCACACGCATCTGTTTGAATGGCTGGCGGGAAGATCCGGGAATCGTTCCACCTCTGGTAAGTATTCCAGAAAAAAAATCCGAGGCTGTAAGAATTCTGTACTGTTCATAGATCAGCCCTTTGTACCCATTTTCAAATCCATAAATCTCCAGTTCGTCTACATTCGTAGTAAGTCCTTTTACAACACCACGCATGGCTGCATTTAAAGCCTGGCAGTCTCCGCCGCTGGTAAGCATTCCGATCTTCATCATGCACGTTTCCTCCTGCATATTCTCTTATTGTGTACCAAATGTTTTCACATACACATTTGTATTATAGTATAATTTTTGTCCGTTCACAAGATAAGCGACTTGAAAAATGTATGTAAATTCTGTATACTATTAAGGAGCACATCGCATGAGAGTTCCGCTCCGCGGAAGCGATGTACGTAGGAGATATAGCTTACGCTATACCTCAAGGAGCACATCGCATGAAAGTTCCGCCCGCGGAAGCGATACATAGGAAATTCATCAGAGATGAATTTCATTGGAGAGTTGTCCGAGAGGTCGAAGGTGCCGCACTCGAAATGCGGTTTGCGTCGAATAGACGCAACGTGGGTTCGAATCCCATGCTCTCCGCTCACTTTTTAAAAAAAAACAGCACCGCGGTCTTCACCTACCCGGTGCTGTTTTTATATGTCAATGACGTCCCCGGTTATTTCCACGCCGATCCCCGTCATGTCACGCTTTTCGCGGAAATCACGGCTCCGATGCTCACGGGAATCGTTTGCTCTGTTTCCATCCGCACGGCTTCCATGATCCGCATCGCTGTTTTTGGCGGATGACGGTCTCTCTTTTTTGCGACCGATATATACGTTCCATTTCATATAGGCTTCCTGCGCATTGCGGGATTTGTAGATTACGTTGCGTTCCTCCCCTACAATATCCGTAATGCTGTACCAGCCTTTGTCATACTGGAATTCCGCTGTCTTTCCTTCAAGTTCTTTATTTCCAAGTACAAATTTATGTATTGCCTGCTGTGGCTGCTGCTGTGCCATCCTATCCCTCCTTTTTTCCTAATACATACTCCACGGCCTGTCTCAGTTTTTCGTCTTTTTTTCATTTCTTCCGTTCCCTGAAGTGCCTCTGCCTCTTCCCTGGTAAACAACTCCCGCAGTTTTACCTGATGGTTTTCTACCGGAATATAAGATACTCTGGATTTGTCGAATACCGGGCGCAGCACATAGTACAGAATTTTGCGCTCCCTGCGTGATGCGGAGAGCGAAACAATATTTTCTACCTGACAGACTCCCTGTGTTTCACTGTATATGATCTGTTTTTTTTTCAAACATTCTGTCACCTCTGAAAAAGATAAAATTATCATATCACAAGAAAAAAAGTTTTGACAAATGCTCCAAAAACATTTTACGCTTGTCCCAGGGAGGAAATTGTATATGTGGATTCTATTTGCATTTGGGTCAGCTCTGTTCGCCGGACTGACTTCCATACTGGCGAAATGCGGTATCAAAAATACCGATTCCAATGCAGCTACGGCGATCCGTACCATTATTGTACTTATTTTTTTTTCATGGATCATGGTATTTCTGGTCGGGGCACAACACGGCATCGGAAGTGTTTCTGCCAAAACCTGGACATTTCTGATCCTGTCCGGACTTTGCCACCGGTGCTTCCTGGCTGTGCTACTTCCGTGCACTGCAGATCGGAGATGTGGATAAGGTGGTCCCGGTCGATAAATCGAGTGCCATCCTCTCCATTCTTCTCGCTTTTCTCTTCCTGCATGAGAGCATCAGCCCACTGAAACTTCTGTGCGTGGTGCTGATCGGCGCGGGAACCTACCTGATGATCACGAAAAAGGAAACCTCTTCTGAGAATTCCGGGAAAAAGGCTGGAGCTGGTTCTTCTACGCGCTTGGCTCTGCCGTCTTTGCCAGCCTGACTTCTATTCTGGGAAAAGTCGGCATTGAAAACATTGATTCCAATCTGGGAACAGCCATCCGTACCATCGTTGTGCTGATCATGGCATGGATTGTCGTGTTTGTCACGAAAAAAGCAGGGCACCGTGTGCGCACGATTGATCACAGGAACTTGGCTTTATCTGCCTGTCCGGCGTGGCCACCGGGGCCTCCTGGCTGTGCTATTACCGGGCGCTGCAGGATGGTCTGGCAAGTGTCGTTGTGCCGATCGACAAGCTGAGTATGCTGGTTACCATTCTGTGTTTTCTTATCTTGTATTTCATGAGAAACTTGGAAAAAAAGAAGCCGGGGGGTCTGGTACTGATTGTGGCGGGAACGCTTGGGATGCTGGTGTAGTATCCCTTGCTATGCCCTTCAGGCGCACCAACCAGACAATATTTACCAGCTCAATCCACAATCAACACTGTCTTTGCCTTTTTTCATATAGTATACCCTATCCTTAAATGAATGAAAAGCAGGCTTTTCATTCATTTATCTCCATCAGTTCCTGAGGTTTGCAACACAACACCTGCGAAAGTTTAATAACATACTCCGCCTGCGCTTTGTTAATGTCTTTCCTCCGTTGTTCATACTGCTGAATCGTCTTGACGGGAATCCCTGTTTCCTCCGCAAGCTGGCTCTGACTGAGTCTGGCTCTTTTCCGTAACAACTTCAGATAACTTTCTACCCTGTTCTGCTGAGCAATCTCTCTTAATTTTTTTGCACTCCCTGCGTAATATCCATCTCATGATATGGATGATATAAATCACGAATTTTCTCAACTGGGACTTCTTTTTTTGTATCACCGCAAAGGTTTTCCCACTCATCCATTGATAATATGCCAACAACCATCCGGTCCAATATTCCGGGCTTTTTTCAAAATAATATCCCGGCGCAACAATTTCGTCATCCGGCACATCCATCACACGAATGGCCAGCTCTGCCCCTGACATTCCCGCAATTACAAATGGGTCTCCTTTTTTGAAAAACGCTCACTGTATGAAGATTCTGTAAAAAGCTGATAATACTCGTTCAACTCATATCCACAATCATATACGGCATAATTAAGCATCTCGCCCAGTACACGCTGTGCAATTCTTAAATATACTTTATCGTAAGAATAAATCATCGCTTTTCATCTCCTCGTCAATGATTCTGGAAATATACAATTCCCCCCTGTGATAGGTTTCCTTTTCCATGTCCTTATATCCGTTTCTGGCATTCCGGTTCCTACTGTGCAATCATTAAATATATTTTATTGGTGAGAATAAACTATCTCTTTTAATTATCCAGTTTTTCCCATACCATTTTATGCGTTCCCTTTATCATAGCCCCATTTCCCGTGTTATAAATAACGGTTCCGGTTACATTTTTCGATCCGACGTTCAATCCATTTTCTATATATATCCAGATTTTTTACTTGTATATATTTCTGTTCCCATACAACTCTTTACTTTTCGAAGTCCCTCTCTGCTGGTAATTTTTTCTTCCAACGCCTTTTTTTGCATGTGAGCTTCCATCTGTATATGCTAAATCTACTCCAACAAATATAATATTTTTCTGCTCCAAATTTAAGAGCTATATCCAATGCTGTCGTAGTAACAGATCCTCCTGTTTCAAAAAGTCTCTGCATTTAACGATTCTGCCATCTCCTCTGCCGGTTGATACCCCTTCTGATATGCGACATAAAGATCCCCTTTATACGCGTTAATAACAGATGCTGATGCGGTAGAAAGCAATATTAATGGTATATTTTCAGTATCCCAAACCCTCTATCTGCTTATACATATGTGGTTGCGGATCTGTTATTATAATTGCATCAGGTCTTATTCCTTCTTGCAAAAAGTAACTTCGTTATATGCCCCGTTGCAAAAATAATCACTTTGTTACGGTACTTTTTCATCATCTCAATTTGCCCGTTCACAGATGGTTCCAGCACCAACAATTACCACATTTTTCTTTGAAAATAACGGCTTTAAAACACCACATTCCGGTAAATGCATCTTAGAAAGTTTAGAAAAATTAGAATCTAAGAATGTTTTCTGCTCTCTCATACTACTTATAATCATAAAAAGTCCTCCAGCAACTGCCGGATTTTTTTCATCATCAACCGCCTGTACCGTCGGATAATGTACCAATAATTCATATGGCTGCTGTAAATATCCTGTCTGCTTCATTAACTCTGCAATATCCGGATGATAAACAATCTCAAGCTGTCGCGATTGTAAGTATTTTGTCCAATTCTGATATTTCATACTAAGCTTAATCAGATTTATTTCGCTTTCGAAAACAATCACATAGCTTTCCGAAATCTATTTAATAACTCCATAATATGATAACCAAGACCTAACCCTATCACAATATATTTTTCACATGCAGATACTTCATTCGCCAATATTTTTTGCTTCCGTTTCCGGATTCACTGTACTGTGCATAAAAAATCATATTGTCCTCTTCTGACATGTAATGTTGGCTGACCATTAATTGCCAAAGTCATTTCATATTTATTATAAAAAAAGATCTCTATTATTCGTTTCATTCTCCTGCAGCCGCAAATATAACTTTCTATCCGTCTGTTCTAATATGGTCATATTTTCTTCCAGATAGTCTTGCAATTGAACTTCTGCGTTCTCCTGCAGCCATATTTGCAATTTTTTGCAAAAAGCGGAAGCATATCTCCTTCCAAAATATCTGCCTGCAATATATAATCCTGATTACTTTGTGCCTGCAACAATGGCGGTAAGATCTGCTGTAATTCTACTGCCCATTGCTTTGCAATCTTCCTGAGAAAAGATAAACTCTGCCACATCATTCATATTTTTTTAATAATTGACTCAGCTTTGACGTACCAACAAAAAAAAGCTTTGCTGTCGAAAGCTTTGAACAACCTCATAAATTAATAAAAGGTTCTGTTGATTAATTTCAAATATATGTTTTTTTTCATTCCATCCCCCTTTTTTCTTGTTTATATTCTTATTTTCAGCTATAATCTGTTTAAATGCAAGTGATTGGAGTACATATTATGAAAATATTATTATTAGAATGGAAAAGTTACTGTGTACCAGATATAATAGAAGCTTTTTCAGAAGCTGGACATGATGTCACAACCAGAACATGTCAAGAAATGACTGAACGAAATAATCCAAAATTTGAACAAATATTACATAAAGAATTAGAACAACATCATTATGATATTGTTTTTACTTTTAATTTTTTTCCAATTGTATCCCAAAGCTGTACCCATGAAAAAGTACTCTATATTTCACATGGGTATATGACAATCCACTTGTCACCTTATATTCCTGCACTGTGATCAATCCCTATAACCGAATTTTTTCTTTTTTTGATTACCATACCTATGAATATTTTCACACCCAGGGAATTACAACCGTCTTTTACTTACCTCTCTGTGCAAATACCAATCGTTTATGTAAAGAATCTGTCAATACAGTTGTTCCGCATGACATCTCCTTTGTCGGTTCCTTATATACAGAACCTAAACAACGCTTATACGATAAGCTTTCCAAAATTGATAATTATTCAAAAGGATATCTTGACGCACTAACAATGATTCAAGCTCACATTGATGGAGATTTCTTTTTTAGAAAAAGCGTTGACTGATTCTCTTTTTAAGTGCAATGCAAAAAGTATGCCCAGTTACTCCTAACCGAGATGGTGCCGAAACACCTGCATATATTTATGCGCAATATTTTTCTTGGAAGACGCGCAACAGCAATTGCCCGCACAGATATATATATCTCAATCAGCTTTCTAAAAATAACGACGTTGTAGTTTATACGCATGAAAATTGCCATGATATTCTTCCAAACGCTATTTATGGCGGAAAAATTGATTACTATGATACCATGCCATCCGTATTTCACAACAGTAAAATCAATTTGAATATCACCTTAAAAACAATACAGACCGGCATTCCTTTGCGCGCATGGGATATTCTTGGATGTGGTGGATTTTTTACTTTCCAATTTTCAACAGGAATTATGTGAATATTTCATTCCCGGAGAAGATTTTATTTATTATGAATCTATTGATGATGCCACAGAAAAAGGCAGCCTATTTTCTTACTCACGAAAATGAACGAAAAGAAATTGCTCACAATGCATTTGAGAAAATAGCTGCCTCTCATACCTTTCATCACAGAGTTCAAACAATGTTTGACCTTTTATGAAAATTATATTGTATCACTTTTAACATTCACAGATTTGTTTAACTGTTGTAATTACATACTCCTGTTGTTCTTCCTCTTTAAGAGTTGGATAAAGCGGAAGACTTAAAATATGGGAATAAATTTCTTCTGCATTTTTACAATGAACCTCTTTATACCCATGCTCCTGATAATATGGATGCATATAAACTGGAATATAATGTACATTCACAGCAATTCCTTTCTTCCGCAACTGTTCAAACACCTTTCTTCTGTCATAATTTTTAACTTGAATGATATATAAATGCCATCCACTCTCTGTATCTGGCAGTTGGTATGGTGTAACAATATTCTCACAGTCCGCAAATGCTTTATTATATCTCGAAACAATTTCTTTACGTCGTTTAAGAAATCTATCCAGTTTTTTCATTTGACTACATCCCAATGCACACTGAATATCTGTAATTCGATAATTAAAACCAAGATCCAATTGTTGATAAAACCATGACCATCATTTCGAGTCATAAGGTTTTCATCTCGTGTTATTCCATGGCTTCGAAACAGCATTAGTTTTTGGTAAAATCCTTCATTGTAACCGTAACGATCATACCACCCTCACCCGTCGTAATTGGTTTAACCGGGTGAAAACTGAACGTTGTCATATCAGATAATGAGCCTACCTTTTTTCCCCTTATATTCAGATCCCAGAGCGTGTGCCCCATCCTCTATCACAAGCAGATTGTGTTTTCTTGCAATTTTATGAATTGCATCCATATCACATGGTTGTCCAGCCAGATGTACCGCAATAATTGCCTTTGTGTTTGAAGTAATTTTTCTTTCGATATCTGCCGGATCAATATTATAAGTTTTCGGATCAACATCAGCAAATACCGGTGTTCCTCCGCAATAAAGCACACAATTTGCCGATGCAGCAAACGTAAGCGGCGTTGTAATTACTTCATCTCCCTTTCCAATTCCTGCTGCAAAACATGCTGCATGCAATGCAGATGTTCCATTAGAAATGGCAACTGCATATTTTACACCCACATAGTCAGCAACCATTCCTTCAAATTCCGCAATTTTTTGATCCTGTTGTAAGATAATCCGATTTTAAAACCTCTACAACTGCCTGTATGTCATCTTCTTCAATTGTTTGTCTTCCATATGGTATCATATTTTATCTCCTATTATTTTAATTTTATGTTGCCCAAAAGATTCTGTTTTCTCCTTTTTTCTTTAACAATACATATCCTTCAAACAATTTTATATCTTCCTTAGTAGTAATTTTTTTATATTTGTTTGATTTCCGTAAGACTGATAAACAGTATCCCCCAAAGCGTACATTAAACTTGTTGTATGTGGCTCTATCTTCGTAAGCAATCCATTGTTTTCAGCTCTTTCATAAATATCGACCAAATAACCATATCTAAATGATTGAGGACAACAAATTTGCACTTGTTTATCTCTGTCAATCCATTGTTTACTTTTTTTCCATTTCCATCATTTGACCCCATGAGTTGAAAACAAGGTGTACATGAAACCGACATTCCATATTTTTTGCACTTTTCTATCCCATCTTGTATAATATGTTGAACTTGAAAATGGTGCTGCCCCATAATGTATCATCACAATATCATCCATATTTAATTTGTCCTTTAGATATTTCATTCCATTGATTACAGATTCCTGGAAAGTTTTTCCCCCTGTGTAATCCATCTTACTTTTGACAAATCATATTTTTTTTTATCATCTTTTTTTTTAAATAATCGATCCAATCCTCATGACAAACAATTTCTATGGCTTCCACTTGCGAATTTTTCTGATAAATTTCAATTGTATATGCCAATATAGGTTTTCCAAATACTTCTATAAACTGCTTCGGGCATTCAGCTCCTACTCGTGAGCCAACACCCCCTGCCAATATCATTGCTGTAACCATGCCTACATTCCTTTAAATTTAAATAATTTTATAACTCTCTAAAAGCAACATCAATATGTTTTATCAAATTCCTATATGCAGGTAAAAAGAAAAAACTATCATCATCACCAACACTTCCTTTATATAACCCCCAACAAAACCAATAAAACGCCGAAACTTTGGAATAAAACCATAATAAAACCTATGCTCATCTTCTGTAAGTGTTCTTCCTACATATGCCTTTAAATATCGTTCTATTTGTTCTTCTGACCAGTCATACCTACACAAAAAATACATCCGATATCATTTGCATCATAATTAAGTCCCGCATACTCCCAATCTATTAAGTATATCTCTCCATCATCATTATGCAAATAATTTGGAGCATATGTATCATTGTGACACAAAACCAATTGATATCCTAATCTTCGTGCATCTCTCTTTATCTCAGAATATAAGTTTTCAACCTTTGTAATTATTTCATGAAATTCCCGAAATAAATTTCCCTTTGTCAATGATGCAATTTGCATCAACTTTTTCCCTCTATTATATTATCAAAAATCTTTATAGAAGAATCCGTTTTCAGTTGATGCAACTTATGTAAATATTCCATCGCCATTTCTAATTGCTTGTCAGATTTTTTCAAAATCGCAATACTCAGCATTTCTAACATAATGAGAGATATTTTCCATCCAGATATATCCATATATATTACTGATTTATCTATCCCAATTTTATATGCAGCTTTTTGTGCAAAAAGTTCTGTTTGTCGATCTATAAGATTTCCTGCAGTCCCCCCCCGGATGCCGGTATACATATCCATTTCCATTCACTTTAAACCCAAACGAAACATTTGTTAATCCAGCATTAATTACATTAATATCATTAATATCATTTGGATCACACCTTAAAGTAGTACATATGTTTGATATAATATCAGAATCAACATTAAGTAAAAATTCGAATCAAACTGTCTTAAATCCTCGATCCCCTCGAATTCAAGAATACTTTGATTATCAAATTCTTTTTTACATACAAAGTCATTTGCTTTAAATGCTTTGCATAAAATTCCTCCCAAAACATATCTGCTACTCTGAAAGTGTCAATTTCCTGTTCCATACATTTTTTTAAACTTAGCAGAAAATGTAGCATTAAAATAGGCATGACCAACCATTGCCATCTGATCCACTCCGCCAATCGATACATCTGTTATAACCATTGCATCTGAATAATTTACACCAAACTCCCGAAATTTACCCTTACAATAAGTGCATGCTCTATATGACAATCCTTGCGGATTCTCATCCATGAATGGATTTTCCACAAAATAATGATCTGCACAACATATATATGTATCAGCAAGATATTCTCGTGCAACATATAATGAATAAAGGTTACCTTTTTCTGCAAACGCGTTATTTACAATTAATCTTACCCCATATTTTTCTTCTAAATAGAAAAATTTTTCTTTCATATATCCAACTACGATATAGATTTCTTCTACACCAGCTTCATGTAACTGCCTAATCTGACGTTCTATAAGAATTTCACCTTTTACACAAAATATTCCTTTTGGTTTCTCATATGTAAATGGGGCAAAATTTGAAGATTTACCCGCTGCTAAAATAATAGCATTTCTTTTCATGTCAATTCTCCCTTAAACCCAATAGCCTACCCATATATGCGAACTAACTCTTTTTTTGTCCTCCGGTGGATACTCCATATAATTTCCATAAATTGACTTTAAATACAAATCGTATTCACCTGGTTATTAAATGTTTTTTTTTCCTCAAACCGAAGCGAAATACAGTTTTTGAAAATATAACTTTCTAAAATCTCTCTGTCACCGTATGGTTCAAATATATTCCCGCAGTATTTTTTTCGAAAGATATTGATCATCTAACTGTTTTGTCCAAAACTGTTCTATCCTATCTTGTATTTCTTTTGGTGTTTTTCTAGTTGAAATCATATTTTTAATATGTCTTTGTTCCTCTATCGCACAGTCCATTTTTTCTTTCGCCTGCTCTAATTCATCTCCAAGCGCTACCAATGGAAAAATATCTATACTTATTCCACTTTTTATCAAAAGTGGAAAATCTACAATATTTAAAACTGTCCGTTTATCTATAATCCGTGGGTAAAAATAAAAATATCCTTCACTTTTTGCAGGCATTGCCATCATCTCATATTTTGGGTCATTTTTGTAATATATTGTATAGAAGATAAATGTCTTTTATTGGCATATAAATATCTATATCATCATCCCACGGTATGAACCCTCTATGCCTTACTGCCCCCAAAAGAGTTCCATACGCAAGGTAATATCTTAATCCATTTTTTTTCACAAATCTCTTTGATATAATCTAAAACATCTATTTGAATTTTTTTTTTGATTCTTCTTCCGTAACTTCTTTTAAATTATATAAGCCGTACTGTTTTATCATTTCCTGTGGATTAAAAAAAACGAATAATGTGACTTTCCCTATTATACCCAAGTTTTTCAACCTGTTTTGACATTTCATCAAAGTATGGAGTCCCAATGAAAATCAGAATATTTTCGTCGTACGGTTGTAACAGTTCTTGTGGCTTATATACGGATACATTTTCCATAAGCATCTTTCTTCTTGATGTATTATTATCAATAACTGCATAGGTTGAAATTCCTTTTTGGGAGAGAATATTTATTGCTACATTCGTGACTTCTGTAATTCCAAAAAAACTATTTTGGAATTTCTAATCTTTTCCGTATTTTTTTTCTATAACATCTTTTAAATTTTTTTCTACAATATCCAGAAAAACCCACTCCGAAAAATTTCTACTTTTCACCAGATTTTCTCCTTTTATTTCACAAAATTTTTTTATTCCACTCACTAAATGTATAATTCCTATCATCCATAATTATTTCCCTTTGTTTTTTCATTCACAATTTAATAACATATCTAAAACTGACAACCCTCCCTCAAAACCAGGATAAACCTGTGAATACTCTGCCCCATCGTAATTTATATATATATGATCAATACCATTATCATTGAATTTGCCTATATCCACATAATTTTCACTTCCCTTATTTGACATATACTCCTTCTCACCTAATTCATGGCATATATTTATCAACAGTTCATTTTTTTTCACCTTGAAAATCAAAAATCCTTGTCATATAAAATTTCTGCTGTATTTCCCAACTCCTGTAAAACAAAATTGGTAATATAAATATCTAACTCCTGCAAACTCTCCCATTTTTTTTTGTATACAATTCTTTTAAGAATGGAAAGTATATATTATAAAACGGTGCCTTTTGGTACGCGAATTTAATTGCATTCAAGTGTTGATTTCTCCAGTTTGTCATATTGCTTATTCGAACATCTGCTATCAACTGTCCTTCTTTTCCCTTATTTTCAACCGGAACGGAAATATATTTCCACCCCTTTTCACCCGAATCCTATTTCTATTCTGCCAAGAACTTTTGTCAAATTGTACCTTCGTCAAGAATAAAAATTTATCACTACGCATTATTTTACCAATCAATCCCGGGTATGCCCAGTAATTAGGCTGATGTATTGTCAACATTTTTTCATCCTCCAGTATATTTTTTACGATCCGTTTTGCACCTAAACCATCTATAAGATATGTCATTTTGTTTGACATCTTAAATCTTTTCTCTCTATTATCTATAAGTGAGGTTACATATCTTGTTATGTTTTTTATAATTCTTTCTTTCCCATCATCAATATTTCCTGCATATAACATAATATCATTTTCTGTAAAGCCAATATAATCATATTTTTTGATTATATGAATATGTAAAAAATATTGTGGGTGTGCCTACTGCGCATAATTCATATAACGTATTTCCTGCTGCCGACACTGCAATATCACACATTCTCATAACCTCATTAATATTGCTGATATTTTCATACATATAAATATTATCTCTGCCTTCATACCTTTTTTTCAATTCTTTCTTATCCTTATTATAAGCTCCAATAACTATATGAAAATGTAATGTTCCAATATCGGATATTTCACTTAAAAAACTCTTTAAAAATCCTTTTTCGTCACCTCCTCCACACATTACAAGTATATCTCTGGCTTTTTTCCGAACTTCATATGCCTTATGCTCCGAGAACTCCGACCTTAATGGAGCGTATTGTGCCCCTAAGAATAATCTGGTTTTCCTGAATCCTGATATTTTCCCGGATAATCGAAAATAAAATAGTACAAATTGTAATTTATCAATATATGAGTACTATATTTTTTTTTGCATCTGGTCTTCTATATAGACGGTTTTTTAACTTTTGTGTAGACGGTGTTCATATAATTTTCTGTTACCAGATAACTATCAATAATCAGGATATCTTCCGGGTTTTTAAAATTGGAACAAGTACCTCTAATTCGCCTTCCAAATTATTCCAATCTGTATTTAAAATAATATATGGCAGTTTATATCGTTCCAATAAGACCCGAGGATTTGCATCTGCAATTAGAAAGGTTACCGCATTCCCCTCTTGAACAAATTCCAATGCAATTGTTATACATCTCATTATATGTCCAGATGCCAATGTCTCATTGGCATCTGCTCTAAAATATATCATTTTTAAATTTCCTTCTGTTTTACATTAGAATTAATGTTTCTCACATCAGGATTTAAATCCAGAAAATGAATGATATCCTGCGAAATGAAATGTTTTATCGGGATTATATAATGTCTGAATCACCTGTGTAATTACATCCAAATCCTCTTTTTATCCAAAGTCAGTCTATACTGTGAATAATCTTTTTTTGGGCTTTATCATAATATACATCTTTCACATTTGTATATAAATATGGTGTCACATGTTCTCTTTCGTAATTTTTCTTTCGCCTTATAAAAAAAAGCCTCTTCTAACCATTCAAAGGAAAAATATTTCAACATCCATTCCCTTGGATACGTTAATTTCTGTCCATCATTCGGGACATTTGTCAATATATCACATTCATTTCTTTCATAATTATCTATTGATAAATCAATAATATCCGGATCAATCAAAGGGCAATCCGATGTAATGCGAATCACATTTTCAACGGCATACTTTTTTTGCCGCATAATAATATCTGGCTAAAACATCTGCTTCGCTTCCACGAAAATACTTTATACCATTTTTTTTTTTTGCAATCTGGGCAATTACATCATCTTTTTTCATTTACAGTGGTGGCAATTATAACTTCTTTGATCTTCTTTTGCCTTCTGTATACGCTCAATACCGTATTCCAACAATGTTTTGTCATTAATTTTTTTAAAATTTTCCCTGGCAATCTTGTCGAACCGCTCCTTGCCTGTACAATTACTGAATATGACATTTCACACCTCTACATTTCTTTTTTAAAAACACCCATAATTTCCCTTCCAAGCCCCATTTCGCCCAAAAGTCTATATATTTCCAATGTTTTTCCTCCGATACTTTTTCCATTAGCAACTCCAGTTCTATCCTCGCATAATAACATGATTTCCCAACAGTTTTGTCACGATAATAATTTGTTTTATCATTTAACAGATTAAAATCTATAAACGATTCCCCATATACATTCTCGCATCTATATCCAAATGCATTTAAAAACTTTATAAGACCTTCTTTATTAAAATAGTAAGGATGTCCTTCCTCATCTAACCAAAATTCACGATCCACTTTTTGAGTCTTAATCAGATATTCTTGCAAAACAGAATAATTATTGGCTACCTTGATGATCATTACACCATCATTCTGCAAAATGTTCTTGCACAACTTTAACACTTTTTCCGGCTCAAGCATCATATCCAATGATTGATCCATATTTATAACGTCAAATTTTTCCCCTTTACTAACCATATTTTTTAATATGGTGACACAGTCTCCTTGACAAAAAAAAAGGCAACATATCAGGATTGTTATTGGTTATACCATGTCTCGAAAAAATCTATCCCCAAAACTTTGTATCCATTTTCATAAAAATATTTAAGCGCATATCCCTCTCCGCAGCCTATATCCAAAAAAGAGATTTTTTTCTGATTATCCGAAAAATGTACATGAGATTCAATTATACGCTTTTTCTGATCATACTTAATTTTAAAAAAAATTCTTTTCCGTTTTGGTATACTTCTGTTCATAATTACCTTTTGACTCTTGGTAATAGGAACCTTCGAAGTCTTCTTTCATAGATTTTTAAACTTGGTTTTTTTCTTTAATTCATAAAAACCATATTCATTTAAAAAAAAACTTTATCATACATTTAATTTTCCCCCGAATCTATTAAACTCCAATTCATCGGTGTTCCTTTTTTTAATGTCCGTCGCCGCAATTTTCCCAAGAATCTGGTCATAATACTTTGTATGCATTCCAAATCCAGGTCGAATAGATCGTACATTTTCAGGTGAAAACCTTTCCCCTTTTTCATATCACATACTACAAATAATGATCTTGAATGTTCCCGTTCCTTTTTTTCTGTGCTTCTGTCAAATCAAAACTTACTTTTCCTAATGCAGCTTCCGCAATTCGTATTTGTTTACACATTTCCTTAAATTCATCCATTTCCATGGAAAATTCGGCATCTGCTCCACCATCACTTCTATGTAGCGTAACATGTTTTTCAATCACTTTCGCGCCTTTTGCAATTGCCGTTATTGGAACTGTGTATCCCATTGAATGATCTGAAAGTCCCCACAATACAATCAAATGTATTCTGTAAGGCTGTTATTGTTTCTAGATTCATGTCTTCATATGGGCTTGGATATGTTGATGTACATTTTAGTAAAATAACTTTATCATTTTCTTCTTCTCTGCATACTTGCATGGCCAATTCAATATCTTTTTAAATATGCAATTCCTGTTGAAATTAAAATTGGTTTCCCCAGACGCGCAATTTTCCTTATCAAAGGAATATCTGTAATCTCAAATGAGGCAACTTTATATGCAGGAACATCTATACTTTCCAAAAAATCCACCGCAGAAAAATCAAACGGAGATGAAAAACAAATAAGTCCAAGGCTTTCTGCATATGCTTTTAAATCAGCCTGCCATTCCCATGGTGTATATGCTCTCTGATATAACTTATCTAATGTTGTTCCATCCCATAATGTTCCTTGGTTAATTTGAAAATAATCATTATCACAGTCTATAGTAATCGTATCTGGAGTATAAGTCTGAAGCTTTACAGCGTCCGCGCCAGCATCTTTAACCCCTTTAATAATTTTTTTTGGCTCTTTCATAATCCATATTATGATTAGCTGACATTTCTGCAATTATAAATGCAGGCTCATTTTTTCCAATCCACCGTTCACCAATGCATATTTTTTTTTTTTCCATAACTACACTTCCTTTAATGCACATCCACTGATTTTAGCAATTCCTTTATCTGCTCAACCGATAACCATTCAGAATTCTTACCGGAACTATATTCGAATCCTGGCTCTACTTTTTTTCCCGCCTGCCTGTATCTTAGATGTACTCCACCAATCAAAATGAGGATAAACTATAAAATGTTTATCATATTCATATGTAAGTAGTGAGTCCTCTTTTTGTTACCATAACTTCATGTAATTTTTCTCCCTCGCGAATACCAATCTCCGGCATCTCACATCCCGGTAAAATTGCCTGGTAAAATCTGTGATCTTAAAAGACGGAATTTTGGAAATAAAGGTTTCTCCACCTTTTGCCTCCCCCACAAAGCCTTAATTACAAGCTGCACTCCCTCATGCAAACTGATCCAGAATCTTGTCATACGATAATCGGTAATAGGAAGCTCTTTTCCGCCATTGGCAACAATATTTTTTTGAAAAAAAGGAATTACCGATCCACGACTTCCCGCCACATTTCCATAACGTACAATCGAAAAACAGACATCTTTTTTCCCCAGAATAAGCATTTGCCGCAATAAATAATTTATCTGATACCAGCTTTGTTCCGCCATACAAATTGATTGGATTTACAGCTTTATCTGTAGATAAAGCAACCACACGTTTTACTCCGCAGTCAAGTGCTGCATCTACAATATTCATGGCTCCGTTGATATTTGTTTTTTTACGGCTTCCATCGGATTATACTCACAGGATGGAACCTGCTTTAATGCTGCCGCATGTACCACGTAATCCACTCCATCAAATGCCCGGTAGAGTCTCTCCTTGTCCCTCACATCCCCGATAAAAAACGTAGTTTGTCTTTATATTGTTTAAATTTATTTGCCATATTAAATTGTTTAAATTCATCTCTGGAATAAATAATGATTTTTTCGGTTCATAATGAGTCAATACATATTCTGTAAACTCATTACCAAAAGAACCGGTACCCCCGGTAACGAGAATTGTCTTTCCATTTAACATTTTGTGCCTCCTGCATATACTATTGCATCCTGCAATACTGATATAATATATTTATCGGTTTTTTTATTGTTTTCTTTAATTATACGGAGAAATTCTATTTAATGCCTCATTTTTCAAAGTAAATGCAATCCCCCTTTCCCATGAGAGTTGCATTTACTAAAAAGATGGTATAGAATAGATAAATTTCAAAGTCCCATTTTTCATGTATTATTTAGCAAAATCCGCTGGAAAGTTGAGTTATATATTTATAACACAGATTCAAGTTCTTCTATCGCCTTCATATATCCTTCAAAAGATCTCTTCCTTTATTACTCAAATCGTAAATTTGTTCTTCCACTTTTCCTTTCTTATCATATTTCAAAAGTGATCCTTTTGCCTTGTAGTCCTCCCGTATCGCGTAATATCTTACCATATCAAACACTGGATTTTCTTCCAATTCTTTATTCATATCTATTATTTTTTCTTGGTTAGTTTTTTGATATTTTTATTTTTCTTTTTTCATATTTTAATTCATCAAAGATCTCTAATTCTTTTTTTAACTATTTTTCTTTACAATCTGTATATTTTTTTTTGGGTTCTCCTCTATCATCTCATAAACTTTTTTTTTTTTGTTCTTCTTTGTTCAAAAATAACGGAATGTTTCCCCACACAATACTTTTTATCATATTTTTTATTAACTATATTTTTGTTTTGTTACCCATTTCATACTTTTTTTTTCCGTCCCTTTTATTGCAGCTCCACCTTCTGTTGCATCAATAAAACGAATAGACGGAAAAACAGAGATAAAACTTTCAAACCATTTCAAATAATTCAACATATTAGGCTCGGTATATACTTCTTTCCCATAAAACATCCAAAACTTTAACATATTTTTTTTTTCGTTTGCATTAATTGTGTTATATTCTCCATATGCCTGTAAAGTATGTGTTTTCTTTTCTGGATACGCCAGATCCTGTCCCATAAATATAATAGTTTGAAATCCCATTCGTTTCAATAAAGCACACGCATTATTCGCTACCGATCCTCCCCGTTGGAAGTTCCACTACCTCTTTTCCTATATTGTGAAATAATTTTGCTAATAATTCTTTGGAAGAAAGCTCGTAAAACCTTTTCTGACTAATAAATGGTAAAATTTGTTTATTAGATCGACTGCTTAACGCGATTGGTATTTCTTTTATCTTCGGATTTTTAAACAATTCCACAGGTTTATGTCCATCTATTGAAATAGTCATATCTGGTATAATTTCATGATTTAAAACGGTATTTAAAGCAGTATCCACAGCTAAAATAAAAACGCAATCTTGTATTCCACGTAATTGATCTATATTTTTATCCAGTGAAGGTCCCCGCCGATACTAAAACTGCTGGCATACCAGATAGATCCTTTTTTTTTTTACTATATCATCAAGCTGTCCTACTGAATAATGTTTAATAGCATCCTCTGAAAGTGCCATCTGATTTTCCACCATTTCTTTGTTGAAGCTAATTTCTGTATTCCGACTCATAATGATTTTTTTCATTACATATAAGTATTGTTCCATCATCCAATGGTATTCTGCCTCAAAAACCCGATCATAATTAGGCAATATTCCTATTTGCATTAACTGAAAATTCGTATAATCTACAAATGCTTCTAAATAAGGTATGAGCACTGCTTCATTTATTCCATTCACCGTTAAAAATACTCTTCCGCTTTCCAAAAGTTCCGCTAATATCTCTTTTTCCAAACTGTTTCCAAAATATTTCCGCACAAGGTTCATAAACAATAATAATATTTTCGTCATTATACTCAAGCAATTTCTGAATTGCTTTTCCATCCCCAATACCCATGATCAAAAAAAAACCGTATTATCCGTAACAACATCTAAATATTGTTCCGCCCATACCCTTGCTGCATCCTCCGCCCAATAATAACTTTGCATAAACCACTCACGGTTTTCTTTTTAGTACCACAACAATACCTTCATTTTTTTGATTTTGTAATATTGATATTTTATTCTGGTCTTTTTCTATTTTCAAATGCACTTATAATTTTTCTCTTTGGATACCAAAATTTGGTTTCCGAGCAATCCATTCAGACACCTTTTTTCAATCTCATCAAACAACACTATTCTCCTTTATTTGAATATAGAATTCTATAGCCTCCATAAGTTCATACTGTATTGTATCAGCCATCATTACAATATCTTTGTATATATATGATTCATTCCAATTTTTCACCTGCTGAATTAATATATCAATTGGCAAATTTTTGTTATTGTCCTTTTGTTCTACGCACTCATTTAAAACATCATTTAAAAATAAAGAAATTTCTGAATTACTTCGTTCACTTGATTCATTATTCTATTCTCTATTTTGTCGTAATCCGACCAATATATTTTCTATTTTAGTTCTTAATTCTTTTAACTCTTCTATATCCATTAATTCTCCTTAGAAAAAATGAGATCGACACCAATGTCGATCCCATTTTCATTTTCATTATGAAGCAGTTCCGGTTAAAACTACTGTAACAGAGAAAGTACACCCTGAGTAGACTGATTAGCCTGTGCAAGCATAGACTGTCCAGCCTGTGCAAGAATGTTATTCTTGCTGTAGTTAACCATTTCTTCAGCCATATCTGTATCACGGATACGAGATTCTGCGGAAGATGTGTTCTCAGAAATGTTATCCAAGTTGCTTACGGTATGCTCAAGTCTGTTCTGTAAAGCACCAAGTGCAGAACGCATGGTGGACACCTTTGAAATTGCCTTCTGGAAGTTTGTCATTGCCTTCCCAGCAGCAGTAAATGTATTCACGCTCTTAGCAGTACCAGTAAGTCCTAATGCTCTTGCATTCATTGTTGTAATAGTAATAGTAATTTTCTGATTCTCAAGTGCTCCAACCTGAAGATTTTTTACCCTTGAAAGAGCCAGTCAACAGATTCTGAGTATTGAACTGTGTAGTAGATGCAATACGATCCAATTCTGATGTAAGAGCATCAACCTCTTTTCTGGATAGCAGTTCTGTCAGAAGATGTATTGGTATCGTTTGCAGCCTGTGTTGCCAGTTCATTCATACGCTGTAAGATAGAATGAGACTCATTCAAAGCGCCTTCAGCTACCTGAATAAGAGAGACACCATCCTGAGCATTATCAGATGCCTTGTTAAGACCTCTGATCTGGCTTCTCATCTTCTCAGAAATTGTTAAACCAGCTGCATCATCTGCTGCACGGTTGATCTTGTAACCAGAAGATAACTTCTCTGAAGATTTAGCCTGTGCGCCTGTTGTGATACCTAACATTCTGTTCGCATTTGCTGCGGTCATATTGTGCTGAACTACCATAATATTTTTCCTCCTTGAATTAAGTGTCAGCTTCCATGCTGCAATTTGATTTGTTTGTGACAGTTTTCTATGCGGCCGTACGCTCCGCTTCGAATTCCATCCGATTTTGTAAGAAACAATTGTTATCTTGTTTACTTGCTATATATATCGGACGGGGTCTGGAATACTTTAGGGGTAATTTTAAATTTTTTTTCAAATTTATTTTTTTTGATCTCATTTTTGCAATTGCTCTATTGTCTCAACATTCTTTATTTCTCCATTCATATAATTTATATACTCCACTGGATATTTTAGCTTTCTATTCCAATTATTATATACTAACAAATCTCCATTTGATGTTCCAATTATAAATGGAGATAATTCTTTTTCCCCTTTTTTTTTTTTTCCAATAACTTTTCTATATCTGCTATTTTCCATGATTTCATTACTTATGAGTATATGTATATTATCTGTCTGTAATATATACATATTTATAACTGCAAGTTTAAACACAAGTTCATATAGTATGTTTAAATCTATTATTTCAAAATTTCCATGTCCTCTTAATATATTTCTTAACCGCCTTGTTAAATAATTTATAGTTTCTACAAAATCATATTTAAAATCGCATTTATAGTTTTGAATATATTTTTTTATAATCGTAATCTCAGATTTTGTTATTATATTTTCGAATATATCTTGAACTGTTAATTTTATCTCTTTTTCTTCTTTCATTCAAATATGAGCCTAATATATTCTCCATAATCTGTAATCTTCCGATCACAACTCCTTTTTCTTCCATCCATTTGTAATCTATATGTTTATAATAAGAAATTAAAATTCTATAATTTAAATCTATAAAATCAAATAAAGCATAAATTGCTTGTGCTCCACTTAATTCTGTAAGAATTTTTTTTCAGAAGTTTTTAACCTTATATCCTCTTCATCTGTATCAATAAAATATTTTTTTTAGAATAACATCGTTTTTAATAAACTGCGTTGGTAATCGCATCAAATTTTTTTTTGATTTTATTTTCACTTCTTGTATTAATTTGTCCATTCGTATAAGCGTCATCATATCTGGTTCCGCTATCATCTTCACCCTTATATTTATATTATTAAACAAATTATTTTTTTAGAATTGGAGTTTTGATTTAAAATCAAAATCCCAATTCTCGCATGAAAATTTTCAAAATTTGATATATCTGTTTTTTAAATTCTTTATCAATTTCGCTCTTTTTTTATCAATAATAATTAAGAAATTTTTCAAAAAAGTACTTTTTTTTTTTTTTATCAATTTTATCAAGTATTACATCTTGCCACTGAGATTCCAATACAAATCTACATAATATGCTTTTACTATATTTTTGCATTTGATATACAACCCCAGATTCGATCATAATCTCCGTCATTTTTTTTTCAGAAAATATTTTTTAACACGTCCTTTTATGGAGAAAACTGCATCCCAATACATAAAACTTCCTATCAGAAAAAAATCCTAGATATACTAAGTAGATCAAAGAAATCGTTGACACATATTTCTTTAATAACTCCAAATGTTTTATAGCATAAGTTTCCATGGTAAATCCAAGTATTATATCCATCATCAACACTTCACCAATGCGTAAATTGATCATTTTAATAATGATCTTATTTGTTGCCCATCCCACCATTCCATTTATTACTATAACCAATCCATATATCCCGACACATTTTAAAAACATTTCAATTGTCAATGCAACCAATTCACATATCAAATCATTAGAGTATAATGACAGAATTATTCCATAAATCTTATTAATTATAGCTGTTTTCGCATTAACTCCCTCCGTAAGAATAAATACAGGATTAAATATCACCATATTAAAACTAAATAATGCAATGGTATACCATTTATTTCGTCTTTTATTATTCCAATTCGATATTATTTTCAATATGTTGCCCCTTATAATCCATAGGAAGTGTTACACTGTTTCCTTTCTGAAATGAATTAAAAACATATTCCAAGTTTTCAGATGAATACAAAAAATATGGAATATCCCCTATATATATACAACCCATCCATGATCTTCAAGATTGTCTAATGACTTGTCTAATTTTTTTTAATTCCAAAAGTCTGTTTATCAAAAAAACTACTATTGCAATCAATTGCAAATTCAATTTTTGTGTTATTTCAAATGTATACACTCCATGTCCTCTTGTATAATTTCTTAAGGTATTTAAAATTTCAAAAATTTCCTTAAGTGAATATTCCTTAAATAAATATTTTTTTTCTTCATGATTTTATCGCATACTATATTAAGAATGTTAAAAATTTTATGTTTTGGAAACTGCAATTTCAACATTTCATCTTTATTTTTTTCCCGAAAATCCAACCATTTTTTAAAATCTGCAAAATCTAGCTTTACGTTTGTTACATACACATTTTTTCTCATGCAAAACTACTAATGCATATATATAATTCACAATCTCCGTCCACTTAATTATATAATCAAATACCAAAAAAGGTATCTATCTCTTTACATATTCGCTCTTGAAACTTAACGATTTTCCTCAATAATACAATTCGTCCATTTGTTACAATCAAGCTTTATACGTTGCGCAATTTCACACGCAAACCTTCGATAATATATGTAATCAGAATAATATTCTATTTGTTTTATTGTTGACTTCTCAGTGAATGTTACTGCATCATAATTATTATTTCCACCTAAATCTATATACTTAAAAGCACAATATGCAATATTGAAATAGTAAATATTATTATGTTCTTTTTTGCTCTGTACAATCATCAAATAGTTCAAGAGAGATTCCTTTTCCAATATAATTCTTGCTTAATGACTTAGGAATCAAAAAAAATTTTTTATTCTGTAATTTCTGAGCAATACTCCAAAGTTTACATCTATGTATTGCATTATTATTTTCTACAATAACAAATTTCCCTCTACTATTTATAAATATGTTTTTAAAATAATTATATATTTTTTTTATAAATTTGATTATATTTAAGCCAATATAAGCAGGTATTACAATGTACTCTATGATTTTTTCCTCCAATACGTAAAACAATATAATCAGATGCATGAATGCCCCCATTACGATTGTCAAACAAAATATGCATATATACAAATCATCCCCTGAAAAATGCCAGTTTTACAATCGACCTCGACAAGCCTGATCAGAAGCAGTTGCAGCGCATGGTAGGCTTTATTGAAATGTGAAGGTAAAGGAGCGCATTGTAGAGCAAGACCACGAGCAGGGCATCCAGAGTTACTTAAAGCACATGTTGCATTCGGTTCGATTCTTTAACTTCATCTGAGTGTTGCTAAAACCCACCCCCTACTGAGAAGATGCGCCAAACCGCAAACCTCACCAAGAATTCTATGGTTCACTGGACTCATGAGGAACTTAACCAACTGCTACGATTACAGATCAAGGAAGCACTTTGACTCTTCAGAGAAGGATAGCTAAAGAATATTTCTTCAGAGAGAATCCTCTTTTTAAAGAAAGATAGAGCGCTGGCTCTGAGCTGGCCGCCAGAGTTGGTTTACAAAGAAGATATTCCCTTGAATCCAATATTTATGATCAGATATAAGCGGCGAATGCTCTACTTTTTCATATCCTCATCTTCCGTCCAGATCCTATCAAAGCAATTTGGGGGTCAAAAGCGGACTCGGTGGCATTCTTTCATCTAATGAGACTTACTGCGCTTATGCTTGGGTCTTCGCAAGTAGCACCGTTAATTTTCCAGATGGTAATATCGTTGGAAGAGCTCTTTCAGGTTTTTCAGCCTCCAATTCAAAGGCCCCTTACCACCGATGTGGTCACCAAGACGTGCCCGGGATGGGGCAGAGACGCATTCGTTTCTTCTCTCTCAGAACCCGTGGTGGGCAAGTCAGAGCAAACCCGCACGGGGACCATCGCAGCGGTAGCCAAATCTCTTCATTTTTCTTCACCGGTATTAAACAGAAACAGATGGAGATGAACCTCCACCACCATCTTACTCGCATTATAATCGAGTTGACATGCAGAGCAGGGCGCTATCACCAGGTTTCCTTCAATCCCAGGAAACTCCAGAACAAGTGATGCGTGGGCTGAGTTGAGCATCCGCCTTTCTTTTTCAACCAACGGCCCAGATCAAAGGAATATTCCATTCTGAATTCTTCAAAGAGGCTGCAATTATGGCATTCAGACCGATATTACCAAGAAGGAAGAGAATCCTAGCAATAAAGAAGAAAGTTGTCAAAGCATAATTCATAGATTCCACCATGAAGGCTTGCGATTTAACTCCTGCTCCAAAGGATTTCATTGAAGTATTAAGTTCGCTTACCAGAGCTAACATCTTAGGCCACTGGTGCTGCTTCTTGATAGGCTGCTCTATCGAAACTAAACGCCCACATTTTAGCCAAAGCCTCCAGCTGACTGGCAAAGTCAACAGATGCGTTTAACAGGATGAGACGAGATATCCCCAGGCCAGCATCTCCTTTGGGGCATCCTGGGAACTGAAGATTCCCAAATCGAGAGCTCAGTGCCCCCGGTTTCATTCAGAACTTTGGTCAGAATATTTAAAGAAGATGCTCCTTCAGTAGAAATCAATCTCCAGTAAAACTTCTTTCGCTGCATCGAAGAACGAAGTTGAAGGCTGCTTCCAAACCGAAGGTGCGATGTTAGGATAAGCACGTGAATCTGGACATTCCTGCATGGAATAAAACCAGTCTAAAGGTCATCCTCATATTCCGTTTCATCGCACCAGAATTGGGGAGAGAGCGTTAACAACTCCACCTCCCAAAGATTAAGAATAACTGCGTGGTATACGCCACGAGATCGTTGGTTGAAGCTGGAGCGTGCGCCCGAGATTTCTATCTTATACATTCTTTATATAATCTATATATCAATACAATTGAATTCTTCACTCTTCGTTCTTCACTTCCCTTCCCTCCCTTTTTTTCTTGTTCCAAGGAGATCCCACAGATCAAAGTAACATCTGAATCATCTCTGGTATGGTTGGCCTCTGAACTGTTAGAAAAGCAAAGTCGGTAAGGGCGTTAATACTGGATATCCATGTTGTGAACACGTGCAGGCTCTGCTCAATAATTTGCTTGCACGCGCTCAGGTTAACTCCCTGATAAAGTATTTCGTATTTTGGCCTCAGCAGCAACCATCCTCAGCCATTAATCTCGAATAGCACTTTCTGCCTGTTATCCCAGTGTTACAACATGAACTTCCTCATGTTGGCTGCCACCATCTTTGTAAGAGGTATAACTGTCCTAAGATAAGGTTAGCCAAAAAGTACATTATTGGATTGTAGTAAAAATCATTAAACCGCGGAAACGGTCGCTGATTTTTGTAACAGTGCCATCTTCATGATGTCCTCACCAAATCATTGAAATTCAGCCATCAAAGGCGCATTGAAATACTCGAAAGAAACGTTCTTTGTAATCGCCTCACAGAATCAACGAAGAACTCCTACCTGTTCGAAGAGGTGCCTGGTCCACCCCAGCCAGGCGCATTCGCCACTGTACTCAACTGATTCCAGGTTGGCCGTGGCCTAAGAATCCGTCCGTAGGTGGCTGATAATAGATGGAAGATAGTTGCGATCGTTCAAGCGCAAGAACCGGGTCAAAAGACCAACGGCTCTCCTTACATGCTCGATATATTCCTAGGGGCGCATCTATCGGCAAACCAACCATGATAGCATCACCTCGATGCCGTAAAGAATGTTTCCATTAGATCGTGGTGCTGAAGTGCAAAATCTCGAGATTCAGCCCTTCAATCAAGGCATATTTCATCCACCCAACCATTGGCCAACCACCTGCAATCCCTCAGGGAAGATAGTAAATGGTTTCCCCCTGCCCTTTTGTCCAAAACATCCAGCGGTACCTGATCTGTGGTGCTTTGACTTGGCTAGAACCCTCCCACGGAGAAGTCTGGTGCATGCCTACCTTTTCATTTTCTTTGGTTCCATAACAACTGTATTTTTATTATTATCTTAATGAGTTTAAACAGATGCTAGTAATATTCTTTTCAGTTAGCCCTTTCCCCAAAGGAATCGCTTTCTTTATCATGATCATCCGTGATAAAACAACTTTCACAGGATGATACCTCCAACTGCTATTCAGTGTCTTCATCCTCAAATGATCAGTGAAAAGCCGAAAGACTCAGTCTGTACCTGTTGGGCAATGATGACCAGACAAAGTTTCTCAGTATTCCCCGGATTAATTGTTTTCCCATAAACTGTAGATGAAGAATCAGAAGGCAGAAAGAGGCGACGGTCATCATCAAAGATTGGCCTCCTTTCGATGTAGGTTGGTTATATACCCCATCCGTCGTTTTAGCCCATGCATTTCAGCCCCGGTAATTAAAGTGAGAACCATAAGTATGAAGCACCAATTTAATAAGCTTTCCAGACAATGCTCATCTGCCGCAGGCAATATCCCCATCCAACTTCTTCATGTCGATTATCTTTTACCCAAAAGAAATTACTTGTTTGACTGCCTAATTTTGTGGTATGAAACCTGCCTCCCCTGAAAGCTGCCAGGATCCCAGATATAGCAACCAGTATCAAAGACCCCGGCGTGTCCCTGCAGAAGCCCTCCCCACCAACCTCTGGGAGCCTCAGCAGCATGCTCGCTCCTGGCATCAAACCCGAGGCACCCCTCAGCCTCCTGTCCTGTAATTCCAGGGGCTCCGCTAATGCTGGTCGCTAAGTTTCAGATAATCATCTACAGCCACATAGCAAGCCAGCAAGAATATAGAATAAAAGTTCAGACAGAAACATCCAAAGCCCAACGACGCACCTCGATGCTGAGTTGAACCACTATCATCCCTTTCTTGCTGATATTAATGCAAATAACCAGCAAAGGAAGATAAACCACAAACAGAGATTATTGCTAAAGCCTTCACCTCAAGCCAGGACAGAAGTTAGCGGTGATCTAGAAACATACCAGGCCACTCCTCATTAAAACGCCCCACTAGGTCCATCTTTTCTAAAGAGCGGCTATCAAACCACAAGAGTATTATTACTAAACGCTTCATTGATATTGAAGAGAAAACTTTACCAAGTTCCCTTACCAGTAAAAATCAAACCCAGTCGTACTGAAAGCGCCATTAACTGGCTTCCTCTATAACTAAAAGTTCCGTGATCTAAAAGATTATTCCTCTGCTATCATATACCGTAGAACTCTCAAATTACTCAACCAATCATGTCTGGGAAGATCAAATACTTGAAACGGTTGATCCAAGAAAGCGCCTCCTCCTGTTCTTCTCTCCCTCCTCCTTCTGCCTCATCCCAGCGTTTTAAATCCATCTGGGTCTAAACTGCAAGCGGACACTGTACCTTGGCTGATAATCTGCCAACCATTAGATGCCTGCCCACATCATGCTTACCGTTAAAACCAGTTGAATTGCCTGGTCCGCCACCAGTCCACCTGAACCCGTATAGCATGCAGCCAGACCTATCTCAATTCAATGGAGCCGGCAAAACGATTGCCTTTGTGGATCCTGCTCATAATAGTTTTTCAGCCAAGTAAAGCGCTCCATTGTAATCGGCCTAGGATAAGAGGCCAATCACTTTTTGAACGCAGAAAAGTGAAGCTGATTGGGATAGCTGACCATGGTACCGACGGCAGCATTCCGTGCCATGCGTAGTGCAGCAGGAACCCCCTGAACACTTGTTGAAGTTCAGTCCTGTTGGCATGTCCTTAAAAGACTTCTGCTGCAGGCTGCTGCCTGATGAAAGGCAATGCGATATGCAATTTTTCAAAGCCGCTTTTGTAAGAGCTGACAACCGATCCCGGCTGCCCCATTTCACAGACCGCTTGTTCGCCTCTGGGTCTCCCATTTGCAGGCACAAAATCTCTGTTGGAGGTAGATCCAATTTCCTCTTTGAAAGGTTCTGATCCCTGAGGCCCGCATTTTTGTGTTTGGAGATCGCCTCCACCAGCTACCACATGAAGGTGGATGCTGGGCATCTGCTGCATCTGGTACTACGGCAAAAACCATCCGATGCAGCTGTATCCTCGCACAGACCGATTGAACGAAGTACTGA
>VOFJ01003712.1_pt1 | contig 30842 bp, 51 predicted proteins | sample 5384081 | NCBI WGS metagenome assembly VOFJ01 (sample SAMN12384729, study PRJNA508395) | human gut metagenome | isolation source: healthy gut I | host: Homo sapiens | reverse complement strand
CTCGATTTCCGGTATTGCCGCCACTGGCCGTAACGAGTTAAAAAATCAACAACTTTTGAACATGGATGGAAAGATTATATGCAGAACACTGGGAGAAGATCAATCCGTGCGTAATACACGATGGCTGTAAGGCTACATGCGGACAAGCAGGAAGTCGTATTGACTTCCAACCAGCGGCACCGATCGGGACTTGGAAAGTACTGGAGATAATGATGGTGGTGCACGTCCAGGAGGACTGAAGGCTTTGCGACTGGCACGACTATGGAGAAACGCTGGGTTAACTGATCGACAAATAAAGGCAATGACCTACTAAATGCCATGATAAATCATTTCGGCATCAGGGCAAAACAGAATTATTCGCGAGGTGATTAATGATGTTTTTGAAAGGCTTAACCGTTTTCTTATAATACTTTTTTGTTTGTATCACGAGGGCGATTCGTTCAAGGGCGATTTATTCTGCTACTATTGCCATGAATAACTTTTTGTTCACTTATTACTTATGGTGGCGGCTGAAATCGTGGTGGGATATGGCCGATGAAAAAGCAAAGCGGTGGATATGACCCCCGCCGAAGTTTAACCATATTTATAAACGCCAGCGTGGTGTATCCAGCGCAAAAAGGCCGGTTATTCACAATTTCTATTATCTTTTTGAATTATTGATTTGCACGGAAGATTTGAATATTTACGATAGTTTATAGGAAATATCCGCCCCACTTATGAACAGGTAGTGGAAAGAACGAAGAAAAATCATGATTATGCTTTCCTATGAACAGCAGCGGGAGAAAGCCTAAAAAAGCTTACCGAGGTTTTATAAAGGGGGTTTGTCATGAATAAGCGGGAGATCTGCGGCAGGAAAGGCTCTTATTATAGCGGCGAATGGCCTTGAAATCAAGGGCATTAGGGCATGTGATTATGTTTATTGTGTTGTTTCGGTGTGGGGCGGCAGCAAGGCATTCCACCGCTGTCCCCGCAAATATTAAAATGGCGCGATTTTCCGGGTGCATGGGTATAAAATTCATGATGAAGATGGGTAGAATGAAGTTTAATTATGGTGTTTTCAAAAACAACAGCAATGAAAACCTGAAAGCAATAAACGGCGGTAACAATTTCAGGATAAATGCTGAGATGGCACGTGGAAAGAAATGCGCTTTGAAATTTACCGGAAGACAGGTGGAAGAAAAAGCATTGCATCTGCCATTTTAAAATGCCAAAAAACGATCAAAATGTTCGTTGATACTGACAACCGGCTTTTAAAACAAGACAATTATCACAGCAAATTTGACAGGGCGATTAAGGTATAGCACACATATTGATCTGTGGTGTAACAATTCTAACGCTTTGTTGTTGATACGGTATTTTGAAATATTGAAGTAAATATGAACGCTGCCCCGGTATTATTCCGAGGCAGCGGTATTTGCCTTTTTCGGCCTGATCTGGGCGGCGAATGGATGACGGGGCGGGGATATGCCAGTGGCAGCGAGGGCGGTGAGCTGAAAAATACCCGCAAAAAAATAAAAAGGCTTATTTACACTTACCTATTGACAATTACATTTACCCATGCTATCTATACGCAAGAGGTGATCTTATGATGACATTCAAAAACGCAATCGGCTATATCCGAGTCTCCACCGAGCGACAGGCCGATGATGACAAATACGGTATCGAGGTTCAGAAGCAGGCCATTCTTCTCTACGCCAACAACAACGGCTATAACATCGTGGGACTGGAAGATTGATGAAATCAGCGGTGCGAAAGATGACCGCCCCGGCCTGAACGAAATCTTTATGGTGACGACAAGCAACCCTCCCTACAAGCGAAGCGGTGATCGTATTCAAGAATGACCGTGTGGTCGTGATAAAGAAGAAAAAGAAGAACATCAAACTTGAGTACGCAGGAGAGCTTCACAGAGGGTAGTGAGTTTGCCAACATCTACCGTGCGCTGCTTCAATTCGTGGCAGGGTGAGAGAAAGAACATCGCTCTGCGAACCGGCAAGGGTCGTTCCATCAAGGCTTCCTGCGGCGGCGAGATTTTGGCGATGTACAGGTACAAGGTGGTCCGTGGTGATTTCTCGTGACGAGCAGGCGCTCTATCGTGAGAGTTCATTTTTCGAGAAGCACAGGACGGCGTTTCTGCTGGTATCACGGAGCTGCTGGAAAGAGGCGGATACAAACCCGTTCCGGCAAGCGGTTTCAGGTGTCTACCATCCAAGGTATTCTCTCTCGGCAGCAACCCGCCCTCCGAGGTATGTATAAAATACACGGCGACATGGTGGGTTAGGGAGGGTGTTCATGAGCCGATTTGAGGCAGGAGAATGGTGGCGTGGCCCCAATAGGGCTGGCGGTCATCGTAGTCTTCTTTCTGGTCGGGTGTTCAAGGACTCGGCTGAACCTGTTGCGTGAACGTGTGCTTTCGAAGCAAGGGTTCACCGATATTGAATCCTGTCGAAGTGTTTGACACCGTAGGGTGACTGATTTTTCACGATGTTTCATCGTAGACGTAATGACCCGATGACCGTAATTTGGCGGTAAATCATAACAGCGAGGATTAACTCATTAGCGACTGGAAAACCGTCGAATCATCTATGTATTTTATCCCTACGACAGAAAAACCCCTGTGGCTTCAACTGGCGTGGCAGGTGAAATGGAAGACGGTGAACACACACAGCAAAGCGGTTGAGCTGTATTCTGACACCGAGGGCGGCTGTTGAGGTTCTGGTTGGGACAATAAGGCAGATTTCTGAGGTATGAGGGGGCTGGCACTATGAGGTCTCAATGTAATCGAGTGTTTCCTGACCATCAGTTCTATTGTCTGCTGGTTCTGGCGTTTGTGACACAGAAATCTATAATCAGCTAGAGAGAGCAGGAGTGACAGCCATGACGAGGCTGTCTGTGTGGCCACACGGGTACAGCTCGTGATTGGAAAGGAAATGCACATGAATTATGAAAAACTCTCCGGCTCTATCCGAGCCGTGATCGACTGCCGACTGGGGAGATGACGGGGCGTACAGCGACCTCTTTCTGTGCCGGGAGTGGGAAACCGAGGATTTCGGCGGCGCATAAGGTGAACAAGGAGCTGCTGGCACTCTCCGCGCAGATCAGGTAGTCCGTGGCGGCGGGGCGAGGTTCTATGAACAGTGCGGCGGTGTCTTCTTTGAAGCACCCTTACGACTTTGACCTTCATGACCTATATTGAGCTTGACCGGAAGCCGGAAAAGCGGTTCTATGCCCCTCGGAAGCACTATCTCCAGACCGATGGCAGGGGGTTTCAAAGATATTCTGGACGGGAAGCTGCGCCTTTTTTACGATCTCCATGCCAGAAACGAGCGGGAAAGTCACAAACGGGTATCAATTTTGTTAATATGCTCTCTGGCAAGTTCCCTGACCGCTCTACACTGATGGAAGGGACAGGCGATGACCTTGTAAAGAGCTTCTATAACGGCTGTCTGGAATACCTGACAGTTCCCAATGAGTACCTGTTCTATGATGTGTTCCCGGACGCACGGCTGGTACAGACCAACGCCGACACGAAAACGGTGAACCTGAAAAGCAAGTCCCGTTTCCCCCACCATCATGTGTCGTTCTATTGACGCTCGACAGGTGGGCTTGTCCGAAGCCACCAATGTCCTCTACCTTGATGACTGTGTAGAGGGTCGTGAGGAAGCCAAAAACCGCCAGCGGCTTGATGATAAGTGGGAAGTGATTTCCGGCGATATTATGGGTCGTGCCATTGAAGGTACGCCGATGGTCTTTACCGGCACTCGCTATTCCCCATGTATGACCCCATCGGTCGAGTGCAGGAACACGCACAGCGGGAGGGGTGGGCTTGGAGAGCGATTGAGATACCCGCCCTCGATCTTGTGACGGACGAGAGCAATTATGAGTACGAGCGGGAGGGCACAAAAGGTTTTCACCACCGCCTACTTCCGGGAGCAGCGGGAGCTTCTGAGTGCAGAGCAGTTTGAGAGCGAGTTCCAGCAACAGCCCTTTGAAGCGAAGGGTCTGCTGTTCAATAAGGACGAGCTGAACTACTTCTTTGAGCTGCCGAAAGATCGTGACCCGGACACCATCATCGCCGTTGGCGATACGGCGGAAAGCGGTTCGGACTCGACCTCTATGCCGGTGGCGATGATATACGGCAGCGATGTGTATATCGTTGATGTGGTCTTCGATGACTCTCCCGCTGAGGTGACGAAGCCGGAATGTGCCAAGTGCCTGATCGAGAACAAGGTGGCTTCCGCTGTCTTTGAGTCCAACAACGCCGGTCAGTATTATGCCAGAGATGTTGACCAGATCATTCGAGATCGAGGGTATTCCGTGGGTATTCGCACGAAGCGCACGATCTCCAACAAGCAGACCCGTATTGAGTTCGCTTCCGACAACATCAAGAAGAACTTCTACTTCAAACACCCCTCCACCTACAAGCGGGGTAGTCAGTATTGGAATTTCATGAAAGAAGTGACCACCTACACCCGCTCCGGCAAGGTTCCGCACGATGACGCTCCTGACTCCCTCTCCCTGTTGGAGAACGAAATCCGTATGCTGTCCGGGGGGCAAGGTGGAGGTCTTCAAACGGCCTATTTGAGTTCTTTACTTTCGCTGTGGCGAATGGTATAATTAAGAGTTTACTATTGATAAGTATTGGAGAGTTTGATATAATGATAAGAGAGAAAATAGGTAGAGGGGAGGTATTCTGTCTTTGGCTGTTTCGGTCGTAAGAAAATCTTTACCGATGTGATGGAAATTACACGAGACAATGTGCTGGACGTGCTGAGAAAGGCACTTATTACGCATTGGTCGAACAAAGCAGATATGGAATATCTCTATGCCTACTACAAAGGCAGACAGCCGATTTTGAACCGTAAAAAGGAAGTCCGCCCTGAGATTCAAAAAACAATGTGGTCGAGAACCGTGCCAATGAGATCGTGTCCTTCAAGGTCGGCTATCTGATGGGGAACCCATTCAGTATGTCAGCCGAAGCGATGATAAGATGGTTGCCGATAAGATCACCACTCTGAACGGCTATTGTCTTTCCGAGGATAAGGCCGCAAAGGATAAGGAACTGGCAGATTGGTTTCACATCTGCGGCACGGCATACCGCATGGTGCTTCCTGACAGCGTGTTTGAGAAGGAAAGCGATGAAGCTCCCTTCGAGATTTACACCCTCGACCCTCGGTTTTGCTTTCGTGGTGTATGCCAATTCCATCGGTGAACCGCCCGTAATGGGTGTGAAGTACATTCAGCGGTCGGACGGTGCGGTGATTTACAGCATTTATACGAAAGACCGCTATTTCGAGGTTGAAAACCAGAGTATGATCGTCCGGGAAGAAGCCCAGTCGCTTGGTATTCCTATTATCGAATACCCGGCGAACAACGCCCGGTTGGGTGCTTTCGAGATCGTCCTCCCCCTTGCTGGACGCTATCAATACTGTGGACAGCAACCGTCTTGACGGTGTAGAACAGTTCGTTCAGGCGCTCATGTTGTTTCACAATGTGGACATTTCCAGCGATGATTTTTTTCCAAGCTGCGGGACGAGGGTGCGCTCAAGTTCAAGGACATCGACCCGCAGTATAAAGCGGAGATCAAGTATCTGACCTCCGAATTGAACCAAAGCCAGACACAAACGCTGGTCGATCACCTCTATAACACGGTGCTGACGATCTGCGGTATGCCAAACCGTAACGGGGGTACTTCCACCAGCGATACCGGCTCTGCGGTCATCATGCGTGACGGTTGGTCGGCAGCGGAAGCCAGAGCAAAGGACTCCGAGCTGATGTTCAAGCTCTCCGAGAAGGAGTTCTTGAAGTTGGTTCTGCGTATCTGTTCCGATCTAAGTGATCTGGAATTGAAGCTGTCCAATGTGGAGGTTCGCTTCACTCGCCGCAATTATGAGAATATCGCTCAGAAAGCGACCGTGCTGACCACTATGCTCAGTAATTCCAAAATTGCTCCGGTTCTGGCCTTTACCCATTGCGGTATGTTCTCCGACCCGCAGCTTGCCTACCGTATGAGTATGGACTACGCCGAGGAACAGGAGAAAAAGGCTGCTGAACTCGCCGCCAAACAGAAGGAGGTTAATCCTGATGGAGAGAGAAATCCGCCTGACCCCGGAAGTGGTCAGAAAGATTGAGGAAATCTTGACTGCGGGAAAGACCGTTGAGATCGCAGAGCGACATGAGAAAGTGGTCGTGTGGGCGGTCAGCAGTAAAAAGAAATACGAACAGCCTATCGCATAGGCGATAGGGACAGCCACTACGGGCTACTGATACCGAAAAGGTATTGGTAGCCCTTTTATTTTTCCTTCCAATGCCCTCGGAGTTTTCGGACAGTCCGTGAAAGCTCGGTCTTTTCGGAGATATGAGAAAGGCGAAGACAATGATTTGACCGCCGCAAGGCGTTGAATAGGCAGAGAAGCCTTAAATCGCAAAACGGAGAGAACCGTAAACACAAAGGTATAGTGCGGAGAAGCACTCTAAAAAGCGCAGAAAGGAACGATTGTATGGCAAAGATTGATGTTTCCACCATTGAGGGGTTTGCAGAGATGACCCCTGAGCAGAAAGCGGAAGCCCTCGCAAACTACGAGTTTCCCGACCCTGACTACACCGGTTATGTGAAGAAAGAGGTCTTTGACAAGACCGCTTCCGAACTTGCGTCTTGGAAGAAGAAGCATAACGAGCTGCTTTCCGAGGACGAGCGCAAGAAGCTGGAAAACGAGCAGATGTTCGAGGAAATGAAGAACAAACTGGCGGGATTAGAAAAGGAGAAGACCGTTTCCAGTTATAAGGCCAGTTTTGCCGCACAGGGTTATCCTGAGTTGCTGGCGACCGAAGCCGCTGCCGCTATGGCAAATGGTGAGATGGATAAGGTCTTTGCCGCACAGAAGAAATTTCTGGAACAGTATGAGAAAGATGTGAAAGCCAAGGTTCTGAAAGATACCCCCCAGGCCCCCTGCCGGTGGTAAGGGCGGCGAGATGACCAAGGCTGATTTTCTGAAACTCGACACCAAAGCCCAGTTGGAGTTCATCAAGGAACACCCTGACTGGCAGACAATTTTGAAGTAATTATGGAGGTAAAAACACTATGGCTACCTATCTCGGTTTTCCGTTTGACCCTGAGCTGTTTAACTACAACTGGGCAAACGCAAAAGACCCCACTCTGACCGCCATGTTCGAGAGCGGCGCTGTCGTCCCGAACGCAGAGCTGGCACGACTGATCGCTAACGGCTCTGATTTCTACACTCTGCCCTTCTACAAGGTCATCGGAGGCACCCCTGAGAACTACGATGGCGCAACCGACATTACCCTGACCGACCCCGCTGGCGGCGCTCAGAACGGTATCGTGTTTGGTCGTGCGCACGGTTGGAAGGAGAAGGACTTCGTCGTTGACTATAACAGCGGCGCTGACCCTATGCAGCAGATCGTGTCTCAGGTGTCTAAGTATTGGCAGAAGCAGCGCCAGTCTATCATGCTGAAAATCCTCAATGCGGTTTTCGGCGTGACCGGCAACGGTGACTTTGCCGGTTGGGCAAACCACACCACCGACCTGTCTTCCGCTTCCACTACCGTTGGTGACGCAAACAAGATGGGTGCGACCACCATTGGTGACGCTATCCAGAAGGCCGTGGGCGACAATCAGGACGCTTTCCAGCTTGTGTTTATGCACAGCAAGGTCGCTACGAACATGGCTGGCCTGAAACTGCTGGACTTCCTGAAATATACGGACGCTAACAATGTGGAACGCCCCCTACGTATCGGCACCGTGAACGGTATGACCGTTATCGTGGACGATGGTTGTCCCACTACTGCCGCCACGAGCGGTGAAGGTGCTAAGGCAGCGACCTACACCACCTATGTCCTTGGTCTTGGCGCTATTCAGTATGCTCCAGCTCCGGTGAAGGTTCCTTCCGAACTGACCCGTGACGCTCTCAAGGGCGGCGGCTATGACGCTCTGGTGACTCGTATCCGTGAAACCATGCACCCCAACGGTTTCAGCTTCACCAAGCCCGCTTCCGACTACACCGCTTCCCCCACGGACGCTCAGCTTGCGGCTTTCGCCAACTGGTCTATCGTGGCTGACCCCAAGACGATTGCGCTGGCGAAGATCATCACCAACGGCTAAGGAGGTTCACCATGTTCTATGTTTCTGACGGAAAAGTGTATGTGCGGGAGGGAGATCACTTCCGTAATGTGGGCTTTACCGCAAAGGACAAGGTGATTACCCGGCGTGAACTGGAAAGTACCTCCGTGGTGATGGGTACGGTGGTTGTTGATACCCTCGACAACCCCGTAGTCCTCACCCGTGAGGAAATCATTACCAAGTTCAATCTGTCTGAGGAAAATCCCATCCCCGTTATCAAGAAGTCCCGCAAGAAGTCCGAAGAACCCGCTGAATGACAGGAGGTGGAAAGCATGACGGACGCTGAGAAGTTGAAAATGGTGAAAGCCATGACCGGCGAGACAGACGAGGACACGCTTTCCACCTACCTTTCTATCGCCGGAAACAAGGTGTGCCGCAAGGCATACCCCTTTAACCCCACCGTAACTACCGTTCCTGACCAGTACGCTCACATTCAGGTGGAGATCGCCGCTTATCTGGTGAACAAGCGTGGGGCTGAGGGGAGAAACGGCGCACAGCGAGAACGGTATTTCCCGTTCCTACGAGGACGGAGATGTGCCACCTACGCTACTGCGTGAGATTGTTCCCCTGTGCCAGCCTTATCGGAAAGGAACCGGTGGTATGAGAGTCATGGAGCGCAACAAATCTGCCTACTGGTATCTGCTGTATGACAGAAAAGAGCCGGTAAAGAATGAAGAGGGTCATGAAACGGGCGATACCCGTGTGGTCTACAAAGAGGCCGTGAAACGGCGGGACAATGTTTCCGCCGCAACCGGTTCAGCTCAGGTGGAACAGTTTGGCAACTTCATCTCTTATGACAAAGTGATTGTCACGGACGATCTCACTTGCCCGATTGATGAAAATACCGTCCTGTTCATCGACAAATCACCTGAATATGACGATGACGGAAATCCTCTTTATGACTACATCGTGAAGCGTGTTGCAAGGAGCCTGAATTCCATCTCTTACGCTGTGAGCAAGGTGACGGTATCGTGAAGACGATTAAAGTGCCCCTGTCCGTGGCCGGGATTGACAATGCCATTCGAGAGATTAACCGGTATCAAAGCTGGTTGAAAGCGAAGACAAGTGTTCTGTTGGACAGGTTGGCGCAAGAAGGTCTGTCGGTAGCCTCCGCCAACTTCGCAAAGGCAGCGTATGACGGCACCAATGATGTGTCTGTGTCTGTGGAGCAGAGAAGGGCCGGAGTTCGGGCCGTGGTCGCTGTGGGGGCATCGGTACTTTTCATTGAGTTCGGCACCGGCGTGACCTACCCGGATAACCACCCGGAAGCCGCAGAACAGGGTATGCGCCGTGGAGAATATGGGGCGGCAAGGTCACGGTAAGCAGCCGTCTTGGGGTTACTACGGAGAACCCGGTACGAATGGGTGTTGTTCACACTAAAAGGACGGAAAGGAAGTAGTCATCACCCAGGGCAATCCGGCCAATATGTCCATGTATGAAACTGTAAAACACTTGAGGGTATCTTGCCCGGACTGGCAAAGGAGGTATTTCGATGATTGATGTGGAGAGTCAAATCTACACACCGATTGCGGTAGCCCTCCGGGAAACTTTTCCTGGTATTGATGTGAGCGGCAGTATGTGAAAGCTCCATCCGCTTTTCCTCATGTGAGTATCGTAGAACAGGACAATTACCCCACTCTGGAACATTTAAGTACCAGCGACAAAGAGCAGTTCGCAACGCTGATGTATGAGGTAAATGTCTATTCCAATAAATCGACCAGTAAGAAAAGCCAATGCCGGAACATCATGAAAGGTCATTGATGATCTCATGTATCAGCGTAATTTCCCCGCATTTCCCTGTCCCCTATCCCAACTTAGAGAACGCAAGTATCTACCGCCTTGTAGCTCGGTATCGGGCAGAAACAGACGGTACAAATCTTTACAGGAGGTAAGTTGAAATGGCGATTAGCACCTATAAGGTCTTTCTGATGAAAAAGAAGACTACCCCCTGAAGAAACCTATGAAAAGCTGGTTGACATTAAGGAGTTCCCCGACCTGGGCGGCGAACCCGAAATGCTGGAAACCACTACGCTGTCCGACAATATGCAGACCTATATTGCCGGTATTCAATCCCTCGACGGCCTGTCCTTCACGGCAAACTACGATATGGCTACCTTTAAGAAGCTGAAAGAGCTGGAAGGTAAGGAAGACAGCTATGCCGTCTGGTTCGGTGGAACCGAGTCCGGTGGTGTTGTCACTCCTGATGGCTCCAACGGCAAGTTCGCCTTTAAGGGCCAACTGTCTGTATTCCCTTGTGGGCGGTGGTGTAAACGAGGTCGTGGACATGAACATTTCCATTGCCCCGTCTACCCCCATCACTTTCTCTGACACCTAATCACAACGGCCTGACGATAAGGAGGATTTATCATGGCTAAGACTCTGACAATCAAAGACCCTGTTTCCGGCGAGAGTTATACGCTGGAATATACCCGCAAGACCGTAGAGATCATGGAGAAGCAGGGCTTCATTGCGGAAGATGTTGACCGCAAGCCCATGACCATGCTCCCGGCTCTGTTTGCCGGTGCGTTTATCGCTCGGCACCGCTTCGTAAAGAGAGAGGTCATTGACCGCATTTATGCCCGTCTGCCCCGGAAAGACGAGCTTCTGCCGAAACTGGTGGAGATGTATAACGAACCCATTCTCTCTCTGATGGAAGAGCCTACTCCTGACGAGGGGAGCGAGGGAAACATGGACTGGACTGCCAACTGGTAAGCGGGTTGCAGTCCGATGAACGAGGGGGCGGTGGCGTAGTTCGCCCCGCTCCCCGTTTCGCTTACACGGAAAAGTTTTATGAAGTGTTCCCCTTCTACTTGGCAATCGGTATGACTGCCGAACAATATTGGGACGGAGATTGTGAGCTTGTCAAATACTACCGTAAAGCCGCAAAAATTCGACAAGATTTGAAAAATCAAGATGCGTGGTTGCTGGGAATGTATATCTATCAGGCGATTGGCAATCTGGCCCCCATCCTTCGGGCTTTTGCGAAAAAGGCACCAAGGCTGTGCCTTTATCCCGATCAGCCGTTTGCGCTGAACACCATGCAGAAAGGGGAAAAAGGAGCAGGCCAAACAGGAAAAAAAGAGGACGAAAAAGGCAAAAGCCTATTTCCAAGCATTGGCTATGTCGTTCAACAAGAAATTTCAGGAGAAAGGTGGTGCCGTAAATGGCTGATAATGTGGAAATTCAGGGTTTGAATTTCAAATCCAAGAGAACAGCGCAGGGGCCGTAGCCGGGCTTGAAAATCTGAAAAAAGGCTCTGAGCGGGTTGAAATCTGACCGGCAGCAGCGTCAAGGGGCTTGACAGCACCAGCAAGAGTATTCGGGAATTGAAGAACGCCTCTCCGGCCTGAACAGCGGTGATATGTCCCGGAAGTTGACGCAGATTGCCTCCGGCCTGAGAGAGCATTGAACAGGTCAGAGGGGTCAAGATTTCCAGTTCTATCCCTAATCAGCTTAACGCTCTCAATGCCGCCCTGAAAAAATGTCAAGTGGACGGACGGGGACAAGATCAGAACCCTTTGTAGATGGTCTGCGTCCTCTGTCTGAGCTTGAAGAGCCAACATGACTTCCTTCATCAATCAGCGCTCGGAAAACTCCCTGGCATTGATTGACGAGTTGAAAAGGCAGATGTTGACAAGTTCACCTCGCCAGATGAAGGAGCTTGCCGCCGCTATGAAGCCTTTTTGCGGATGAAATGCAGAAGGTGTCCAATGGATTTTCCGCCTTTCCGTCCAGAATACAGAGGTTGATTGCCAGCACAGACCGGTACAACAATTCTGTAAACCGGGCCACTACCGGTACTAAAGCGTGGTCTAACGCTCTAACAGGTATCAAACTTTCCACGGTACTTTACGCCTCTAATCGAATTGGTGCCGCGCTTGCCGGATATATGTATCAGGCTTCCGAATGGGAAGGTATCATGTATCGCTTTGGTCGAGCTTTTGGCAAAGAGGCAGAAGAAAATTACAAGTGGATTAACCGCCTGAACGCTGAGTTGCAAATCAATGTTCAACAGTTCATGCAGTATGCTTCCATCTACGGCACTATGCTGAAAGGCTTCGGTGTCGCACAGAAGGACGCTGCGGCTATGGCTATGAACTATACCGAGCTGACTTATGATATTTGGGCCGGTTACAATGACATTTTTACAAAAGTTTTGAAGACGCTGCCGTTGCTGTGCGCTCTGCTATTGCCGGTGAGGTTGAACCCATCCGTAGAGCCGGTTTCACCATCGTGGACTCTCAGTTGAAGATCACGGCGGCAAATTACGGTATTGCGTACAGCACTCAAAGCGCAAGCGAGGAATTGAAGTCCTATCTGCGGTATCTGACCCTGATTGACCAGGCTAAGGCGCAAGATTTGATTGGCACTTATGCCCGTGAGATGACTACCGCAGAAGGACTTATGAGAACTTTGCGCCAACAGCTTACTTCTCTGTCCCAGGCATTTGGCTCTTTCCTTCTTCCTGCTTTGGTAAAGGTTTTGCCCCTATGTGCAAGCCTTTGTGGAGCTGATTGGGGGAAGCGATTGCGGCTCTGGCACAACTCTTTGGCATTGACTTGAAGCCGGTGGATTTCGGAGTCAGCTCTGGTGCCTCCGCAGCCGGGGACATGGCCGATAACCTTGGTGACGCTGCGGGTGCCGCAAAGAAGCTGAAACAGTACACCGCTGGTTTTGACGAGCTGAATGTTTTTGACCCTAATCAGGGAGCCGGGGGAGCTGGTGCCGGTGTTTCCGGTGGAGGCTACGAGGGTGAGTTTGATATTGATAAACTGTGGGACGAGAGCATTTTTGAGAACATCAATTCCCAGGTTGACGAGCTTAAAGAAAACCTGAAAGGTGTTCTTTCCACTGTGACCAGTATTGCGGCGGGTATTTTGGCGTGGAAGGTCGCCAAGGATTTTTAGCGGCCTTGAAACTTCTGAAAAGAACTGAACTCCAAGAATTTTGCCTTCAAACTGGACTTCAAAGTTCTCGGTTTGTCCATGTTCCTTGCTGATTTGAAGGAATTTGAAAGGTATCTGAAAGATTTCCTGGACAACGGCCCTACCTTCCAGAATGTTGCCGGTATGATTAGTTCCTTTGCCGGTATGGTGGGGGACGCTCTGATTATGCTCGGCGGTTTGAAGGTCGGTGGTGCGCTGAAAGTCATTCAGGGTATCGGTGAGATCGTCATTGGTATCAGCGACATTGCGGAGAACGGTGTCAATGCGGAAAAATGCCCTGACTGTCATCCGAGGATTGACTAATATCGCCATTGGTATCGGCGTGTTCACCGAAAATATCAAGTTGGCGGCATGGAGCGTAGCCATTCAAGGCTTCACCACCATCATCCGTGAGATCGCTACAAATTGGGACGCCATCAAGCAAGGCGATTGGAGCGGTGTGGACAAGGTGGCTCTGATTATTGGCGGTTTGGAAATCCTGGGCGGTTTGGTAGTCGCTCTTGATGTATTTTCCAAGTTGAAGGGTATCTCTAACCTGGGCAATGCCACTACCGCTATGAACACACTCTCCAATGCTACGGGAACGATTGATACTACCGTTAGTACCCAGCTCTCCCCAAGCTGAAATCTCTGGCGAAGAACCTCGGCCTTGGTGTGGTAGTCATTGCCGAAGTTGCTGCGGCGGCAATTATCTTTACCGGGGCAATCGCCATCATGGGCCATGAACTCGAAGAAGTTGGTAAAGCATGGGAACCTGTCATTGAAAACGGAACCACCGTTGCAACTGCAATCGGTATTGGAGCTGGTATCTTGGGTGCGGTCGGTTTAGCTGCATACGCCCTGGGAACCGGAGGTAAGACCATTGCCTTGAATATCGGCATCGGAACCGCTATCTTACTGGAACTCGGCGTAGCTACCGGTCTGTTCTTGGTAGAAATTTGGGCCGTAGGTAAGGGGCTTGACGAGATTGGTCAGGCATGGCAACCGGTTTTGGACAACGGCGAAGAGATTGCTACCGCCATTGGTGTAGGCACCGGCCTTTTTGGTTGGCGTAGGTACTGTGACGGCAGCTCTTGGCGCAATCACTATCGGTACGGCGGGGTTGCTTCCTGCGGCAATCGCCTTGGGAGCTGGTATTCTGGCAGAAATGGCCCTGGCTTGTATCGGTTTGGTGGAAAGCCTACGAGCTGTTGCGGGACGAATTGAACAATAACCTTGCCCCTTCTCTCCGGGACTTAAACAGCACTCTTCCCCAGCTTACCGATGATATGTCCGATTTTGTGGATTTCATGTCTACTTTTGCCGGGGGAGATCAGTTCCTATACTGACTCTATGGGCGGTATCACTTGGGACAGCATTGTAAGCGGCTTCCAGAAGCTCTGCCGGTAATCCTATCGGTGACTTCGCTGACGATGTGAACGCCATCTACACGGACACTAAGAGCTTGAATGACGAACTGCGGCTTGCAAACCCCGGAACTGCAAACCGCTGTAACCCTGCTGACACAGTATGCCGCTCTTATGGGGAGCAGCTTGGTATTCTGACGCAGGAAAACGGTACGGCAAATCTGGCAACTGGCATCTTTACCAATCTGCAAGTCTGCGGTGAGCAGCTTGGACTGGCTTTCCACTGGCATGACGAATAAAATGCCTCTCATTCAAGCCAATGTGGAGCAGATAAAGACCACCCTTGACACCAACTTCAATACGCTGGTAGACGGGGTTGTGCAGAAGTGGCAGACCGGTTTGAACACCATGAACACAGACTTTACCACTTTCCGTACAAATACGCTTCTCGGCTTCACAGACTTCCAAACGCAGATGACCACTGGCATGGACGATTTTACGACCACCTTCCCGAAGGGATGGAGTTCCATGTGGAGAGGCATGACCAATACCGCTATCATCCAGTGGAACTCTACTCTGAACGCAATGGAAAGAGGCATGAACAATGCCATCCGCTCACTCAACAATGTTATCCGTCAAATCAACAAGGTATCGAAATTCACCGGTATTAGTCTGAGCTATTTCAGTGAAATTAGCGTAGACCGTATTCAGTATATGGCTGAGGGCGGTTTTGTGGATGAAGGGCAACTCTTCATTGCGAGAGAGGCTGGGGCCGAGATGGTGGGTGCCATGGGACGCAGAACCGCTGTTGCCAATAACGACCAGATAGTTGAAGGTATTTCCGCTGGCGTGTCCGTTGCCAATGACGGCGTAATCGCTGCCATTTACGCTCTGCTGAATGTCGTTGAGGAAAAGGACTTCTCCGTGAATATTGGTGACAATCAGATCGGTGAGTCTTATGACCGTTATAACCGAGCCAGAGGTGTTCGTGTGAATACCGGCGCTTTCAGTAATGCCTACTAAGGAGGGCTGAGGAAATGCAGAGTTTTATCACAATCAATGGTACAAAGTTTCCTCAGCCCCGCAGGGGCTTAGAGCTGCTGTCTGCCACTATCGTAGACTCCGCCAGAAATGCCAATGGCGTTGTGGTGGGTCAGAAGGTCGGCAGAGATCAACAGAAGCTCAACAACCTCTTTTGGGGCTACTTGACAGCGGAACAATGGTCTGCCATGTTGCAGATTTTTGACAAGAACTTCTTTGTGACGGTCACTTATCCTGACATGGTAAACAACCGCTGGACAACCAGAAAGATGTACCCCGGCGACCGCACGGCGACCCCGTACCATCTTGACCCAACACGGGGCTTCCTGCGGACTACATCAACTGCAAAGTCAACATCATTGACTGCGGCGAACCGTTCTAAGGAGGTGCAGCCGTGAAACAGGTAAGCAACGCCTTACAAGCTGTCGATGAAGTCTTTGCTCCGTGAGCAGTCCTTTGTGGAGATCACCTTCTCTCAGGTGGACACGGCAGCGGCAACAGACGGTAATTGGGTCAGCAACGGGGCGCAGAGCTATTCTGAGTTCGACACGCTGGATTACGGATATGATTATCAGGAGTCCTATGCGGCGTTGGAGCTGAACCGGTGGGCGCTGGACGGGAATACGGTCATCGTTCCTTCTTCCGGGACGATGTATGACGGCTTTGTTTCGAGCCACATGAGTAATGCTGAGGGCAAGTTTACCACCCTGCGGTGCTGACTCGTGCTTTCAGCAATCCTCATACCTTCCCCGGTATCACCCTGACTTTTGACACCCGCTATCAGGAATGGCCTGACACCGTGACGGTTGATTTCTACCTGAATGGTGCGGTGCTGGAAAGCCTGACCCTTCCCGTAGAAGGGATAGAGTTGGTCATCAATACGAAGGTCGCTTCTTGTGACAAGATCGTGTTAACGATGGGAAACACCCTCCCGTACCGCCGCCCTCGCTTGCAACAGGTTCTCTACGGTGTGCAGAAGAAATTTGGAAACGATGACATTGTTTCCATCAAGGAATCTCATGATGTAGACCCGCTCTCCCGCAGACTGCCGCAGGAAACCATGCAGTTCGTTCTTTTGGACTACGAACACAATTATGACCCGGATAACCCGAAAGGCATTTATGCCTATCTGGATAAGAAGTCGCCGGTCGCTCTCCGATACGGTTATATGCTTCCCACGGGCAAGGTCGAGTGGCTGAAAGCTGACAAGTATGTGCTGAACAGCAAACCGAAAGCCGCCAAAATCAGGCCACCTTTCACAGGTACGGGTCTGGTTGGAAGTCTGACTGGAACCTTCTACAAGAGCAAGCTCGGTTCCAAGAATTTCTACGATATGGCTGAGGAAGTGCTTTTTTGGACGCAGACCTGACGCTGACAGCGCAGGGTACGCACCCGTGGGTGATCGACCCGGCCTTGAAGCAGATGTTCACTACGGCGGCGCTCCCCATTGACTCGCACATGAATTGTCTGCAACTGATCGCTCACGCCTGCCGCTGCCGTCTGTTTACAGACGATGACAATATCATTCACATCAAGCCCTTCGGCGTGACTGTGGTTGGTATTTACAGCGGCGTATGGGCGGATAACGGCCACTTGTGGTACAGCGAGTGGGATACCGTTGACCGTGGTAACAAGGTTGGAAACACCTATGCGGCGTTGGAACTGAACCGCTGGACACTGGACGGTGGAGATCAGGTCATTGTTGAAGACACCGACCCCTCCGGTCGAGGGTTTATCAGCGAAGCGATGACTGCGGCAGATGGCACTTATACTACGAAACCGACCTTCACCAAGACCTTTGATGTTTCCCACGATCTTCCCGTGTTGGCGCTCCGTTTTGATACTCCCTTGAACGAATACCCCACCTCTATTCGGGTGAAGTATTACGCCGGGACAAGAAGCTGCTGGACACGCAGACCGTGACAGGTATCACTTCTGCGGAGGTGTTCGTCAACAGCGAAGCGGCGATTGACTGCACTAAAATCGAGGTCACGATGAACGGTGGCCTGCCGTACCGCCGTATGCGGGTGAGCAAGCTCTACTACCGTGAAACGGACTTCACGCTGGACTTTGACTCGATTGGCAAGGACTCCCAAGCTATCGCAAAGATCGACCAGCTCAAAGCGGTATCTGTCGCCAAGTATGCGTACACGGCGGCAAATGACACCACCAAACTTTTCGAGGGAACGACCACCGAAACTCAGCTTCATGTCGAGTTCTCTGGTCTTGCACAAGATGTTTCTATCTCTGTTTCTGGCGGCTCGTTGGTATCCTCCAACATTTACGCCAGAGCTGCGGATTTGGTGTTATCCTCCGGCACTAAAACCGTAGTTGTTACCGGCAAAACTCTATCTGAGAACTCGGTGGTCGTTTCCTATCCCGTAGCTCTCGATGGAGAAATCGACAAGGAGGAAAATCCCCTTATCACCAACGATACGATGTGCGCCGCTCTTGCCGATCAGGTAAAAAAGTATCTGCAAATGCAGAATACCTATCAGGTAAGCTACCGTGGCAATCCTGAGTTGGAAGTGGGCGATGTGATTGGCTTGCAGACGCTCTACACCGATGAAATGGACGCATTGATCTTGGTGGACGAGATCACATTTAACGGCTCTCTGAGCGGAAAGTTGAAGGTGAAAGGTCTGATATGAGTATTATTGATAATCTCGTCTACGACCGCACACAGGCCGATGTAGACAGGGTTTTACCCTGAAAACACAAAATCCTCACGGAAGGGCTTTCCGAGCCTTTCCGCTGAGGAAAAAAAGACCGAGTACATGGCTGGTATGAAGGGTGCTTACAATTACGGGGACATGAACCGTGTAGGGCAGGCGGTCGCATATATCGCCAACCGTATGACTTCTCTCCCGGACAGTTGGCGGCATACCGAGCGGAGAAAGGAGTCGCTGATGACCCGATCTACCAAGTTCCGTATGACCCTTCCTCGGTGGTGGTTGCGGCAAAGACGAATTGGGCGATGGGTGATACGCCCACCCAATCTCTCGTGAAAGCCTACTTGAACAACCTGACGGTTCTCCGAAAGCAACTCACGCTTCCCTCAGACGCACCGCTGGTTCCGAGCAGTCTGGACAATCTCACTTTTTCCACGGCAAACAACATTGAATATCTCCTGTATGTCATCGACACAACGCTGACCGAGGTGGAAACCGAGCTGTATTCCAAGATCGACCGCACGGTGGACGCTTTCGCCTATGTTGGTCTGTATAACTGCGGAGAGTAAGGAGGAAATTTCATGAAAGATACTGTCATCAAGGGCAACGGTAAGTCTCGGTCTGTCAAGGCTCCTACCGATATGCCTGCAACCTTCGAGGAATGGCGCACACAGCTTCTCGCCGGAACCGCTACCCTCGACATTGGTTTGAATGCCGCAGGCTGTGATGTGGTCGGCACAGCCATGAGCAAGGCCAATCTGCTGTCCGATACCACCAAGTCGGCACTGGAACTGAGCGGCAGCGACCCCACGGTGAATGACGCTTTGTACGCCCTGAGCCAGAAGGGTTCTCCTGCCGAGGTGCGTGTCATCGCCGATACAGGCTCGACCGTTACCATGAGCAGGGGCGGTAAAACCCTGACCGGCAAGGTTGCTTCGACCGGATATGCCACTCTGTATCCTACCGAATTGGGTGACTGGACTATCGTGTTTACTTACAACGGTTCTCAGAAAACCAAGGTTTACACGCTGGAAGTCATCGGTATCGTGTATGTCTATCCCTTTGTAGTTGGTGCTACGCTGGAAGCTACCTCTTGGGACAACATCGCCGCTGTTTCCAAGTTCGGTCAAGCTCCGAACTACTGGAAGGTCGGTGACAGAAAGAATATCACCGTCAACGGCGTGACCTATGCGGCGCAGATCATCGGCTTTGACCACGACACTCTGACTACCGCAGACGGTAGCCGCACTAAGGCGGGTATTACCTTCCAGTTGGTTGACTGCCTGAAAACCACCTACCCCATGAACGACTCCAATACCAATGTGAACGGCTGGCGTGGTTCCAAGATGCGTACCTCCACGATGGCAACGCTGCTGAACCAGCTTTCTTCCGACCTGAAAAGCGTATTGAAGTTCGTCAATAAAGTGACCAGTAAGGGTAATAACCAGTCTGCCTTAGAAACCACCTCCGACAAGCTGTTCTTGCTGTCCGAGATCGAAGTCTTTGGTGCTACTCAGTATTCTTACGCCGGTGAGGGGAAGCAATACGAGTATTACACCGCTGGCAACAGCACCATTAAGAAGGTCAATGGTTCTGCGGACGGCTGGTGGGAGCGTTCTCCTTATTCCGGCAACACCAGCAGCTTCTGTAGGGTGAACGGCAACGGCGGCAACGCCTACGGTAGCAACGCCAGCAACTCCCATGGCGTGTCCTTCGGCTTCTGCGTTTAATCCCCGGTTTCATCAACACCAATCCCGCCCCGTCAGGGGCGGTGTAAGAAAGGAATGTTGGCGTGTCAGTCATCAAAGCTATGCGTGGCGAAAGCTCCATGCAGTTCATCGAAACCGCCAGACGGTTAGAGCTTCACGCTTTCTCCGTCTGCACCAAGGCTCCTAAAAGATACGCACCTCTGCTGACAAACCGTATCTTCGAGCTGGCTTCCACGGTTCACGAGGAAGTTCGAGCGGCGAACAACATCTACCCGCACAATCAGCATGAAGCGCAAATGCGGCGAGATCACCTGATTAACGCCAACATCGCCCTTCAAAATCTCAGCCCGAAGCTGACTTTGCTCTATGACGCTATTCTCCAAAAACCCTGAAAAGTGTCCGTGGATTGACCACGCCATGAAGGAATTTGGAGAGTATATCACGGACGAAGCACAGCTTATCTCCAAGGTTCGAAAAAGCTGACCACGAGAGTATAAAGACCTCCCGGCATGAGTTTTCATTGGGTCAAGCCCTGTAATTGTTACCGTTTCTGCGAACAACTGGTGGGCAGCGTTCTCCTAATTCCGGCAACACCAACAACTTCTGTAATGTGAACAACAACGGCAACGCCAACAATAACAACGCCAGCAACTCCAATGGCGTGTCCTTCGGACTCTGCAACTTCGCATAGGTCAGTCGTAGTAACCCCTTTGGGCGAAATCAGTACCTTTTGCAGAGGGAGGGCTTGTTCCCGGCTACCAAGCCAAAACACCCCGTCCGATGTAGTCAGCCGGACGCTTCTTGCATGGTGAGCGATTGTACGGTAGCTCATTTCATGGCTGGTACTACAAGCAGTTAGAACCCGTACCCGACAATAAGACTGTACGGAGGGGAACCTTCTATGACAAGTGAAGAACGGAGAGAAGCCCGTTATCAACGCAGAAAAGCCAAGCGGGACGAAGCTCGTCTGCGGCGAAGCAAAGAATGTGGTGATTTCGATGAAGTCTTTTCGTTCAGACACCTTTACCTTTCAGGGAAGAAATGCTGTAAGGGTGTCTACTGGAAAAACTCAACTCAGCGGTATATCGGCAATATCATTCCGATCATCGCAAAGACCCATCGTGAACTTCAAAACGGAACCTTCAAGCACCGTGGTTTTCACGCTTTTACCATCATGGAGCGAGGGAAGAAGCGGTATATCCGATCAGTCCATATCACAGAACGAGCGGTTCAAAAGTGTCTGTGTGACTACTGCTTGGTTCCTACCTATTCGGCCTGTTTCATCTATGACAACTCAGCCAGTTTGAAACACCGAGGTATGGACTTCGCCCTGCGCCGTATGACCTGTTACCTCCAACGGCATTACAGGAAGTACGGTCTGGAAGGAGGGGTTCTGCTTTTACGATTTTTCACAGCTTCTTTGACTCAGCTCCGCATGAGCCGCTGTTCCGTGAAGCTGACCGTAGGCTTCATGACCCGAAAATCAGAGAGCTTGCAAACAGCTTTGTTACAGACTTCGGTTCTGTGGGCTTGGGTCTTGGCAGTCATATAGTGGTGACGAACTGGGACAGGTGAACGATTATAGTTATAAGAACGATCCGGAAAAAATGTGCTGATTCAAGATATATCCACCGGGGAAAGTTACCGTGGGAACTCGCTGAGGATAAGGAAGATGTCACAACGGTTCAGGGAAACATATTTCAGACACTTGACCGGTTGGAAAAGATTCGCAGACAGGAGATAACATTTGATAAAGATGCAGATGTGTATACATATGATGTACATGACGACAGTATCCTGTGTGTATTGCGGGAATATAAAGGGAGAAGATTCTTTGGAATATTCAACTTCAGCAATCAGGAGAAGACAGCATGGATGCAGGAAAAAGGGATGTACCGTAATCTGTTGACGGGTGAAAAGACAGAATTGAAAGATATAAGATTAAGTGGATATGAGTTCCTTTGGTATGGAAACTAAAATTGTGTGTGTTTCCATTTATATATTTATACATATTTCATTTTTTTATTGCTATTAATCTCCGTAAAATTATTGTATAATGAGGAATAATCGCTACAGTTTACACACCAGAGTATGTCTGAAAAGACCTGAATTGTAGTGGAAAGTTAGGAAATAAGTTCATACGTGGGAGGAATCATGAAAGAACCAACGTTAGGTAATCCGCAGAACACGATAGAAGTTCTGCAGAAATATAATTTTTCATTTCAGAAAAAGTTCGGTCAGAATTTCCTGATCGATACGCATGTATTAGATAAGATCATACAGTCGGCAAATATCACGAAGGATGATATGGTACTGGAGATCGGACCGGGAATCGGTACGATGACGCAGTATCTGGCGCAGGCGGCGGGCAAAGTGATTGCAGTGGAGATCGACCAGAACCTGATCCCGATCCTGGAGGATACATTAAGCGGATATGACAATGTACGTGTCATCAATGAAGATGTATTGAAGCTGGATCTTAAGAAGCTTGCAGACGAAGAGAACAACGGAAAGCCGGTCAACAAAGTGGTGGCGAACCTGCCATATTATATTACGACGCCGATCATCATGGGACTTTTTGAAAATGAGGTTCCGGTAGAGAGTATCACTGTCATGGTGCAGAAAAAGAAGTTGCGGACCGTATGCAGACCGGACCGGGTAATAAGGACTATGGCGCACTGTCATTAGCAGTACAGTATTATGCCGACCCGTATATTGTGGCAAATGTTCCGCCGAATTGTTTCATGCCGAGACCGAAGGTAGGATCAGCGGTTATACGCTTGACCTGTCATCAGGAGAAACCGGTACAGGTGCAGGATGAGAAGCTGATGTTCAACATCATCCGTGCATCTTTCAACCAGAGAAGGAAGACACTGGCGAACGGTCTGAAGAATGCGGCGACATTAGATTTTACAAAAGAAGAAGTGGAAGCAGCGATTGATGCACTTGGAAAGGGTGCAAGTGTGAGAGGTGAGACACTGACACTGGAAGAATTCGCAAGATTGAGTGATTTATTATCTCCATATAAGAAAGGATGATGACGATGGACAGAAAAGAAGGGCAGACACTATTTGAGGTAACACCGGAAATCAGCCATTTTGCAGAACTTTGCGAGAAGAATAATGCGATAGACAAAGAGCTGTATACGAAGTACGAAGTCAAACGGGGGACTCCGTGACCTGAACGGAAAAGGTGTCCTTTGCGGGACTTACGAACATTTCCGATGTATGTGCGAAGAAGATCGTGAACGGAGAGGAAGTGCCATGTGCAGGAAATCTTTACTATCGCGGCTACAATATCAAAGATCTGGTGCAGGGGTTTCTGAAAGATAAGCACTATGGATTTGAGGAAATCGCCTATCTGCTGTTATTCGGTGAACTTCCGGATAAGACGCAGCTGCAGACATTTCATGAGACACTGGTGGAAAGACGGACATTGCCGCCGACATTTGTCCGTGATGTGATCATGAAAGCACCAAGCCGTGACATGATGAACAGCCTGTCGAGATCGATCTTAAGCCTGTACACGTATGATCCTCATGCAGACGATACGTCGATTCCAAATGTACTGCGTCAGTGCCTGAATCTGATCAGTCAGTTCCCGATGCTGATGGTCTATGGTTATCATGCATATAATTACCGTATGGGAGAAGATCTCTTCATCTATGCACTGTCACCGGAATTATCAACAGCAGAGAATATATACTGATGATGCTTTGCGTGAGAATAAGAAATATACGAAATTAGAGGCAAAGATCCTGGATATGGCACTTGTCCTTCATATGGATCACGGCGGGGTAACAATTCTACATTTACAACGCATGTGGTAACATCATCCGGAACGGATACGTATTCGACGATCGTGGCGCTATGGCATCCTTAAAAGGACCAAAGCACGGGGGAGCAAATGTCAAAGTAACCCAGATGTTTGACGATATGATGGAAAAAGTCAGTGACTGGGAAGATGATGATGAGGTACGCCGGTATCTGACCGATTTATTGGATAAGAAGGCATTTGACCGGAAAGGACTGATCTACGGAATGGGGCATGCAATCTATTCTGTATCTGACCCGAGAGCCGATATTTTTAAGAAGTTCGTTAAGCAAATTTTGCAAGAGAAAAGGGCTGTGAGAAGGAATATGCACTGTATGAAAAGGTAGAGCACATGGCACCGGAGGTCATCGCAGAAAAGCGTAAGATATACAAAGGTGTAAATGCGAATGTCGATTTCTACAGCGGACTTGTATATAGTATGTTGGATCTTCCACCGTCACTTTATACACCGATCTTTGCGGCAGCGCGTATCGTCGGATGGAGTGCACACCGTCTGGAAGAGCTTAAGAATGTAGATAAGATCATTCGTCCGGCGTACAAACCGTTGGCCGAATACAAAGAGTATGTCAGAATGGATGAAAGATGATGAAGCATGAATTTTATTATACATCCAGAGATTCCGTGACAAAATCCATGCGATCGAATGGCTTCCGGATAGAGATATAAAAGGTGTCTTACAGATATGTCATGGAATGGTGGAGTATATCAAGCGATATGATGAATTTGCCGAATTTATGTCGGAGCACGGATATTATGTAGTCGGACATGATCATCTGGGACATGGGAAATCCATACAGACAGAAGCTGATCTGGGATATTTTGATGAACGGAAAGGTAATCAGTATGTGATCGGAGATATTTATCAGCTGCAGGAGATGACACGGAAAAAATATCCGGATGTGCCGTATTTTATGCTGGGGCACAGTATGGGGTCATTCCTGTTGAGACAGTATCTGACGATGTATGCGGAAGGCCTTGCGGGAGTTGTCATTATGGGAACCGGTCATCAGGGAATGCTGACGCTTTGTGCGGGAAGGATGATCTGCAGGATCATCGCAGTTCAAAAGGATGGAAATACAGAAGTACATTTGTGGATAATCTGAGCTTTGGAGGTTTCAATAAGAAATTTGAACCTGGTGAGACATCGAAGGAATGGATCACATCCGACAAGAAGAAAAGGGATGAATATGTGCGGGATCCGCTGTGTTCCTATACATTTACACTGGGAGCCTATTATCAGATGTTTGCCGGTATGAAGGTTCTGGTACGGAAAGGAAGTATGAAACGGATTCCGAAGACGCTTCCGGTGCTCTTTACGGCAGGATCCGATGACCCGGTAGGGGCTTTCGGAAAGAATGTGATCAGAGTCTATGAGAAATATAAAGATGCCGGGATAAAAAGATGTGTCGATCCATCTGTATAAGGGCGACCGTCATGAGATATTGAATGAAGTAGACCGTCAGAATGTGTATCAGGATATCCTGGCGTGGATCGAGGAAAAAAATCGCAGATAAAACTGTTAAATGAATAAAATGTGGAAGAAAAATCCGCACAAATTGAGGAAATGTTAAGATTTTCAGTGTCTGTGCGGATTTTTTATACCAAAGTATGCAAGATATGAAATCTGAAATTCCAATTTACCTCCAGCTCCGCAACCAGATCGTAAAGGGTATTGGGAAAAAGGAGAATTTGAAGAAGGCGAACTTCTTCCAACTGAACTGGTACTGCCGCTTTACTGCCAACTAAGTTTTATTGCCCGATGCGAAGATTCTGTAGCATGGGAGGAGAGTGATATTACTTTAATCCGGCGGCTACGCCTACGATGGAAGATCGCAAGTGGATGTACCGTGCGGAAGATAACTCCGCTCAAGGAATCAGGTTCCCAGACTTCCCGTTTGGGATACGCCAATTCTACTGACGGTATCCATTTTGAGAGAGGACATGAGCCTGTTTTATCCGGCTAAAGATAATCAAGCGGAGAACGAATGTCCCGGAGGTACGGAAGATCCTCGTATCGCTATGACTGAGGATGGTACGTATGTTCCTTGCTTAAGTATACGGCAATGGAACCGCAAGGTGCCTGTCTGGCGGTGGCGACCTCGAAGGATTTGAAACATCACTCTGACGAAGTTCGGTCCGGGGCTTTTATATGTTTCATACCGCAATCCATGGGCGCAATTTCAAACCGATCGCTAGTCACGAACTTTAAAGCGTGGGAGATAAGCAGGTCATTGCGAAAGTGAATGGCAAGCATTTCATGTACTGGGGGTCTTCTGTCTTACGGTAGCAGGAGTAATCACACCACGCTTCTTTTTGATACTCTCCACGAGTTGAAACATATCCTCATCTTCCCGCACCTTAAACGGGTGGTCGGGGAAATCGTCGATTTCATCAAGCGGAATATCTCTGATTTTGGAAAGTTTCGCTTCATCTCGTTCCTCCTGTGAGGAGAACAGCTCATCGAGCGTGTTCGTGGGCAGCGTGAAATCGCTTTTTCTGCCTGCCATCGGCTAACACCTCCTTTGTGAAGTTGGCGTAAGCCTTAGACACCGGACTGTTTGGCTCATAGGCGTAAATACTTGTTCCTTTTGAGGACACCTCTGCGGCTTTTATAGCAACCGGAATCGTTGATTTATATATCCTGATATGGCTGCCAAAATTGTTCCTGAGTGCCTCTATTGTGCTTTTAGCAAGATTAGTCCTTCCGTCCACAAGCGTCAGAAGAATACCGTCGATTTTCAAATCGGCGTTTGTGTGTTTCCCTTACCTTTGCAATCGTCCCCAAAAAGCTGCGTCATTCCTTTAGCGGGGAGATACTGCGCCTGAACGGGGATAATCACGCTGTCTGCCGCCGTAAGTGCGTTAAAGGTAATCATACCCAAGCTCGGCATACAATCAATGAGAACATAATCGTACTTGTCTTTTTACAAGACTCAGGTAGTTCTTCAAAACACGCTCTCGGCTCATAGCGGTAACAAGCGTCATCTCCAGTGAGGACAAACTTAAATTTGAGGGTACAAGATCAACCTGTTCAGCGTGATGCAGAATACCGTCAAAGGGATTTTGTTCCCGCTCCGATATGATTGTTTGGAGCTTCTCCGTCAGAGTTACGGAAAGGTTGTCTGTATCTTGCCAGCCGAGACAGGTCGTTAAATCTCCCTGTGGATCGGCGTCAATCAAAAGCACCTTTTTTCCTTGCATAGCAAGTCCAATGCCTAAATTGACTGTGGTTGTGGTCTTGCCTACGCCACCTTTCTGATTACATATGGCTATCGTCTTGCAGTTTGACATCTCCGGCTTTACCTCCTTTCATAGATTTCACAGCCGACTTTATAAAAGACGGCTATGTAAAAACCGCAGTATTTGTTCTCAACACCCCCTGCGGAAAGCGATTCGCTCTGTGCGGGAAGCACTAAGGTTACGGTTTGCGAAACCGTATCATAGGAATCTCACCTCTGCCGGGTACTCCGCCAGCTCCGTAGAGAAGTATCATTATCATTCTGACTGTCATTGCCATTTCAGTAGCAAGCTGAATTTCAGGTCGGGGATTCTCGCTCGTTCTCCATATATCGCAATAGGAAAAGTCAAGGCGTACCCACCTTCGGGCTATTCATCAGAACTAATGTCCTTAGCGCCTGTCTATTCAATTTTCAAGTTGCAACGAAGGAGGAAATCCCTTGTTCGGGAATCAACCCCTTCACTTATTTGGAATTGGAGTGCCAAAACGCAACCTATTTTTGAGAAAAAATTTTGAAAAAAATTTTTTTTGACCATAAAATTGCCCCAAAACACAAAAAAAGCCGCCTGCCTCTCCGTAGAGAGACAAGCGGCATAACTTTATGGCTATTTAGTTGTATTGGACAGTAAACCGTTTCTTTTTTGCCTTTGTAATTTTAATAAGGACATCATCTACTGCGTCCGTATATCTGCCTTGTTCTATAAGGTTATTTTTAAGGGCGATCAAGGCTTGTAAAACTTTTCTGTACTCATCATCATTAAGATAGAGATGAAATAGCTGTTTCTTCATTCAAATGCCTCCTTTATTTCTCCATTCAAAAAAATCTCTGCCTGATAAACGCTATATCCTCATCTTCATTCGAGGTTATGAAGATGTGTAAACTACGAAATGCCTTTTTCACTTTTTCTGCAAAGTCCGCTTCGTTACCATTTAAGGTATACGGGATTTTTATCAGTTTGATCTCCCGCTTCCGACATAGGTGCGATTTCAGTATTTCTATTTTCTCCGTCCGGCTGACAGTCTCAATCGCTGCTTTTTCTTCAGGTAAATACATTTCAAGCGGTATGCCGATAATCTTATCTGTATCTATCTGTACCTTTATATGCTTCATCGCTGCATAATACATAACTGCCAGCTTCGGAAAAACCGTCAGATAATCTTTTTCGCACACCTTACAACCTTTTTCTTCAATCGTTCTTTCTGCAACTTTTGCTTTCCAAGAATGTCCGAGTGAACATTTCCACCATACACTCCGCATTGAATTTCTGGATATTTTATTTGGGGAAATGCCTTTGTTTTTTTTCATAATCCCATTCCGAAAGAAGATGTGCGTCCGTCGTTGCTAAATCATTATACCCTGTCATAACTGTGCGATCCGCACAGACGGGACATACTGTGCCTTTTATCCGTGCATATACAACGGACTGCCACTCATATCCGCACTCTCTGCACTTCCACCAAACATTCCTACGAGATTTCTCGTTTACCATATCAGGAGTAAGCGGCAAATTTCGGTCTGACCATTCCTGTGCAAGCTTAGGGTGAGTTGTAGCAAAGTCATTAAATCCTTTCAGCAGAGTTTGACCGCTACAATAAGGACATTGGCTTCCGCCTGAACGAGTTGAAATGAGTGTATTCCATTCGTGTCCTTTACTGCACCTCCACCATACCTTTCTATTCGCAAAAGCAGTAACCATATCAGGCTTTAGCGGATAGTTCCTTTCGGACCACTCAGAAGCGATTTCAGGGCGCTGTGAGGCAAGATCATTAAATCCTACTAAGATTTTATTATGAGAGCAATATGGACAGCCTGTGCCGCTTATCGCCCTGCTCTTGACCGTTGCCGTCCATTCGTGACCATATTTATCTTGCCAAATCACTTTCTTATGAGAGCCAATTGTTACCATTGTCGGTTTTTGTGGATCGTTCTTTTACTCGACCATTCATCAGCCAGTTCCGGTTTCAGCGTTGCCAGATCATTGATACCCTCTATTACTCTCGCTCCTGAACATATCGGGCATTTCTCGCCCTTTGAGCGAGCTTTGACGCTCGTTTCCCACTCGTGACCGCAAGCACCTTTCCACCACACTCTTTTATTTGAACCGAAGGTTATCTTATCCGGCGTCAGCGGTAAATTCTTCTCTGACCATTCAGGAATAAGCTCCGGATGAACGCTTGCTAAACTGCCCGTCATAGTACAACCACCCCTTCCTTTGTGATTATCCCAATTATATTGAGAAAATCGGGATTGGTGTAGTTTGCGAATAATAAGAAAGACCTTGGGAGAAAATATCTCTCAAGGTCAATAAGTGATTCCTCAGTTAGAATTTTATCTTTCCTGTCGGGCAATAAGAGTGGTTACACTATAATAAATCATCACTAAACCCGCACTTAAAATTGCCCCGCCAATAATATCAGTAATCCAATGAACACCGGATATCAACCTGCCAATTACCATAAAAGCAGTAAATGCAATTAAAGCAAAGGCAAATGCTCTTTTCATTTTTGTATTTCTAATTCTACTGTTTAGCTGCATAACAGCTGTCGGCATAACACACATAACAAGCAAGGTTGTCGATGATGGATACGAAGCTTCAAGAAAACCGTTAATCAATACCGGGCGGTAATTGACAACATAAAATTCAAAAAACAAATATGCCGCCATTACAACAATATAGAATGCTCCCAACACCAAAATACTGGAATCGACCTTGAATAAGCTTTTTCTTTTAATAAGCTGTATAAGTCCAAGCAACGCAAATCCCAAAATAAAGCAAAGCGGTATCAGTCCTAACCAGTCCGTAACGGTATATATTGCCATATGCACACCTGTCAGGCTGTGGATAAAGCCGTTCAAGGTTGCAAATCCAACAGAAGAGTTTTGTGGCCCGATGGGCTGAACATCAATAAGGCTTATTGCCACTGTCCACAAAATAAATAACACTACCATTGCTATTCCTGAAAGCAATACTTTTTGACTTTTTTCTTTTTTCATTTTTATCAATCCTTTGCCATAATTATTTGGCTTTCGCCTGTTTACAATATAGGCGGAATGAATAAAAATGAAAAGAATTTCACCGTCACATTGGCGACACGCTTCGTATCATCGCCATTTTATCAGCATCAGAGACTTTATCGCCAAGAAAACAAAAGTGAAAAAGGCTGCATAAGGTTGAAGTGTTATCATAAATTCTATTGTAGCAACTGTGCTTAACACAATGGATATTTGATGTTTGTGTTTCAACCAAAACACTGCTTCATAATTTTGTAGAGCGAGAAGCAAAACACCTGTAAGTACAATTCCAAATACAATAATTAAATACGGTATTTTGATATACTGCGGGGTACCTGTCAGCGAAAGTAAAGATACCTCTTTTATAATCTCATCACCCTTTTGTCCAAAGAAAGGCAGAAACAGAAACATAATCAAACTGCAATCGAGTAAACCAAACACTAAGTCTCTTGTATGTTTTTCCTTTTGCTTATTATCCTCGTCAGCAATTTTAAGTATTTCTTCACCGGACAATAACTCATCTATTGACACTGAAAAAAACTTTGAAATTGCTTTTAATGACTCGATATTGGGAACTCCTCTGCCGGATTCCCACTTAGAAATTGCAGTGCGAGACACAAATAACGCTTCCGCAAGTTCTTCCTGCGTGAGTCCTTTTTCTTTCCTCAACTCTTGTAATTTTTCACTTAATTCCATAATAAACATTCCTTTTGCACTCAGATACGAATGTATCCTTTATTAGAAATGGGCAATCCCACTATGGGACTGCCCATTCATTCCGTAAATTATGCGATTTTTTAGTCTCTGCACCGTTTTTAGCACCGATTGGTGTAAATTTGGTGTAAAGAGGTAAATTTATTCGGTTTGGAGAGTTCCGAAACCCGCATAAACACAGGTTTTTCGACTTTT
>VOFJ01000130.1_pt1 | contig 30846 bp, 51 predicted proteins | sample 5384081 | NCBI WGS metagenome assembly VOFJ01 (sample SAMN12384729, study PRJNA508395) | human gut metagenome | isolation source: healthy gut I | host: Homo sapiens | reverse complement strand
GATCTCGAAAAAGTAAAAAGTAAACGAGGAAGAGATTGCTGACTTTATGCCGGAAATCTATCGTAAACTGGAGAATGGTTGAGCAAAGAGACCTGATTAAACGAATGGTTTCTCACGAATTTAACCGTTTCGCCGAGTATTATCGCAACCGTGCAGAAATAGAAGTACCGACTGACATCAGAGGAGAACGTACCGGACGGGGTGACCGAAAGAAGGTGGTTTCGAAAGAAGCCGCCGCTTCGCACCGGGCTTTAACCGCCTGTTTATCAATTTGGGTAAACAGACAGTTTCTTCCCCTAGCGATCTTATCGGACTACTAAATAGTAACACAAGAGGACGTATCGAGTTGGGACGTATTGACCTAATGCAGAACTATTCTTTCTTGAAGTGCCGGAAAAGGAAGCGACAAATGTAATCAAGGCGCTGAATAGGGCTAAATGGAACGACGCAAGGTAGTTGTTGAGATTGCCGGTGCCGGTGAAGAAAACGGAAAAGGACGTGAAAAACGGTTCAAATGAGCGCAAGGGAGGTAAACGATTCCGGCGGCAAAAGCGACGAACGTGCACCGCGCTATGAAAAATAAGGATAGAAAACCGAAAGATGCTTCTGCAAAAGACTCAAAGTCAACAAAAAAAGATAAGCCTAGTCGTGCTGAGCGAGGATACTGATGCTCGCGGTCCGAAAAACAGAAAGATGACTGGCAAGAGTTTTTTAAAGATAAAGAACCTGACTTCAGCGAAGAAGGATGGGCACGTAGAAAACCTAAGAAGAAATAAATATGAAGCAAGCATAATCCGTAGATTTGTACAACACAAGTCAGAGGTCTTTATGTTACAACTAATTACCATCTTGACATTCTAATGAGAAGGAACAACATTATCCCTATTCTATCTTATTGAAAAAGACAACTGTTCATACAGAATCTACTTTTGTGTTTCTATTTCTTATCGTTTTTAATAAACGGTATTCCTATTTATTAAAAACGATAAGAAGTATATCTACTGCAAACAATTCACAATTTCCTTATATTAAAAAAAGGTTGCAACTCATCAAAAGTCTGCAACCTTTAGTATATAATAAATTTCCTCTTTCTTCTAAAGAGAGGTAAATCGTCGGCAACTCTGTTCTAATATTATACTATTCATACACATAATTTCCAATCAATAAGTTTCTTTCTGATCACAAAGATACAAAATAAAAAAGTCGTTTGTCAAGTTCTTATTTCAAAACACCCATCTATTAGTTATAAAAAGCAGCTATACAAAAAGCACGAAATTGGGACAAACTTATTGTAACGTGATCTATCCATTCTGCGATTATAGCAAAGGAGTGCAGTACTAATGTCATCCAGCCTCGTCCGGCAGATTATACTTTCGCTTCCATGCCCAATCCGGTAGGTAGCTATCGGAAGGATTTCACTCTGCCCGATTCATGGAAGGGAGAGATATATTCATCCGTTTCAATGGTGTAGAAGCAGTTTTTACATCTGGGTAAACAGCAACCAGGGGATTACCAATCGAAAAAAGACATTCAATAAACAGCCTTTTATAGGTAATTAAGATATGTTTTCCTGCTTCCAAATTCTACTGCACGCCTTTTCACATTGTCGGGTGCATAAAAGGTAGCAGAAAAGTTATTTGCCGAACAGTTACATGATAGACAATACGGTTCTTTTTACGTTCCCCATTTAGAGCAGATTTCCCCATATGGTGATTGATATCTGGCTTCGAACTCATTTAATCCACTGGGGAAATTTGTAGAAGAAGAATATGTTTGAATCCGGGATTTTCGGGGTCAGGGAAGATCCCACCTAATCCTTTATAGAACCATCCGCCAATTTCACCGAACATCATGTGATTGTCCGATATGTCACGTGTGCATTCAAAGTTCTCCAGTAATGGGGTAGCACCATTGGCAATCCAGCAGCCCCATGATGGATAAGTGTCTTGTGCAGCTAATTTATAAGCCGTTTCAGCCTTCACCGTTCTCACTTAACGCATTCAATATAGCTTTTGCCCCCAACACACCTACATCAAATGAAAGCCGGCTGCTTCCACCTGTTTTGCCAGATTCCGGGCTACTTTTTATCTTCAACTCTTCGGGAACAATGCCCCATTGCAAAGGAACGCTTTGTTCCGTCTGAACGCTGCTACCATAAATGCCCGTTTCTCTATTCAGAAACTTGTCATTAATCGCGTTCTTTATCTTATTGGCAAGAGCAGAATAATATTTATAGTCTTCCGTTTTATTAAACATCTTTGCGGCATTGGCAAGTATTTTGGTGTCCACATAGAAATAGACAGAAGAGGTCGTTCCTTGGAAGAATGTGATTTAACAGGCACCCAGTCTCCCTCTTCCCCATGAGGTCAATCCGGTCGGACTGGTGCGATCCACATAGTTCTACATACCGCCTTATATTTTCATAACAGTCTGCCAACAGTTTATGATCGCCATAAACATATAAATGTTCCATGGAATAATAGCGATAGTGCTTGTCCAATCCAGTCCATTATCCGTGCCATATCCCCAGCCTCCTGTAGGAATTATATCGGGAAGTACACCATTGGGCTGTTGCTCGTCTCTATGGATTCGGCAAGCCATTTCTCATAAACAGTGATACCGTCATAATTGTATAATGCCGTTTCAATAGCAAAATGACCGTCGCCTGTCCATCCGTTCTTTTCACGCTGGGGCAGTCGGTGGATACCCCCATCAAGTTGGACAAATAGGCATTATTTGTTGCCCACCAAAGACGGTTGATAAGTGTTCGAAGTATGAATCGTCCCTTTCTGCGGAACATCACTATGCACAAAGTAGGCAGTCAGACTATTCTCATTCAATACAAGGGGGTTAGTGCTTGTTACTTCCACGTATCTGAAACCTTTATAATTGAATCGTGCCATAAATTCATCCTCTCCCTTTCCACTCAAAACGAGGATGTCCGTTTGAAAAGGATCGGAGTTGTCTACCGGGCGGTGATACACATCAAGATTTGACGTATTCACTCGTCCGTTGTCATACAACCGCTCACCATGTTTCAGTCTCACTACAGTTCCCTCTTCCCCGGCCACTTTAATGCGGGGTGACTCCTGCCATATTGCGGGCAAAATCGGATACGTACGTTGTGTCATTAAGGTTCTTCCAGGTTTTTACGGGGATCGTTTCTACTGCACGAATCGGCTGCACTTGTTGTGACACCACATTCTGTGAAGGAACAGCCCTATATCCTACTCCATTCCATTTAGAATCGTCAAAGTTCACGGTATTCCAGCCTTTCTGTTCCAAACGGGCGTCGTAATGCTCGGCTGTATAAATGCTATTAAAGATCAATGCGCGGATGAAGTTTTCCAGTCCCGCTCCGTAGAAACGACTTCAACAGAACCATCCTCATAAGTAATCCGCACATCCATACAGAAAGCAGGACGGTTACGCCAAGGTGCACGATGAAAGTCCCACACTACCATTGACTGATGATTATACCATCCATTGCCCAGCAACACACCAATCGCATTTTTTCCCTTTCTGTATTTGGGAAGTAATATCATAAGTAACGTAGAAATTACGCCTGTCAAACCGGGTATATAACGGGTCCAGCCGGTGGTTTCCAATCTTCTCACCATTGATATACAGTTCATACAAACCTGCTACGGCAATATATGCCCTTGCCGACCATATCTTCTTTCGTGCATCAAACACTTTCCGGAAATAGGGGAGCAGGACGGTAATTAATATCTTTGTTATCGCTAATCCAAGCCCCTTGCCAGTATTCCATCCCCATCATGCCCGTTTCGAAACTATTAATATCCGAAGAAGATTTCACTCCATCCTTATCCCATACATTCACTCTCCAATAATACTTGGTAAAGGACGAAGTTCCTGTCCGGAATAGGTAATCAGAATCTGTTCGGAGTCCTTTTTTGCCCGAATCCCAGATAGTTCCCTTCCCTGCAATCAATTCAAGAGAGTCTTTGTCTACGATGACTTGACAGGCTGTTTGCCGTGCTCCTTTTCGAGCATCATTCAGCATCCATGATAACCGGGGAGCAGGATTATCTATTCCCAAAGGGATTCACCAAAATAATCACAAACCAGGTTCACTGGTTTACAGCTGCCTGACTCTTTGTGAAAATGCTGCTTGCAGCATTAAAAATAGTAATCCCGGTAATAGTGTCAATCGTTTCATTTTATCCAAAAATTAGTTTGTATTTTCTTTCAATCGGATGCCATATTTACATCGCGTGCTAATTTACGAAAAATATTGTATGGACGCTTTATCTACTTGCCTCAAAAAAAGCTATATCTTTGCGGGCCCGAATATATACTTGACTATGAATAAAGTTAATGGTTTACTATATGGGCTGCTTTCATCGGCTTCTTTTGGACTTATCCCTCTATTTACCATTCCTGCCATGCAAGCAGGGATGCAATTTGAATCGATACTTTTCTATCGTTTCCTGTTTGCCTGTCTGGCGTTAGGCGGAATCTTATTGGTGAATGGTCAATCATTTCGCATCAAGAGGCAGGACATTCCTTCCCTGTTTCTTCTTGCGCTTCTTTATTTAATGTCTGCCGCTGTATTCCTGTTCTGGGGATATAAGTTTATGGCTAGCGGAGTTGCCACCACTATTCATTTCATGTATCCGGTGCTTACCACGTTAATCATGATGCTCTTTTTTAAAGAAAAAGAAGTCCGGCTGGCGGATCGCTGCCATTGCATCCGCAGTGGCAGGAGTTTATTTCTTATCCGGCGGAGATACAAAAACGGGGGGCTTTTCTTTCCTGGGACTTTTCATTGTTCTTCTGTCGGCACTCGGATATGCGCTTTATCTCGTCACAATGAGCCAATTAAAGATTGGACAGATGAAAGGGCTACTGCTTACTTTCTATGTATTCCTATTCGGAGGTATTCTCCTTTTTATCGGAACGGAAACCATCAGCCAGCTTCAACCCATCAGCGAATGGCATACTGCCGGCAACTTGATTCTATTAGCTTTAATCCCTACCGTAGTTTCTAATCTTGCTCTAGTAAGAGCCGTAAAAGCATCGGCTCCACACTCACCTCTGTGTTGGGAGCTATGGAGCCGGTAACTGCTGTATGTGTAGGTATCTTTCTTTTCGGGGAAGCCTTCACCACAAGCATTGGTATAGGCATTGCACTGATTATCGCTGCCGTAATCGTTATTATATTAAAACGATAAAAAATGCGGTTTCATCGGAATATTTACTTCATCGACCCATTTTTAATTCCTGAATAAGATGGGCTGCCTTACCGTATTTCTCTATGATAAAGAGCATATACCGCACATCTACCCCCGATGCAACGCTGCAAATCTGGTTCGAATACGATATCACTGCTCATTGCTTCCCAGTTGCCATCAAAAGCCAAGCCTAGTAATTCTCCTTTGGCATTAAACATGGCACTGCCGGAATTTCCTCCTGTAATATCATTATCGGAAATAAAACAAACATTCATATCTCCCTGCGCATTGGCATATCTTCCAAAATCACCGGAAGAAAGCAAACTCAACAACTCCGGCTGAACGGCAAAGTCAATATCACCCGCATGTTCCTTCACTTTCTCAAAAATGCCTTTCACGGTTGTGTAATAATCATAAGTAAATTTTTCAAAAGGAGTATATCCTCCAACCGTTCCGAAACTAAGCCGCATGGTAGAGTTAGCATCCGGGTAAAAATTACGATCAGCATACATACGGCGCATGGCTGCATTGAATAAACGCTCCCCCTCCTCTATCTGCTCGGAAGCCTCGGAAATGCTTTTGATTCATCTCATAATACTTCACAATCAAATCCAGACTCAAGGAAACAGCCGGATCCTCTATGAGATTATATGTAGTATCTCGCTCCAGAAAACGTTTTAAGCCCTTAGGAGACGTTATATTGGAAGTTGCATACAAAGAGTCGACATAGGTCTGAATATTCCCGTTGTAGAGCGTATCTATCTTCTCATACATAGCATGCAGAAACTTTTTATCCACTTTCGACTGATACTCTTTGAGCATGGCAGCAAAAACCTCCTTATCAATGGAAAGATCGAGATTATCATACTTCTCCAAGTAACTTTTTCATGCGGGTTATCACCAACTTCTCTTCCGCCTCAAAGTCGAAATTGAGAATTTCAAGAGCGAGAGCTGCACTAACTCAGGGACCATTTATAAACGATTCACCGAAATAAGCCAACGCACGATTGGTTTCACAGCGATTACTATAACTCAACTCTAAAGAAGAAAATAAACGAATCAGTTTCTCTCTCTCTTCCGGATGAGACTGAATCCAGTTACGAAGTCTGCTTCAGCCACCCGCTTCTTTTCCAACACTTTCAAATGCTTGATGGCTTTATTCGTTCCGATGCTATTCTTCCAATAATTGGAGCTTTCATCGTATTTTGAAGCATACTTAATGCGAATATCCGGACGACGGTCCATCTCCCGTTTCCAGATGGTTTGTTTCACTCCCCGTACATCAATCATTGCCTGATTGATTCCATTCATCATCTCTTCGATACCATACGAGGAAAGGTAACGTTCCGTACTGCCCGGATAGCCAAGCGTCATGCAGAAAGAACCTTCTTTGTATCCATCCAAAGAAATGGGTGCTACATATTCGGGATGATAAGGGACGTTTTCAGGAGAATAATCCGCCGGACCATTCTTGGCATTAGCATAGATACGAAATACGCTGAAATCGCCCGTATGACGCGGACCACATCCATTATCCGTATCCCATCCGAACTTCCCGACAGAAGAAGGAGGTGCAAAAACCAGGCGGACATCATTATAATCACGATAAACAGATAGCCAGAATTCATTCCCTGCATAATAAGCATCTACAATACCAGTCAATGTAGAATCCTTTTCGGAGACTTCCATACTGATTACATTCATAATCGAATCAACAGCTACACGGCGTTCTGTTTCCGTTTTAGCATGCCGGGCGGCAGACAATACGCGTTTAGTAACATCTTCCGTACGAAGCAGGAAACGAACATACAACTCCGGATTCGGCAGTTCTTCCTCAAGACTACGTGCAAAAGCCATCTTTCAGGTAATCATGCTCCACTGAAGAATGTTGCTGAATACTGCTAAAACCACAATGATGATTGGTAAACACCAGACCGTCTTCGGAAACCACCACTCCTGAACAGAAGCCTCCAAAACTGACAACAGCATCTGCCAGACATGGTTTCTTCGGATCATATATTTTATTCACAGGCATCTGCAAACCAAGTTCTTTCATTACCCGGTCAGTCTGTTTATTCTTTCGGAGATTTCCCAACAACCACATTCCCTCATCGGCAAATACATTCGACAGACAGAGGGAAAAGACTATCAAGACAGTTAGTCTGAATTTCATATTACTATTTTTAGATTCATTATTCGGTAATCAGCCTCAACTTCTTCGTTCCTACGCGGGCTTTCAGCCATTCGCTGATTTTCTCTTTTTTTCAGCAACAGACGGATGTCTGTCGAATTTCAAAACAGCCAATGTTACCGTATCGGTCTTCATCGAGTCAACCCGCACTTCGAGCGAATGAGCGATGGAAAGCGTAGTGATGGAAGGATAAAAAAGTACCTTCAATTCGGGTACTAATGTACGACTCATAGCATCGTACGTTCTGTATTGCTCCAGTGTTGTCTCCAGTTGGGAAATTTTCACCGCCTGTTGTTGAAGCCGTTGCTCACTGTTTTTATAGAAGTCTTCCATGACCATGGCACGGATAGAAGATACATCTACCGCCTCATTGTTCATCCCCTGTAATACAATCAGTTTCGTATCTTCCAGCTTATACTCTTTCAACTTGCTACGAGCAATAGATATCGAAGCGTCAGGCACTTCAGGACCAATCAAAACAACCCGTACTTCTTTATGGTCATAGCTAATTTTCTTATCAAGTACCTGCGTATTCTCAAAAGGCTCAACTGATCGTTTATAAAACGATTGGCTGCTGCTTCATAGAAAGTGCTCTTTATAATTCCAAATGTCAGATAAACTGCAGGGCACATGGTAAGCACTACAATCAGAACAATGTATTTACGTACGGTCTTCTCACGGGTTTTATCCACAAACTCTTTCCGTTGGAAATGCGTCACACGAACACCGAGGAAAGTAGCCAGGCTGATAAAAACAGAGTTGATAAAGTAAAGATAAAAAAGCACCCAGGAAATAAATGAGATTACCGGAAGCCAGTCCGTAACCTGCCGTACAAAGCGGCGGCATCAATGCAGTAGCAATGGCAACACCTGGAATCACATTTCCTTTTTCCTTGGTAGAGAGAGCCACGACACCTGCCAAACCACCAAAAAGCGCGATGAATACATCATAAATAGTGGGCGATGTACGTGCCAGCAACTCTGACTGTGAACCGGCAATAGGGGCAAGAAGGAAAAAGATTGTTGCCGTAGTCACACTGAAAGCAGTCGTTATGAGAAAGCTCTTCAAAGAGCGTTTCATTAATTCAAAGTCATTCAGTCCGACAGACAGTCCTACTCCCATAATAGGTCCCATCAATGGAGAAATCAACATGGCACCGATAATAACGGCAGTGGAGTTTACATTCAATCCGAGTGATGCCATAAAGATGGCAAAAATCAGGATCCATAAATTGGCACCTTTGAACTCTACACCTTTACGGATAGAATCCACGGTGGCCAGTTCGTTATCCTTATCTTTCCTCAAGTCCAGATATTCTCCCAGAAAGGACTTGATAGCAAACTTATTACGTTCATCTGTCTTCATAGTTATTTCTTCTTTATAAAGCGATTAATAACAGGAATCTGACTCAATGGTAAATCCTTTTTGATAATATAAGCTATAAATAGCAATAAAAGTACGGTACGGAAAGCGAGACGGAGCACTATATTAGGGATAGGAACCTGCTCTCCAATAATGTAAAAAGTACCGCTGCCAGCAGAACATAAAGTCCCAGGCTCTTCAAGTCATAATGAATCGGGTATTCTTTCTGTCCTATCCAGTAGGATAGCAGCAAGATGACTGCATAGCCTGCAACAGAAGCCCATGCCGAAGCAAGATAACCGTAAACCGGCACAAACAGGATGTTCAATACGACAATAATAACACAACCAATCACCGAGAAGTAGGCTCCCCAATAGGTCTTATCCGTCAGTTTATACCAAAAGGAAAGGTTGAAATAGATCCCTTTACAGATCTCTGCAAGCATTACAATAGCTACTACCCCCCAGGCCTTTTCCCAGTAACCCCTTGCCACCAGATAACGCAGCAAGTCGAGGTAGAACATGACAGCAAGGAAAAGCCAGCAAAAGGAAAATATAAGAAAATACTTCATCGCAGCGGCATACATCTTCCGGTTGTCTCCTTCTCGGTCTTTGCCAAAGACAAACGGTTCGTAAGCATAACGGAAAGCTTGCGTAAACATTGCCATCAACATCGCAATCTTACTGGTTGCTGCATAGATACCCAATTGCACCAACCCTTCCTGCCGGTCTTCAAAAAGAAACGGATAGATCATCTTATCCACAGTCTGATTTAGAATACCTACCAAACCTAAGATTAATACCGGGAAAGAATATACGACCATTCGTTTCAGCAATACCTTGTCCAACTTATAAGCAAAACCTGTCAGTTCCGGAATAAAGAAGAACATCTGGACAACCGAAATAATCAGGTTGCTAATAAAGATATATCCCACTAAATAATCCGGATCATAAAACCAGGAGATCGTTGACGGACGATGTACATTCAGCCACGGGCACACCAATAGGAAAAAATAAATTCAAACCGATGCCACCAACGATAGAGAGCAGTTTAATAGCAGCAAACTTAATAATACTACTTTTTATACCGTAAATAGGCAAAGGAATGCATTGGAAAGAGTCTAAAGCTACCACAACAGCCATCATCGCTATAAACTCCGGATAATCGCCATAATCCAGTAAATTGGAAATAGGTTGCAGGAATAACAAGCAAAGGAAAACAAAAATCAAAGATACCCCTCCTACCGATAACAAGGGAGTTGGCATATACTTTCATCGGGTCTTCTCCCGATTTGTTGGCAAAACGGAAGAATCCCGTTTCCATACCGAACGTAAGCAGTACAAGCATCAGGGCTGTAAACGCATATACGTTTGAAACAACTCCATAACCTCCGGTGGAAGCTGGCAATACCGCTGTGTACAAAGGCACCAGCATGTAGTTAAGGAACCGTCCGACAATACTACTCAACCCATAAATTGCCGTATCTTTAGCTAATGATTTTAGTCCAGCCATGTTTTATTAGTAATTATCATTTAGATTGGTTCAACGTTTCTTCTTTTGTTTGAACAACCAAATCCATAAATCCGGGATAATTGAAAGCCGGATTCCAGCTCCCATGATTGCAACCGGGGAATTCAATATATTCCACATCTGCACCGGCAGGCTTTCAGTGCTTTATACGCTTCGCGAGAACCTTTCACCGGAACTACATCGTCCGCATCTCCGTGAAAGATACGAAATTTCACATCCTTGGCAACCGATAGCCGACTTGGATTGACTGTACCGCAAATAGGAACTGCAGCTGCAAAAATCTCCGGATAACGCACGACTAAATCATACGTTCCCATCGCTCCCATTGAAAGACCGATAATATAAACCCGTTGTGTGTCCACTTCGGGCATTACCAGATAAGAGTCGAGCAACTGTTTAAGCGTTTGCAATATAGGACTGATCTCTTGTCCCACTGGCATTTCTGTAGGGATAAGCGACTTCGGACGTCCTGTATAAGCCCAGTAACCGTCTGTCGGACACTGTGGAATTAGAACGAAAGCGGGATACTTCTCTTGATTGACCGGATTAAGAAACATCTGTCCACCATGAGTCAACTGTTTCTCATTATCATTTCCCCCGTTCGCCGGCTCCATGCAGAAACAGTACGAGCGGATACTTTTCACCTGGCTTCACCGATTCGGGATGAATCATCCGATAAGGTAAAGAGTCTCCTTTAGAAGAGACAAAAATATCCCTCCCATATTCCTGTTGAGCCGATAAAGACAAAAGCTCAAAAAAGAGAAAAAACAAGTAAAGTAGTCCATTGCTTCATCATCCAACTATGCTTTATAAAGTTCTTTTATACCGTTAATACCACTTGTCACATGACGCTTTATGTTAGTCATTAAACAGCGTTTTTTGACTGTTATAAAGACTTCTTCCCAAATGTTTATAGGCAAGTTCGGTCACCTCACGTCCACGGGGGAGTACGCTTCATAAATCCTTCTTTTATCAGGAAAGGCTCATATACCTCTTCAATGGTTCCCGCATCTTCTCCTAAAGCGGTTGCAATAGTCGTCAGTCCCACAGGACCACCTTTGAACTTGTCTATAATCGTGCAGAGAATCTTGTTGTCTATCTCATCCAGTAGTACTTATCAATATTCAGTGCTTCCAATGCAAACTGAGCTATCTCCGTATCAATAGAGCCGGAGCCTTTCACCTGCGCAAAGTCACGTACCCGACGGAGCAACGCATTGGCTATACGAGGGGTTCCACGACTGCGGGAAGCGATCTCAGCCGCCGCACGTATCGAACAAGGCACATCCAGCGTATGGACGCAGAACGACGAATGATATTGCTCAAAATATCATCATCATAGTACTCCAAATGAAGATTAATACCGAAACGTGCACGAAGCGGAGCCGTCAGCAGAACCGCTACGTGTGGTTGCACCAACCAGCGTGAAAGGATTCAAATCTATCTGGATGCTGCGTGCCGAAGGTCCCTTATCGATCATAATATCGATGCGGTAATCTTCCATGGCCGAATAAAGATATTCCTCCACCACAGGCGACAACCGATGAATTTCATCGATAAAAAGTACATCGTTCGGCTCAAGACTAGTTAATACACCTGCCAAATCTCCTGGCTTATCAAGTACAGGACCGGAAGTTACTTTAAATCCAACTCCTAATTCGTTGGCAATAATATTCGAAAGAGTTGTTTTTCCTAATCCGGGAGGGCGTGAAGCAGCACATGATCGAGTGCTTCTCCACGCAGGCGCGCCGCCTTCACAAAAATGCGAAGGTTTTCCACCACCTTGTCCTGTCCACTAAAGTCTTCAAAGCTTAACGGACGGAGTGCATTCTCGAAATCCCGTTCTTTTGAAGTAAGCTGATGTTCGCGTATGTTAAAATCTTCCTGTTCCATTTATTTCTTGAAAGTAGGAGACAAAGATAGAGATTTACATTCATTTTCAGTATAAGAAAGACGAAGATTTAGTTTATTTGAAACGTAATAACTACTTTTGCACTATCTATATACACGTTATCAACTATGGTTCTAAATTACATTTGGATAGGATTTTTCGTCATAGCCTTTATCATCGCTCTTATAAAAGTGATTGTTTTGGGAGATACGGGGATATTTACGGCTATCATGAACTCTACATTCGACTCCTCCAAAACGGCATTCGAGATATCGCTAGGACTTACGGGTGTACTGGCTTTGGTTGGGCATCATGAAAATCGGCGAGAACAGCGGATTGATTAATGCGCTGGCCACTTTTCTTAGTCCGGTGCTTTGCCGCCTGTTTCCGGACATTCTAAAGGGCATCCGGTGTTAGGCTCCATCTTTATGAATATGTCTGCCAACATGCTCGGTTTGGACAATGCCGCCACCCCGCTGGGACTGAAAGCGATGAAAGAACTGCAAGAACTGAATCCGAATAAGGATACGGCTTCCAATCCGATGATTATGTTTTTGGTGATTAATACATCCGGCCTTATCATCATTCCAATCAGTATCATGGTGTATCGTGCACAAATGGGGGCTGCACAGCCTACGGATGTATTTATCCCTATTCTGCTAAGTACTTTCATTTCAACTCTAGTAGGAGTCATAGCAGTCAGCATCGCTCAAAAGATAAACTTAATCAATAAAGCCTATTCTCCTTTTAATGGGCGTTATCTGTCTTTTTTCTTTTCGGGATTGATTTATCTGTTTCTAAGCGTTTCACGAGAGGATATGGGTACTTATTCTACATTGATAGCGAATATTCTGCTGTTCAGTGTCATTATCCTGTTTATTCTGCCGGGAGTCAGGAAAAAAATCAATGTATACGATTCGTTTGTAGAGGGCGCTAAAGAAGGATTTACGACAGGCTGTACGTATCATACCCTATCTGGTTGCTTTCCTTGTAGGAATCGCCGTGTTCCGCACTTCGGGAGCTATGGATTTTCTAGTGGGAGGCATTGGCTACATAGTAGGCTCATGCGGAGTTGATACAAAAAGCTTTTGTAGGGGCACTGCCTACTGCATTGATGAAATCGCTTAGCGGTAGCGGTGCCAACGGATTGATGATTGATACGATGAAAGAACTGGGACCGGATTCGTTTGTAGGGCGTATGAGTTGCGTAGTACGCGGAGCTTCCAGATACCATTCTACATTCTGGCCGTTTATTTCGGCAGTGTAGGAATTACCAAAACTCGTAATGCAGTGACTTGCGGTCTGATAGCTGACTTTTCGGGTATCATAGCCGCTATCTTAATCAGTTATTTATTTTTCTTTTTAAATCATAACATTCAATTATGGCTGTAACTTATCAAAACAGAAGGCGTAAAAATGCCTGATATCAAGAAACGTGAGACTACGGAATGGATAAAAGCCGTAGCTGCTTCTTACGGGAAAAGACTCGGTGAAATCGCTTATATCTTCTGCTCGGACGAAAAGATTCTGGAGGTAAACCGTCAGTATCTGCAACATGACTACTACACGGACATTATTACTTTCGATTATTGTGAAGGCGATCGTCTATCAGGTGACTTATTCATCAGCCTGGATACGATACGCACCAATGCGGAACAGTTTGGTGCTTCATACGAAGACGAACTACATCGTGTGATTATCCACGGAATTCTTCATTTGTGCGGCATTAATGATAAAGGTCCCGGAGAACGGGAAGTTATGGAAGCAGCTGAGAATAAGGCATTGGGGATGTTGCGATAAGCGCTCATTGCTTTCAATTCGTACACTGCTTTTCAATTCGCCTTTCATAAAAAAAAAGAAACCCCGGCGTAATCACTACGCCGAGGCACTCCATTAGCCTTATGCTAATTAACACTAAATTATTAAGAGAGAGATTTAGTCAATTTATTAATAGTTTGGAGTTACTTCACTTCAGGAGTAACCAGTTCCTTAATTGATTTTGTATTTAGGTACAGGAAAGCCAAACGAGGAGTTCCTTCGTTCACTATCAACTGCAATGAATCCGATGTCAGGTAGCCGATACGCTCACGAGTTTTGTACACCTCAACCTTTCCATCATCTTCCTTGCTGAATCCTTCCACAATCAGATAACCATTATCCACTTTCCACGTTTTCAAATCTAAAGACGGAATATTGATAGCAGAACACTTACCACCTTTCTTGAACTCAAATCCTTTCAACTCACCCGTAGACTTGTATGTATAAGGATTGCACCATTTTCCGATAATCTGTTTTCTACTTTCTTCTGTCCGTAGCTTAAAGCGAAACAAGACAGAGCCATAGCCGTAATCAATAATTTTTTCATCTTAAATCAATATTTATTTTTTTTTAGTAAATCGTATTTCTGATCAATTCCACGCTCTCGCAGATGAATACCTTCCTTCATCCAACGTGGTTCTTTTGTTCCTTTCAGGTAATAGTCAAAGAACTGCATCATCCGGATTGTCCAGTCTTTCTGTGCACCTCTTCCCAGTACGAAATGTCCTTCACCTTTGTAATTCAACAACCATGCAGGACGTTGTAAGCGACGCATAGCCAAATAAAAAGAGCACGTCCTTGTTCATATGCAACAGCCTCATCCTCATCATTATGTAATATCAACAAAGGTGTATGTATCTTATCAGCCTCAAAATTACTGAACTTGCCAGATACTTATCTTTTGCCTCCCATAAAGTCTTTCCCATACGACTTTGTGTTTCCTCGTACATAAAATATCGTGGCAGACCGCTTCCATTACGAATTCCCAAATATCCGGTCACCATATCCGTAATTGGAGCCGCTATATTGGCACAAGTGAAAAGATCTGTCTTTGTCACCAAATATGATGTTTGATAGCCAGACCAGCTATGTCCCTGTAAGCCTATTTTCCCGGGATGTGCTATCCCCTGCTCTATCAGATACTTCGTTCCACTCACAACAGCATCATAACAACTCTGACCGGGGTCCCAACCGTGAAATGCACATCCGGCATAAACACAATATAACCATTGCTGGCAAAATACATAGGATCCCCCTAACGCACTACTCAACAAAGGTGCATGATAAATATTCAACTCACCGGAATGAGTTTCATAAAAACTGCACCAACGCCGGATATTCTTTTTTGAGGATCATAATCTTCCGGAAGATAAAGCAACCCCTTATTTTCCTTATTCTCATAATTAGTCCACTTTATCAGTTTAACTGTACCCCATTTATAATCTGCTTGTTGAGGATTCGCATTCGTCACTTTAACGGGATTGGAGAAATCGGACTTACTCCACCACAAATCCCTAAATTCCGATACATTCTGACGATTCCAAACGCAATACTCATGATTGTCAGAAAAACGATGTATAGTATATACATAATTCCCTCCATCAATTTTCTCAGACGGTACCTTCATATCAAAAAGCGATAGACACCCTCATCCATCGTGTCTTTATCCCAAAGGCTAACTATGACTTTTTCGTCTTTCTGAAAAACATCCTTATCTATATTACTCGTCATTTTACGAATAGATTTTGCCATGCTTGCGACCATATCCTTTAGTCAGGCACTCCGGCTGACGTTCTCCTGTCAAATCAATCTTCCACCAGTCATATGCATCGTACAGAAACACATTATTCCCGTCAGCCGTCCACCCTGCTATTCCATAAGCGGGAGCAGGAGCCGGTTTATCATAACTTTCCATGAACATTGGATAACCGATAGCATCAGATATATTAACAACCTTACCGGTAGCACCATCAAACTTATTCCAGACTTGAGCAATCGGATCATACATTACTGCCCACTTGCCATTTACCGACCATTTGGGGAGCTGTACGATAACTACGTCCGATCAACCGTTTTGCACCTGTAATGCACATTCACTGAATATATATCGAACGGCAACCGATCCAACCACTCACGCTGCATCTTATAAGGAGATTCATCTGTGTAAAGCACATAGTTCAAATTCTCTGCTCCCGATGGTAAGAGTAAATCTACGGTAAATGGAGCAACTTCTGTGAGCCTTCTTAGAAAAAATATCATAAATATACGTCACCGACTTATCCTGCCTATAACGTCCGCCCCTTTGTAAAGTCGGAACTTCCATTTCGTTCCACGTCCACAACTCTAATTCAAAACTCTTGTCCGGTTTCTTCTCCGATTCTTCCCTTCTACGGGAAATCTGCTGTGAGTCCCGAAGTTCAAGTATCAAAAAATTATGGCTTTTAGACAAGTCAATACGTCCGACAGACATACCATCAGGCAAAACAATTTCTTTCCGGTCAAAAAGCAAGTTACAACCCGGCTTCTTTAATGAAAAAGCATACCACAAAGAATCATTTACGCTAAACTCCCCCGATCATCTCTTTTTTTCATTAAAACTATAAGAAGAGGGTTCACTCTTTACAGAACTCTGATAAAGAGTCTTATATGGACCAGCTAAAGTACCATAGCATAGCTCGTTCCTGTCTGACTTTTTACGAATGAAAAGAATAGAACGTCCTCCGTCATATAATGTATGATAGCCGATACTGTCAATATGAAAGCAACTTCTGTCTTCAGATGACGTACCACCAGCCTGTTAAAAGCCGGAACATGATTTACCGTATCTTTCGACACATTAGTTACAGAGATTGAGTAAGGGGTCCCTTCCACAGGACGAAAAGCCTCTTTATGTTTCCATTCGGTCTTTACTCCCGAAGGCAATGACAACAAAAATGTTTTCATTACTCCTGCCGAGTCTGCCAACCGATAAAAAGCTCCCTGGTCGTTATTATAAAACTCCAGACGCTCTATATCGCCATTCAGCAATATTTCCTTCCGCGTACGGGAATCGAATAAATGCAGTTTTTTTTCTTCCTTGCTAGCCGGATTATATTCCATCAACGATATACGGTAAGTCACCCATCTGCCTGTCGGTGAAATATCCGGTGCATCAATACGTTTCCAAGATGTACATGCTTCTATATCCAACGGTTTCTTTTGAGCCTCAACAGACAAGCTTCCCCCAGCAACAATCCTGCTATAATCCCTATATATAAAATATCCGGTTCATCTTATCTTCTCCTGTCATCTTTAATCATATCCTTATTCAAATCGACATCAGAATCAGCCGAGTTGTCATGCAATAACAAGCGGGCAAAGTGACGCCACATCTTATGCTCGAAGAAATCCTCAGACTCACCGAAGAATCCATGTGTACATTTCGGCAATACAAACATTTCGAAATCCTTATCAGCCTTAATCAATGCATCCACCAGACGCAATGTGTTAGCAGGATTCACAGTTTTATCCATCGCACCGGTAAACAGCAACAAGCCGTGCTTGTAATTTTTACCAACTCTTGATTCGGACGTACACGGACACTATTATAATCATACATCGTACTTTCTACTCCCAAACTATCTTTAGTCGTTTTCACCTTCTCATCTACACCGAAATGAATCTCAACAAAGCCTTTATTATAAATACGATTGTCATGATTACCTGCCGATGAAACAGCAGCCGAATAGAAATCAGGATAAGTACAAATGGCAGCCGCCGACATAAACCCTCCACCGGAATGACCGTAAATACCGACTTTGGTGGCATCAATAAACGAATAACGGGCAGCCAGTTGCTCAATGGCATATTTATCATCCGCCAACGGATAATCACGCATATTGTTGTATCCATAGGTATGATAAGCCTTTCCGCGCATTGGAGTACCACCTCTGTGACCTACGGTAATTACAATGAATCCCAGTTGAGCCAAACGGGTGTTATAAACATCATTTATTGTGAAACGAGTCGGCACGTACTCGAAGAACGGCCCCGGATAAACATTTGAAATAATAGGGTAAACTTTCGTCGAATCAAAATCGGCGGGCTTCCCACATCACACCATAAAGGTCGGTTACTCCGTCGGCAGCTTTTACTTTAAAACGTTCCGGAGCTTTCCAGCCCATTTCATAGACAGGTTGCAAGTCCGGTTTCTCCAATGTCATGATTACCTTCCCATTCCGGTTGCGAACCACGTTTACCGGCTCCTGCGACACGGTAGAATATGAATCTACCAGATAGCGACAGGAGGGAGAGATACTGACTTCGTGTGACGCATTCTCCGGCGTCAACAGACGGAGTGCATTCGGACGATCCAAATGAGCTTCATAAAGAATATAGTAATAAGGGTCAATTCCCTTCTCCCGTCCATAACCATAGAAATACATCTTGCGTCCGACAGTATCAATCTGCGCAACCGGGCCGGCTACCCAAGTACCGTCTGTCAGTTGATTCTTCAGGTTTCCTGTTGCTGTATCATACAGATAATAATGTCCCCAACCGTTACGTTCGAACGGAACAGGATTTGTTTTCCGTCATTCAGGAAAGAAACATTACGCATCTGATAATCGAGATACGGCTTGTTTTCTTCATGAATCACCACGCGCACTTTTCCGGTCTCTACGTCTACCTCGCAAATATCCGACTGGTTCCATGGACGGTTATAAACGTTGGAAATACAAACGCTTCTCCGTCCTTTGAAATATACAATATGTCAATATACTGATCCGGCCAACGATTGATATCCACCTTCTTCACTTCACGGGTATCGACATCTCCCAACAAATTCATATTGGGTGACATGTTTATCGCCTGCCAGTTCGGCTTTATAAGTTTTCAGTGTCGGATATGGAGTAGACAACGAATTGATTAACCCATAAATCACGCACGTTCCTGTTATCCTCACGAACAGCATAAAAACGATGGCTACCTGGAATCCAATGAGTAGATTCGGCTCCGAAACGTCCTTCCAAATCTTGCCCTCATCTTCACGGTTAAATGTATAATTCGGCTCACCGTCCGTTGTCAGTTGTACAGGAATGGTATCTTGCCCTTTCTTTTTGATTCCCAACAAAATACAAATTATCCTTGCTGGCATAAAGAAAATAAAGACTATCTGGAGAATACTTCATCCAATACGGATCACTATTTCCATAAGATGGTTTCTCATTAAAAATTGCTTCAGTGCTTTTTGTATGAATATTGTACGTATAAAGTCCACGGTCAAAATCAATACGAATCGTTTCGTTATCCTTCATGAAAGTGAAAGACAAATATGGATCTGCCGAAGAATAGGCTTTCTTGGTATATACTGCAATTTTACTCAATAATTCAGCCGTATCAAACAGAAGACGTTTTTCCTTTTCTTCGGATTTACATAATAATACTTCTTTCCTTCACGTGTAGTAAACGAATAATAAAAAACAGTCCGTACCATTAATAAACGTTGGCTTGACTTCTGTTGAATACTTTATTATAGGATTCTGTTCTAACAGACGGAACTTTTCCGCTAACTTATAATTCGCTTTCTGCTGTGCATCGGCAAAGCTACATATCAACAATGCAACCACCAGGCACACATATCTAAAGAGAGAGTTTTTCATAAAATCTTATCTATTGTCTTATTTGTTACGGTTAATATCTCCCCAAATAGTCTGCACGAGTATCACCCAGCAAATGCTTGGCAAAGAAACGGTACATCTTCTTCTCAAAATACTTATCAGCAGAACCATATCCATGGCCGGCACCCGGAATCACCAGCATATCAAAATCCTTGCCGGCTTCAATCAATGCCTGCGCCATGCGATAAGTATGAGCAGGGTTCACGTTCTTGTCCATATCACCGGTGACGAGCATTAAATGTCCTTTCAAATTCTTGGCAATCTCCGTATTCGGCTTCACATTGAACTTGTATCCATACTCTTTTGTCTCATTACCCAAACTATCTTTTACTACTTTTTCCACTTCCTTCACACCGTTATAGCATTCTCCCCACCCACGATTATAGATATTGTTATCATGATTTCCGGAACAGGAGACAGCAGCTTTTATAAAAGTCCGGATAAGTACAGATGGCTGCAGCAGCCATAAATCCTCCACCGGAATGACCGTAGATACCGACTTTTTTACCATTAATAAATGAATACCTCCGAGCTAACTGCTCAATAGCATATTTGTCATCAGCTAATGGATAATCACGCATATTACCATAACCAAACCGATGGTATGCCTTTCCACGCATAGGAGTATCTCCTCTGTGAGACACAGCAATTACGATAAAACCTAACTGCGCCAAACGGGTACAACATCTGTCTTCTAAGGTAAATGAAGTAGGAACTTGACCAAAGTAAAAATTTTGGATATACCACAGAAATAATCGGATATACCTTAGTAGAATCAAAGTCTGCCGGTTTCCACATTACTCCATGTAAATCGGTTATATTATCAGCAGCCTTCACAACAAAACGTTCCGGTTTTTTCCATCCGGCTTTGTAGGCTAATTCAATATCCGGCTTTGCCAATTCAAGAAATCCCTTTGTCCCTTGTTATCTTTCAACATGATTTTGGGTTCCATATCCACTCTTGAATAAGTGTCAATATAGTATCTATTAGACTTCAGGAATTTAACCTGATGCTGACCGTCTTCCGTACTTAATGGAGTTACTCCTTCCCTATCAATATGCACTTTATAGAGCATGTAATAAGATGGGTCAATATCTTTTCCCTGCCATATCCATATAGATATACTGTTCGCCCCAAAGTATCAATAGAAGCTATCTGACCTGCCACCCACTCACCGGAAGTCATCACATTCTTCAACTTTCCATTACCATCATAATGATAGTAATGCCCCCATCCCGTACGCTCCGAACGAAAAAGAATATCTTTACCATCATTCAAAATAGCGACACTACGAGCATGCGGATCACGATACGGTTTGTCAACTTCATGAATTATTTCTTTCACCTCCATTGTAGAGAGGTTGACAGAACACAAATCCACTTCGTCCCATGTACGTTTCGTACGTTCAAAAAGAGGTATTTACTATCCTTTGTCACACACAAAGGATTTATGTATTGATCCATTACTTACTTATGTCTGTTTTTTTTTACGGTACGCCCAATCACGTCAACTATAACCAGTTCATTTTGGGTTACATTCTTATCACCAGGGAATTCATAACGATAAGTAGTCAGGGGAAGGTATGTCATCCAACGAATTTATCACCCAAAATCTCTAAGCAGACGTTCATCTTCGCGTACTAAATAAAGATGCCTTGAATCGGGGCACCAACAGATATCAGACATGACTTCTCCTTCTTCGTCCGTTCATCCATCATGCACATAAGAATAATACCGAACTCCATCAGTGGTCAACTGCACTTCCGTCGTATCCATTCCCATCTCCCCATTACCTTTCACATACAGATTGTGTTTCTTCACATACACAAGATATTTTCTGTCTGGCGAATATTTCATCCATGAGTAACGATCAAATAATGACCGACTCTTTTTCTTTCTTTTTTCTCTACAATCTGGTGTGTCAGGCGATTATATTCATAGTTCCTACCTTTATAAGAAAAAGAAAAAGAAGCCAGGTTTTTCAGAAAATTTGATATCACTCAACTCCAGTTTATTCCTATCCACTACACCCCTAGTAATCTGTGCAATTCCCGATGCCAGTTTCCCTTTATCAAACAATGGTTCTTTTTAACCGACGTTCAGGATCTACAAAATAGTAATCCTTCCCGACAGTCGTATGAAATTCAAACCAAAACTTATCTGTTCCATTAATTTCATTCGGCCAGAGATTTAGACTATTAGCAGTAAAATTACCCCCTAAACCGAAAGCCTGAAATTCATTTGCCAATTCATAGTTGGTATGCTGTTGTTGGGAAAAAAGCATGCAGAATGCCTGACCAAGCAAATAAAACTATAAATAATATTCTTTTTCTCATATTCAAATAAACAAAGGAGAATCACATAAAGTATTCAAGACTCAATGCGATTCCCCGCATAATCTATATAGATCAAGTTATTTTAAAGGTCATAACTGAACAATCTGGTTAGCATTTCCTATTTTATATAGTACATCCACTATTTTTCCAAAATTATTATCTCCTCCTTCTCACTTTCCTCATTCGGGTATAATTGTTTTATTTTTACATCATTAACCAATCCTGATTCTTGCTTGTCCTTCTCTTCCACCCCATATATAAAGAAACTTCCGTCTTCCAAGGCAACCCCTAACTGACCGTTGTAAACTCCATATTTTGGATACAAATATATATCATTAGATGAAAGAGCAATCACCTTCTTGTCAAATGTATGAATCAATTTTGGAGCAGATGCCATACCTTTCACATATTGGCAATACCACAATTCATTCTCCATTGCAATAACAACATACTGCTTTTGTTCAAATACAGCCATATCTGTATACTCTTTATTTTTCAATGACGTCAAGTCATTTTCATAATAATCATATATATCCCATTTTTTTTATTCTTCATTCTGAAATAGCGCAATTGATAAGACATATCGTTACCCCTTCAATCAAGGCAACCCATGCTTGCATCATGTCGCCATTCACATTAACTGACGCAGTTTTCATTGTTACAATACTTTCATCACGCATATTCTGAAAGTTCTTAGCATCCTCTCCTTCAAATTCAACTATTTCTCCGGTATCCTTCACCGTATTATCATAAAATGTCGGATCATTGGAACTATTCTTCACCCCACCTCCATTTCGAATAATTACCAATGAGTTATCCTCTTCACGGAGAGCCAGAACCGCATCCATATTTCTGTCCTTAAACTTCTGTACAGGATATAAAGCACTGAATTTAGTATAATTCCACAGTGGAATAGACATATAGGCTCCAGCATGAAAATCATTTGCAACCGGCTTCGTGTGCATATAAATATATCCATTTTCATCACGAATAAATTTTGCAGAGTAAGACATGGCAGCTTCTACAGGTTTGAAAGCCTCCCACCGGCAAATCCCCATAGAACTCATCCCCTCTGTATATACTTCACGCTCCAAAGTGCATTACCGTTCAGGCTCCACCCAACGATCTTGCATCACTACCAGTTCATCATATACAGTCTCTACCTGTCCGAAAGTACTAGGATAACCCAAATGCTCAAAAACACCTTTGGGGTTGGTTCCTAAATCTTTGACTAAATACTTTTTCGACAGAATGATATGCGATAGAATCACGTACCACTTTCTCACCCCAGATATTCACAGTTTCTGACACACCATACAAGGTCTTAATCTTGATAAATGAAAGTGTTGACTTTCCATCTACGTCAGACAAAACCACCCATCCTCTCTGATAAGGAGAACGAACCAAAATGTCTGTTGAAGCAGAGTACTTAACCCCTGTTTTATTGTCGATGACGGAAAATGTGAGCTCAAACAATCCGATCTTATGAGAATTGAAAGTATACGAAGGTGCTTTTACATTCAACAATTCTCCGTCTAGTCTCCATTCGTAACTCACATCCGGATCTGTTTTATCAATTGTAAACTCAAACGTAGGTGTTATAACTAAGTCTTCATCTATCCCAACACTATAGTTTTTTTTCAATATTACTAATAGTGCCTTTCAGTTCATTAATCGGTGTATAATCATAATTGTTTTTATCATCCAGGCAACTGCAAATGCTACTCAATAAAAAGTAGTAATAAAATATAAACTGTTATCTTTTTCATACTTCTTCCGTTTTTTAATTATCCGGCAACAGGAATTTCCATTTTACCATACTCATCACTCATGGGTTCATCCGGATGTTGAGTATTATAATCTTTAATTCTATTTTTTCAGACGCAGTGCATATTTACGCAATATAAACATATCTTTTTCCGTCAAATACCACCCCGTCTTTTTTTCAATTCTTCCAAAAACATTAAATATTTCTTTTCCGAATACCTCCCCAAATACCATTCTTCAACAATGTTGTAGGGATTATTCACATCACCGTCGTTTCTAGTCCACCACTCAGGTGCAAACAACAAATTAGATACGGAAATAATAGCACGTGAATAGACACTCGGACCTTGACGAACCTCACCACCGTCATTCACTTGCAACGTCAGCAGTTCAGACTTTCGTATCCAATTTTTCGTAATACTTCAGAACCACCAATATTTCTCCGGTTAGTTCTCCTGCTTTAATTACGCACTTCTCTGGCAATTCATATTGGGTAGCAGGCAAAGTCGTTCGTTCCGGATCTACACTGACCGTAAACTCCAAATCCTTATCCTGTACTTTTCCAGAAATGGTAACTCCTAATAATATCTTAGCATTTTCACCTTCATTGTAAAACTTAAAAGATACACCTGTTGTATCTGTTGTCATATTTTTCTCAAATGCAATATATGACACATCATTTGTATGGGTCAGTAATCCTTGCTCCTCACAAGAAGTAAAGAAGGAGACTCCCAACAATACAATGACTATATAAAAACTTATTCTTTTCATATATCTTCAATCTTTCAAAATCTAAATATTGCTTTCCGAATCAGGCAATGGCATCACCAAATTATCTTCAATCGCGGATATTCTACGGACTGCTTTTCATCCGACCCTTCCAAGTTCCGTTTCAAACGCTTGTATAAAAAAAAGTCTGTCCTTCGCCAATAAACTCGCGACGGGCGTCATCAACAATCAGATTAATAAAGTCTTGCTTCGTACCCGATTTGCTAAGGTCAGGAGAACTAATACCTCTCCCTTTGTTTCACAGTTTTAAGATATGTCTTGGTACCAATTCCTTATCTGTATCATAAATAGCCTCTGCAGCTATATAATATACTTCAGACATACGAATCATAGGCACCATTGTACTATTCACTTTTACCAAAACCAGAACCTTCATCTTGTTTTTTATACTTCAATGAACGATAAAAAGAAGAAGTATTCGGTCCTAACTGATACTTAAGACGCCAGTCTTTATCGCTTTCGGTACCGAAGAATTTCGTTATCACAGCATCACTCAAAGCCAGATACTTTTCATCATCCGGTTTGGTAGCATTATCACTTGCATGATTAATCTCCAAATCCCAATCAGTCTGATCTGTAGAATATAATGCAAATATAATGTCTTCATACATCTTTATATTCCCATTCTCTATATTCATAGGTCCACTATAACTACTTGTTACTGCCTTATAATAACCTTTATCAGCATTAATATCTATTAGTAACTTCGCTGTTTCATAGGCCTTTTCCGATTGTCCTGCATATAAGTAAACACGAGCCAACTCCGCCAGTTACGGCATGATAATTAAGATGGAATCCTCTGTACCACACAAAACGTTCTTCTCCGGAAGGAGACTTAGTAAAACGATTACCCAAGTAAACTCTGATGACTTATCCACATCCTTCAAAATCTTTTGCGCTTCTACTAAATCAGCGATGATGCGTTCCAAACAGTAACCGACTGTTTGTCGATCGGATAAATAAGATGGATATTTGTCCACATAAGGAATAAAAAGCCTATCTCCCGGATTCATAGCCAAAGACGGCGCATATATACGTAACAAATCAAAATGCATATACGCCCGTAAAGGCAATAGCTTCTCCTAAAATCATATTTTTCTCCTGCGTACGTTTGTAGAACAGCATTGTATCTTCCTCTGCCACCTGCTGTGCAAGGTTATTACAATTGGCTATGATATTCCACGCTGCGCTCCACATAGCATCTGTTGTAGGAGTAAGTTCAGAGTTCTTATACAAAAACTTCGATAATTTCTTCATAGCTTTACCACCACCGCTGTCAGGGGGCTTTGTCCAAGTCATATACCTGTCCCCAGCCATCTATCAACCCCAAATTTCAGATTACTACCGTACAAATCGAAAGTCGCCAACTTCCGGTATATACCGTTCAGAGCCTGTACGATAACCATTTCCTGTCTCAAACAAATATTCTTCCTTTTTATCTCATCCGCAGGTCTCACGTCCAGCCAGTCACTACAAGAACTGAACGAGATAAGCTGCTAGACATGACTATAAATATTATTGTATATTCTTTTCATTTTTTCTTCTTTTTCTTTTTAGAACTGTGCTTTTAATGAGAATTCCACTTTCCAAGATCTCGGATAGCTCAATCCGCGTTCCTGTTTAATAGAGGACCAGTTTATCAAGTCGCTCGTAGATGCTTCCAGACGAAGCAGATTCATGCGGAGATGTTTTTTATCCAGTCACGGTTAAAATCATAGCTGACATTCAATGAATTCAATCGAACCAATGCTTTATCCTGCACGAAACGTGATGTTGGCAAAGTAGTCATCCCCGGTCTTTAATATCTTTTTAAACTGAGCTATGTCACCCGGTTTTTTCCATCTGTCCGTCAATACGCGTAAATCGACATTCTTGTTCACTAAGTCCGCATTTTCCACATTGTTGACCAATGTTTGATTGTATTCCTGTCCACCCCACTCATAAAAGAAATGAAGCAAACAGAGTCCAATTCTTTATACGACAGGTTCAACCCGAAAATGCACCACTACATTTAGGTTCTGTATTTCCAACTACAACCTCCTGCGCAGCATTCCATTTATCAGCTATAGAGCCATCACGGTTCAAAAGATCTCTTTACCCGTAGTAGGATCAATGCCCAATGAACGTACAGCCCAAATTGAAGTTAACGACGCTCCTTCTGCATACTGCGGAATAGGAACAGAATATTCCGCATCATCAATGAACAGCCCCTGTCAATTCTTGGTTAAAAAGCTTCTTTTTATAAAACTCTGCAACTCTTTGATTATAGGCCTTTCTGAGAATCCGATATTTTTAGAATCTCATTCTTATTGTGTGCCATATTTCCCCATAAAGAGACATTCCAGTTTCTATCACGATATATATCCGCACGTACTTCTACTTCCACTCCCTTGTTTACTACTTCACCCATATTATCTTTATAAGTCGAAAAACCGGAAGTATGAGAAAGCGTAACATCATTTACAAGATCAATAGTTTTATCATAGTAGTACTCAAAATCTATAGTCAAACGATCATGGAACGTTTTTTTGTTTCGATACCAACACTCAGAACTTATCCGTCTTTTCCCAAGTCAAATCTTTATTTCCCAAAACTTTCAATACAGCCCCATAACCTGTTATATACCATTCATCAAATAAAGTTTCATAAACGTCGTTGCAGCATAAGCCGGGAAAATAACTTTACCGGTACGCCCATAAGAAGCACGTAATTTTAACTTATTGATATATCCGTTACTTTTGAAAAATCATAGTTATGAATATTAACACCCAAAACCTCCAGAGAAGAAAGGAGTGCCATTTTTGATTCGCCCCAAACTCTGACGAACCGTCGAAAACGTACAGAAAGCGTCTACCAAATAAATATCATTCCACGTATAATTGGCAGAAGCAATACGCTAACCCTTCGTGTGGTATTCTCAGTACGAGTAGGTTTCTTATATACTTCCGCCGCATAATTCAGATGAATGAAACTCACCCGACGGAAAACCACGATAATGAGCATTGGTACTCTCAGTGGTACCTGAAAGAAGCCTTCCCAACCTGCTGAAACATTCAAATTGTGCTGCTTGTTAAAGCTACGTGTATAGTATAAAAAATGCATTGGAATTCCAATCCAAACTTTCTCCATTCGTCGTATACAAATCACCGGCAAGATTATTATCTTTTGAACCTGTAACACTAGTCTTTACTTGAAAGCGGATCAATAAACTTCTCTGATTTGGAATATTTCTTCGTTACACTGAACTGCCCTTTAACCGTCCAATAATCATTCAGGTACCAGTTAAAACTCAAATTATCAATAACCTCATCATAAGAGTTCCAATTATAATTACCCAAAGTTGCTTCATATGGATTATTATTGTCACGTCCGCTAATTTTCGAATATGTGAGTTTCTCCCGGAGTGTTCCATCATCTTTATAAGGAGAGTCATAAGGCTGTAGTCCGCTAAAATCACTAAACGAACCATACGGAGACGCTTTTTGATTTCGTATGCCCGAAAGATACATAGTTTTTTTTGAAATTTTTGATTCGATAATCCAAAAGAAAAACCTGCACTATATCGATTACGTTCTGTTCCTTTCATCACCCATCCGCAAATTAAAAAGAACCATCTACACCATAACGCAAATTAGGTGTACCACCTTCTAAATAAATACTATGTTTATGATTAAATGAATTCTGTAAAGGCAATGACATCCAATCCGTATCTACCCCTTTCTGAATTAAAGCATACTTTCTATAATAAGCATTTAATCCGGATCCTGTATTTATATTACTACCTGTACCATTTTCGAACAATCCGGCTAAACGTTCTATTTCCAATTTTTCTGCGGCATTTGCCAAGTTATAATCATGCAAATCCGGCATTTCCAAGGTTCCTGTAAAATTATAAGAGACACGAACTTCACCTGCTTTAGGAGCTACTGTAGTGATAACAACTACTCCATTTGCAGCACGAGATCCATACATTGCAGTCGCAGCAGCATCTTTCAATATCGTTAAACTCTCAATACGTGTAGGGTCCAAGTCATATATTTTTTTTCAATGCTTACTTCAAAGCCATCCATAATAAAAGTTGGAAGATTTGGGTTGTTTTCGAGATTTGAACGAGATAGATCTTTATCCAAGTCTTTAATTCCAAACCCTGAACGCCCGCGGATATACATTTCAGGAACAGTATTTGGGTCAGAACCAAACTGAGTATTATCTACTAAACGGAAAGAAGGGTCAAATGATTGAATTGCACCTAAAATATTCGTCTGTGACACCTTGCGCAATTCATCACCTGTTATTTGCGTAGAACTACCCGTAAAGCTGGATTTACGAACATTACTGTATCCCGTAACGACTACATCCTCCAATGTTTTCACATCGTCCACCATAGTTATTTCAAGCATCTTCTTACGGGTAGCGTCCACCTGAAGTGTTTGTTTTTTCATTCCGATAAAAAGAGACCTCCAAAGTCACTTTGTCATTTTTCACATCCAGCGTAAACTCACCTTCAATGTTTGTTGAAGTACCTGTACGAGTACCTTTTCACAATAATACTGGCTCCGGGAATCGGTTCTCTATTCGAATCAACAACCATACCGCGAATACGGTTTTCCCGTTTTTCCGCCTGCATTTTGCGAATCACCACAATGCCGTCCTTCACCACATAATCAAATCCCTGAGGATTAAGAATCAACTTAAGTGCGATCTCCCATTTCTCATTTTTCGCATCAATCGACACTGGAGGCACTCCTTTAAACATTTGTGAATTATACAACATATTCACACCTGTTTGTTTTTCTTCACTGCATCCAAAACAGTCTCGATAGAGACATTGTGCAGTTTCAAAGTTACCGTCTTGTCTTGTGACGGTAAAGCCCATGCACTAAACGTGCAGCACATTGCCACTAGAAAACATAGCAGCCATCGTTTTTCTCTCATAAATTAATGATTAAACTTTTGTGTACCTAATATTCTAACTATTCTATATTATTCCAATTCTTCTACCTTATCATATATCAATATGTTCCTTCCACTGATTTTTTATAAGTCAGATCTCCTGTCAGTTCCAGTGCATCCAGGAATGAATTTATTGTTCCATAGCGTTTCAAACTACCACTATAAGTAATGTCACGCAAATGGGGAGTCTCATAATAAACCTGTATGTCGTACCAACGTTCGAATGTCTGCATTATCTCTCCTAAAGGGCGGTTATTAAAGACATACCTCCCGTCTACCCAACCGACATATTCATCCAGATCTACCATACGTTTTTCCGAACCGTTGGCAGAAACCACAGCCTGCTCCCCCCGGCGAAAGAATAATAGTTCCGATGCTTGATGAAGAGAACTGTACTTTTCCGTGTACCAACGTTGTGTAAACAGACGCATCGGTATAAGCATTGATATTGAAGGCAGTACCAAGCACAGTTACCTCTCCAAGATGAGTCTGCACGATGAACGGCCGTGTTTCGTCTTTTACGACATCAAAATAGGCCTCGCCTTCCAATGCCACAACTCTCCGCTTACCTGCAAAACGTACCGGATAAGTTAGTTTGGAGCCGGCATTCAAATGAACAGTAGTTCCATCCGCCAGGATTACGGTATTTTCACCCCCACGCGGTATAACCAACTCATTGGATTTAACCGGTTTTTCTTCGGTACTTTCTTCCTCATGTTGTGTTGTAACGGTTGGTTGATAAGACAGTACTCCTTTCTTATATTTTTACTTGAACGCCATCTACTACCACATTCACTTCTTTTTTATCCACATCAATAATGCTACCGTCAGGTAACGTTAACTGCGCCTGTTGTTGTACCCGGCTGAATAAGAACTCTCTTCTCCTCTACTGCCGAATAGAAATTCGACATATAGAATGAAAGGCCGGCAGCCAGAACTATGACAGCCGCAGCAGCATACCACCAAACCCGGGAAATAGAAGGCTTACGTTCCTTCTTCTCCATTCGTCCGATTTTCTGAAGGAAAGATTGATAAGCTTTCTTTGATGAATAATCTTTATATTCTCCAAATGCAGCCTTCAATGTTTCACCATTCTGCAACTGCTCATACACTTTCTTTAAGTCCGGGCATTCCGCCAATCGTTTTTCAAGCTCTTTCCGTTCTGCTTCATTCGCTTCTCCCAAAAAGAAACTTTCTCATTAAAAGCAGCATCTTGATATATATTTTTCGAACTTATTCATCTTATTATCTATTTTTTAATTAAATTGCAATTTCATCCTTTGCTTTATTATAACTATACATAACTCATAGAAAAGGGTGACAAAAAGATGATCTTTTTTTTGGAGAAGGAATAT
>VOFJ01000598.1_pt1 | contig 30931 bp, 50 predicted proteins | sample 5384081 | NCBI WGS metagenome assembly VOFJ01 (sample SAMN12384729, study PRJNA508395) | human gut metagenome | isolation source: healthy gut I | host: Homo sapiens | reverse complement strand
TCGTGGCTTACTTCGTTTCAGTTACGTATTGCTTGAAGCACCAACCGGGGCTGTTTCGCCAATCCATATATATTTTCTTGATTGCCCAGCATTTGTTTAACCCATCCTTTCCCCGACATATATATTTCTTTGGTATATCGTAACTGTTCCAGTACCTTCATGGTCACACACTTCACCCAAGAATAACATCTACTGAATAATTACGATCCAACACTTTATATTTTTTAAATCGTATTTTAGCGTTTTCTCAGATTCAACATCTGTCTTGCCTCATCAGGTCGCTGGCTCCAGACCCATGGCGCGGATCAGATTTTACAGTTTCTCAACCACCTGCCAGTTGTACTCGGCATCTACACCTTCTGCCGAATGGTGGCTGTCTTCAAAACAACCGTACCCGTTGCTCTCCCCATAACAATGCAGCAGCCAGAAATGTCCAGTTATCACGTCGAAAATGTGTAACGCCCCAAAGTGCATCCAGATGGAACAAAGGAGCAGGCTGCCCATACCTCGGCTGCGTACCTGTCAAATACTGGGTAAACAACATTGGAACCGCAAATGGCTGCTCAGATTTCACCCACTGCCATGTTATGTAACATTCAATATCAAAAAACTTCTGTTTCCGGAAGGATTCCTCTCTTATAAACAGCGTCTGCGCCAGTAACGGATATCATCAAAAAGAATTAATATAAACTGCTTTCACCAAGGTTTGTACTTCCGCCATTGAGATGCGCTCTCTACCTTCAGGATAATCAAGCGGATTGCAGCGGTCCTGGATATTCATATCAGAAACACCGCCTGTAGACACTGAACTTCCACATCTGTCCGTTTCAGAATCTCGTCAAAACACTCAGACATATAAGAAATATCGGGGTGTAAAGGCTTCCGTCACAGTTTTACGGCAGTGAAGGTGACACATAGCAGCACCAAGTTTTACGCTTTTTCTCTACATCCTCTGCAAGCTTTACTGCATCCACACTGGTTCCTGCCTGTACAGGCGCCAAAGATATAATTACTTTTCTCATTATGTAAACCTCTATTTAAGCGAACCTCTTCCCTAATAGACAGCTTCCTAGAGCGTGTTTGAAAAGGCTTTCTGCAAGATGTGCGTCACAATTTGTGGGAGATTTTGTCGGATGAGGGGGCGCCGTGGCGGGCTACGGCAACCGAATTCGGGCAAAATACCAAAAGTGGGCGTGCAGATACCCGAGGGCGGTTTTTTCAAACACAGCTAAGGAGTCTCCGTAAGCTGTTCAAAACAGACTAAAGTTTTGCCATGTTAGGTCATTAAAACTCTTACGTAATTGAAATTTTGCCACTCGCGTAAGCAGAGACCTGCTGATCATGCTATTTTTTCAGATCAATTCCTCTACAATTTCCTTCAATGTACTTGCACTTCTCCCACATTTCAGGGAAAAATAATGTACGGCATTTCAGAAACTTACTCTCTTCTCACTGTCATCCGCACCAGGATACCCTTCTTCACCTGCATAACCCGGGGCTTTCCTTTCTGCACGCGAAGAGCTTTACGGTTTCCTACGTCAGACCCAGATGGTGATTCCGCCTTTTGCAATGATGGGAATTTCGGCTACACAGCTTTCCGATAATACTGGTTCGCTGCATGCGGAAATTTTACAGAAATGCACGGTTTCTCTTCCGGGTCATATTCTCCACGGCGCAAGCTGTCTGCTTGTATAAATGGCGGTTTAGCACCAGACGGGAGTTTTCTCCTCTGTTTTCGCTTCACCAAGATTTCTACTACCACCGCTTTCCTCAGACCGTTTTCTTCGAACACGGTATTTACAATTCCATAAATGCCTGTCGTCAGTTAACTTTCGAGGTTCCTTTTGGTCTGTGGTCTTCTTTACATGGGAACCGTCAGAACGATTCCTCCGTTCTTTATCGCCCTCAGCTGTGCTCTTCCCAGAAGGGGGCTGATCTGAAAGCTACGTCCATCACCTTGGTAAAAAGCGGCGGCAGTTCTTGCCATGTAATGCTTTCAGCTTTCATTACCCAAGTACAAGTGCGGCACCAAAAACTTTCCCGGTCTGCATAGAGGATGCGTGCGTTTACAATGATCTTCACCGCCATATTCTGTGCAGACATAAGCTTGTCTTTAATTCCCTGCATCAGAGCATTCAGCTCGTCCGGGGAAATGGTGATACAGTCCTCTTTATGGTACTTTCCTTCTGTTTTTTTCCTCACATATTCTTATAGGTCGGAGATTTGTAGCCAAAGTTTTTGTCCTAACTTAAATTCCGTCATACCGGCTGGAACCAAGTTGTCCTGCTCTTTACGCAATGGATATTGTCCATTGTGTAGCGGCTTTTCTGGAAAAAACTGAGGCGGGCCAGCAGTCTCCCCGTCAATAACAACAACGCCCTCGTTCTTTTGTCAGGCCATCTGCCCAGGGCATGTTTCCAGCGGATAGTGACCTCTCGGTGTGGAATCTCCACGGGAAATGATCATGAAGTCCTGTCCCCGCTCTCTGGCAACCTTCGCCACTCTTGCGGCAATATCGATGAACTTTTGTAGTTTCCTCCACAGAAAAGCTTCGTGAATTGGTAAGGATAAAAAACATAGCTTCTTTTTTTTTCCTCAAAGCCATTGCGGATAGATTCTTCTTCCAGTCAGTATAAACAGACACATCATGAACGGTCTGTACCCCAGTCGGATCATCATCCAGTACTACCAGTTTTTTATGAAAACCTTCCATTGCCTGGGAAAGAAGCATTTCTGCTTTGTCGGCATCTGTTCTGTCTCTTTCCACGGCAGTCCAAAAAAGGGTATTTTGCATTCCATGGTTTCTATAACTCTCCATTCTGTCTTCGTTCAAAAATATAATAAAGAAATTGGGTGAGCGTCTTCAATTGCCACGCCATCGGATTCTGCGCGGCAAGGATTTTTTACATTCATATCTCAGTTTTTGATAACTCAATTTTATTATACGGTATATGCGACAGGGAACCAGATCACTCATTTTCTCCATAGTCACGGTTATCCACGCATAATATGGAGATAGAGCGTACATGCTTTTTTGCTCATACCGTGGTATTTCAGCTGATACAGTGCATTTCTGTCAAATTCAGAACGATCAATGAGAATATTCCTCTGTCTCAAAAAGGGCTGTCATTTTCTTCCCTCGATTTCAAATTCGAAACAGGAACAAACTCTGCATTTCAAATCAGATAAATATCATCCAAAGTTGATGCATGGGTATCTGCACTCTCACGCAGCAGCCATACCAGCGGTCCACGTTCAATGGCAGCCTGTCCAACTTGTTTTCTCTACCATATTGTTTGCAACGGTATAGCGAATCTTCCATATCCAAATTCCACGGCTGGCACATCCATGTTTTTTTAAGATCCTCCAAGAATATCCAAATAGGTTCACTGCATCAGCTGCTGTCAGCTCACGGTCTGCGCCAGCGCCCTTAATAAAGCCGCCTGCAGCCCATCCCGGAACACGCAGTCTCAAGTGAACAGGAGCATTTACCTTCACATTCTTTGCTGTGAAGCGGATTGCTCCATCGAACGGATAATCTGTGGACTGCACCAGTGTGAATTCTCCTCCATTTTCCAGCTTCACCGAGCTTCACTTGCACCGTACATACCGGTCCATACGCTGTTATCAGATGTAAGATATGCATATTCACTGGACTGGGCAATGGTTCTCGCCAGGTTTGGAGGACAGCAGTAGCTAAGAATATATTCACTTCTTGTAAGTGGCCAGATCAGCTTATAATCAAGCTTCTTGGCGCGTCTTAACATATTTTCATAGAAAAATCTTTTTTTTCCGTCCAGGCTCAGTGCAGCCAGGTTGGTATTCAGCATCATTCGTTCCAGAATATCAAAGTACTCTGCCTTTGGCTCCAGCTGGAACATGCGGTATGCCCAGAAAACGCCGCCAAGAGATGCACAGGTCTCATTGTATGCTGTGATATTCGGAAGCTGGTATTCATAGCCATATGCCCGATGAACAAGCTGATGATCAAAAAAGTATCCATACGGAGAGGCACCATTATACAAGGCTCCACATCCGCCGGTAATATAAAGCTTTTTTTATCCACAAGGCTTCTCCATACTTTGTGGAGAACCTTAATATAATCCGGATCTTCCTCTTCCAGGCAAAGATCCGCCACACCTGCATAGAGATAATTGGCACGAACTGCATGTCCAAGAATTTTCTCATGCTGCTTCAGCGGAATCTTATCCTGGTTGTCATCAAACCATTCTTTTACGCTGTCACAGAAGCGCAATCGCCTGCTTTGCAAGCTTTAGATAACGTTCCTCGCCAGTGGTACGATACATTTCCACAAGTCCCATATAATGGGAAGGGCAAACTGCAGTCTGAACCTCTCCTGTGCGTTCTGCCTCTTCATACAGATGCTCCAGATAATCTGCTGTTCTGGCTGCAATTGCAAAAAGCTGTCCTTGCCTGTAATTCTTTTTTTTATGTACACAGGCCGCTGTAAACATATGTCCGAAGTTGTATACCTCGAAATCGTTAATATCTCCCATTCTGGAAACGCCGTTCCCGCTTCTTTCTCCAATGATCTGCTTGGTGGAAAGATAGCCGTCCGGCTGCTGTGCTCTTCCGATAAGATCAATGTATTTTTTCAATCTCATCCTTCAGAAGCTGGTTATCTGTCTGATAAGCCGTATAAATGGCAGATTCCATCCATTTATAAAAGTCTCCGTCTCCGAAAACAGTTCCGTCAAAATCTCCCTGCGCATCTCCGGCGCAGATTTTTGAAATCTCTACTACATGGCTGATATCCTTACTGTCAAACATGTGCTTCAGCTGAGGCACTGTACTGTTGGCGCAGGTGTCAAAGCGTTCCTTCCAAAGGCCGCCGGTCCATTTTACTTTCATCCCGTCCAACGCATGTACGCCCTTCGCGTAAGGGGATCTGGTTGTATCTGTCAGCATGATTTTTCTCCTTTAATTGTGCAGTTTTGTTATAAACACACTGCTTGCACATTATACGATATAAAAAAATTTTACAGTTCTTTTTTTGGAAATCTCAAGTCCACATTCTTTATTTTATGTCATGTTTTCTTCGCATGGCTTAGAGCGTGTTTGAAAAAGCATTCCCGCAATCTGCACGCCCCACTTTGCGGTATATTTCGCCCTCATCCGGACAAAATCTCCCACAAATTGTGACGCACATCTTGCAGAAAGCCTTTTTCAAACATGCTCTAGCCTTCTACCCAGAACTTATAATGCTCTGCCAGAACGCTCTCGATTTTCTGATAATTTTTTTTCCAGAAGAAGATTGATTATCTTTTGATGAAGCAGAATGAATGTCTCTTTCTGATTCTTCTCCAGAACCAGCTCCACAGTTTTTTTCCCTGGACGGAGTGGTAATTCGGTCTACATACTCATGTATGTTGCATAAAATAGATTTTCCGTACTTTCTACAAGAGTCAGATGAAAATCAACATCAGCCTGCAACACCTGCTTGGCAGTAACATTTTCTCTCAAAACAACTGTTTTCAGATTATCAAATTTCTTCAAAATCTGGTCCATCTTTTCATCGGTGATTCCGCCTATAATCTGATACAGCATTCCGGTATCCAGAACTTTACGAACCTGAATAATGTCTATTCTCATATTCTTATTCAGAAGAATTCCGTACAGCATCGGGTCTAACATTTTATGATTATAGGTATCGTTTACAAAGGTTCCTTCCGCTCTTTTATGTAAACCACCCCATACGCTTCCAGAATTTTAATGGCTTCACGCACAGAATTTCTTCCAATACCAAAATTTTCACACAGCTCCGGCTCAGTAGGACGTTTATCACCTGGCTGCAGGTTTCCGGAAATAATCGAATCTGTAATCTGTTCCACTACTGATTTACAACGCTGTCTTTATGAAGCCGCTTTTTCAGAAAATTTTTCTTATCAGACATATTTGCTCCCCCGACTTTTTTATAATATATACCGCATTATAAGCACCGGAAATCGCACTGCACAGGAGCCGGCGATTTTAGGTATTTAACTCTGGTATTATTATACACTACTTTACCGGCGTTTTTAAAAACAGCTACATCTCTTGCTTTCAAAATTAGTTTTTCATTTTCCGGCTGTGCCCCAATCAAATTTTCCCATTTTCCTTCCGGAAGCACTATCTGTTTCTCTGCCGCGTTATGATTCATGACAAAATAGAATTTGCCGTTTTCATTTGTTCTGCTGGTTACCTCAATACCTTCTTCCACCCTTACCGGATGCACATCTGTCTCCTCGCATACCTTATGAACAAATATCTTTTAAGAATGCCTCATCCGGCTGTGTTCCAAGATAATACGCTTTTCCTTTTCCGTATTCGTTTACTGTGACACAGGGCTCTCCTGCATAGAAATCACTTCCATAAGTTCCAAATGCCTTTGCATTTTCCAGTCTGAGACGGTCGCACAGGAATCTGCAGCTGTAGGCTTCCTTATTTCCATTCATAATAATCTGATTGGTTTCTTCCGGATAAAGTGCATCTGTCTCTTCCACCCACAGCCCAAATACATTGCGAAGCGGACCCGGATATGCCCCAAAGATGCAGCGGTCTGTTTCATCTGCAAGGCCTGTCATATAGGTTCCAATCAGTGTTCCGCCGTTTTTCCACAAATTTAGTCAATCGCTCTGCAAATCCAGGCTTTATCATGTATGCAAGAGGTGCAACTACAACCTTATAGGAATCCAGATTACTTGTGAATTTCACAATGTCCACAGCTATGTTCTGCTTGTGGAATGCACGATAATAATGAGCCACCTGAAGCAGGTAATCCATATCCTTAGTTGGGCCGCTGCAAAGCTCCAGTGCCCACCAGTTGTCCCAGTCAAAGAGAATTCCTACATCGGCATTTGTTCTCGCATCCAGAATCTGTCCTCCAAGCTGATGAAGCTCAGCTCCCAACTGCTCAAACTCCCTGAAAATCCTGGTATCATCTGTTCCTGCATGAGAAATAATTGCACCATGGAATTTCTCCTGTCCGCCAACAGACTGACGCATCTGGAAATATAAAGAGCTGTCTGCACCATGGGCAATTCCATGATATGCAAGAAGTCTTGCCTCTCCAGGTCTTTTTCAGCTTATTATATGGCTGCCAGTTCTGTTGGTTTGGAGACTGCTCTGCAACCATGTAAGAAGCGCCGTCCTTTAGCCCTCTCATAATGTCATGCTTTAATGCCGGGAAAGCAGCGTCATCCTTTGGTGACGGATAGTTATCCCATCCTACAATGTCCATATTTGGTCAGCTGGAACTGATTCAGTTTTTTAATAAATCCGGAAATATTGCTGAACACCGGAATATCGGAGTAATTTTGCGAAGCACGTTTGCCTCATTCAAAAAACACTCCTCTGTTGTATCTGTAACAAAGCGCTGGTAATCCAGCTGTTTTGCCGGGAAAAACTTGTCATCATCATTGCGTTCTGTAGGAAGCATGATCGTGTCAAAATCATAAACCGTTCTTCCCCAGAAAGAAGTATTCCATCTCTTATTCAGTTCTTCTGTGGTTCCGTATTTCTTTTTCAGCCATACACGGAACTTCTTTTCGCAGTTCTCACAGTGACAGAATGTGCTGTATTCATTTGCCACATGCCATGCAACAAGCCCCGGATAATCTTTTTGTAACGAAGTGCCATCTGCTCTGCCAGAGCTGCTGCTCTTTTCTCTGTATTTTTCACTGTTTACGCAGTAAAAATTTCTCATTCCATGAGTACGTTTCAGCCCATTGTTGTCTACAGGCATGATTTCCGGATATTTCTTGCTCATCCATTCCGGCTGTGCAGCAGTAGAAGTAGCAAGGCATACATAAATTCTATTTTCCCAGAGAATGTCCAGAATCTTGTCCAGCCATTCAAAGTTATAAACTCCTTCCTGTGGCTCTAGCTTAGCCCCAGGAAAAAACTGGAAGTGCTACATAGTTGATATGACATTTCTTAAAATATTCCATGTCCTGGCGGATTGTAGCTTCATCCCACTGGTCCAGGGTTATAATCTCCACCAAAATAGAGTTCTTTTTATTTTTTGACCTTTCATGCCTGCATCTCCTTCACATTTTTATTTAACAGATCCTGTCATACCTTCAACAGAAGGATTTCTGTAAGGTAAAGAATACAATAATTGTAGGCAATGTGGAAAGCACAATACCAACCATTGTCATACCGTAATCCGGTGTAAATCCGGAGGCAAGGTTTGCTACAACCAGCGGCAGTGTAAATTTCGTATCACTCTGCAGTGCGATCAGAGGCCACATGTAGTTGTTCCAGCTTGCCATGAACATGAATATTCCGGCTGCTGCATATGTGGACTTCATCATTGGCATAAAAAATTTTGAAAAAGATCTGATATTCATTCAGTCCGTCCATTCTGGCTGCTTCCAGCGTATCCTTCGGGAAGGAATAGGCATTCTGCTTAAAGAAGAAAATCAAAAACGGAGAACCGATTGCCGGAAGAATAATTGCCAGATAATTGTTTAAAAGTCCCATTTTGGAAAACATACGGAACATTGGAATAATCTTTGCTGCAAAAGGTACCATCATGGATGCGATCAGCGCAAGAAAAAAATTTCCTTTCCGCGGCTTGGAAATACAACAAAGGCATAACCTGCAATGGAGCAGATTAAAGACCTATACCGGTAACGATTACCGCCAGTAAAGGGAGTTTCAAATGCTCTCCACAGATTGGAATAGTTAAAAGCATTTGTAACATTTTCTGCCAGTTTATTTCCAAAGGTGAGTTTTCCCATGGTAATGTCAGCAGAGCTATTTGTCATTCCTACAATCATCCAGTAAAATGGGAATACACAAAGTAATGACAATGTCATCAAAAATACATGTTTAAAACCTTCACCAATTAAATGTTTTTTATTCATCATGATCACCTGTCACTTTCTTCTGAACGATTGTAATAAGTACAATGATCACCAGGACCACATAAGAAACAGCAGCTGCATAATCCATAATTCGGAACATAGTTAAAGGACAGATCGTAAATGTACTCGGAAATAGTTCTGGTTGCATTTCAGGACCGCCTCCAGTCAGATTTACAACCTCGTCAAAACAGCTGAAGTGTGTTGGTTACTGCCATAATGCTGGTAAGGAAAAATAATTGGCTTCAAGATCGGCATTGTGATCTTGAAGAAGGACTATCTGAAATTAGCACCATCAATTTTGGCAGCTTCATATACTGACTTATCTGTATTTTGCAATGCAGATAAAAGAAGATCATATAGTATCGGAATAACGCCAGATCAGAGCAATGATGATAACAAATTTTGCCCAGACAGGATCCAAAATAAATGCAATTGGGGGAATTAATCAGTCAAGTGATAACAGAACATGGTTCACAACTCCATCTGTTGCAAAAATATTCTTAAACAGAATTGCGTAAGAAATAGGGAAGTTACGCATGGCAGAAAAGATGCAGGTTCTGTAAAAGCCTTTCAGTTTAAGGTTTCAAAATTAATAAGACAGCAACTAATAATGCAAAAAGCTTAACATGATCGGGATCTGGATCACTGCATAAAAATAATGTATTACCAATCGTTGTTTTAAACCCCGGTATCGTTACATTCTTACATGATTGGCTATGCCGCCAAAGGTCAGATTATTTCCTTTTCCTGTTTTTAAGGATAAAAAGAAATGCTGCCACCATAGGGATATAACTAAATGCCAGAATCAGCACAGAAGCAATAATTACCATTGTCCAGCCAATACGGGAATTCTTTTTTTTTTCCAATGTGCTACCTTTCATGGAATCTCCTTTCCGTTCTATATCCATTATCTTTTTTATTTTAGAAAAGGGGCGAATCACTCCGCCAGCCCCCTTAATTTCTTTATTTTAACTATCTTCTTTACGTTTATTTACTGAATAGTCTGGTTCCAGAAACTGCTCTTCTTCGCCGCTGCTTAATTCAGTAATCCAGATCGCTGCCGTGGGATGTTAGGAGTCACTGCAAGTAATGCGCTCCAGGCGCTTCTGCGCGCTAAATGCGCCGGTATTTACAGATGGAATCTGAGCTTCCCCAATCGACCAGTGTTTATTGATCTGCTGTCCACTGAAGAATTCAGATTCAGTATTAACTGCTTCAATATCAGCCGCCGGAAGGTAGGTTCCGATAATATTATTGCTCTTCATAAAGAGAATCAAAAGCTCTGTGCTTCCGCCAAATGTATCATCTGGCAAATTTTGCTGCAGCATCATGTTCTTGAGTTCTTCAGGTACAAACCAAACCAGCTTGAACCACCCTGGTTGGAATAATGTGTAGCACCATCTGTGCTCATCTTCAGGATAAGAGCCATTTTCCATTTTTCCGCTCTGATCATCAGCATAATAGTAGATGTGATCAGCTATCTCATAACACAGGCAACATCACCAATTATTGATTTCCTGCAAAAATCCGGTCGATCACTACCTGGCAGAAATCAGATTCGTTCAGTTTTTTGAATACATCCATAGCATTCTTTTAATGCATCGTTGTTTAGCTGAAATCCAGCATTTCAAATCATTGTCTGTGAACCATTTTCAGTAGTTGAAGCATGATCTGGAATTCAGCTGGCTGGCGATATCGTTCGGATTGTAGGTCTGGCTTTCATTTCTCCCAAGTGCAAGGTACTCGTCCCATGCCAGGTCTGCATGTCTCAAATATTACGCCGATTTCTTCCGCATATAGTCTGTACGGTAGAAATAATCCGGCAACGCCTGTATCAAAAGGCACCCGTATCCGGCACCGTCGTAGGAAAGCATATCTTTTTATAAGCGGCAAAATCATCATAAAAATGTAGTCATCCATTGGTAAAAAATGCATCTGGATAAGACATCAGATAACCCTGCGCATTTTAAATCACTGATGAGAACAATATCTGGTAAATCGTCTGTTATACAGAAGCCAGTACAGTATGAATCTTCTGGAGGCAGTCTGCTTTCGCCATTTCAACGAAATTAACCCTTTACGTTGTCATCCAGGCTGTCTGCAACCTCCATTGCTGTACCCATTCATGTTCTTATCCCATGCCCACACAGTAATCTCTGTCGGCTCATCTGTTGTCTCTGCTGCTACTGTTATTGCCGGTGCAGCTACACTCAATACCATGCTTGCTACTGCACACATACTGAGTACTACACGAGATACTTTCTTTCTCATTTTTTCACCTTTTGTCCTTTCTATACGTATAACATGAGATGTTTAACTTGTTGTCATTATATTAACATCTGAATAGAGTTTGTAAACTCTGAATACCAACTGATTTTTCGCATATATATTTTTTTGTTAATTTTGCATAATATTTTGTACAAAATATATCCACACTAGAATTGTCATGCTCAAACAACTCAAAGAGCCTGCATCAAAGACCTTATTTCTTTGATACAGACCCCAGAGATATATCTTATTATAACCTTGTTACATTCCTTTTTTCCTGCAGTGCTTTCGCAAGTGCACGAGCTCAGAAACGAGGCAAAGTACCGGTTGCAGGCTTTTCTCATGAATTGCTTCTTCTGCATATGCCATAGATCCCCGAGCCAAAAGAATCACATCTACCCCGATTCTGCGATTTCTTCTGCCTTTGCACAAAAGAAGTGCTTTTTAATTTATTCTGGTCTTGCACCGAATGCGTCTGGGAAGTCCGTCAACCAATTCTACATGGCTGTTCATTTCTCTTTGCCACGCGTGAAACTGTATTAACTTAGTAGGCTCCAGTGGTCGAAGAATGGCCAGAATACCTTCTTCCAAGGCCTGTGCGGCATCTCATCCTTCTCAATCGGGACGGGATATTCTGCAGTTTTAGAACAGAAGAGCAGCCGTTTAAAGTCCAGAAACAGCCTGCATGTACATTCCGACAAGGCGTGCTGCAGCTCCTGCTGTTATAACCATGCTCTCTTACTTCGAAAGCAAGAATGGATGGATCACTTGAAGTTGAGGATCTCAAATTGCTTTATCTCAGAATTTCTTTCACAGTTTCTTCATTTACGCACTCAATGATTCTTGGTGTTGTTGCTGGTATAAACAATTCTAATTTCATTCTATATTTCTCCCTTCACCCTTTACTTCTATAAATTTATATAACTCAAATATTTTTAACAGTTAAACTTCCACGTTATCAAGTCAAGCGGTTATTCATAATCCGCTTCTCAGATATATTTTTTAAAATCAGCAGTCGATTATATTCATTTAACGTCAAGTCTAAATTCTTTGTTTATTGTCAGATTTATATGGCTTTTTTATAAAATGACAGAAGTGGTAAAAACGTCACTTCATCAACAGGTGGGTGTTTTTATTGGATCTGCCTGCCAGGCAAATGAAAGTTCTGCCTCATCTTCCACTTCACGGCTAATTTCAAGATACAAATGATTTTTATTTTTCTCTATTACCGCGTATATGAAGAATTTCCATTTCCTTTACATTATCCGTAAGCGTAAATCCACTGTCCTTTCCTGCTGTCGAATACAGTAAAATGTAATTTTTCACATGTACACACGTAAGCTTCAGCCAGATTCTGTTTCCCTCCAGCTGAAATTTTTCTTTTTCATCCTCATTTACTCTCTCAACTTTGATCACTTCCGGCGGCTGGTATTCTTCCAGTCCGTTTAATACAAATACACACTGTTTTGCCAGTTTTTCTCCTAAAGCCACATTCGCATGTGCCGTATTATGAATATCATCACATAAACTTAAATTAGATGTTGTCAAAACAGATACGCCAGGAATCTCTCTTGCAGCTCTCGCCTGTGCATCACGAACCATACCCCAGCAGTCATCATTCCTTCCATTAATTTGCCGGTTTAACTGCATGGTAAAAAAAAATGGAACCTGGTAGTCCAGTTCTTTGCGCACTGCCATTACAAAGCTGTAAAAAATGCTCAAAATATTTTTTGCCGGTTCCGGATCTGTATCTGAACAATTCCCCTGATACCAAAATTCCTGCACAACGGTCCCTGTTTCATGGATTTTATCTATCATATTTTGATACAAATCTCCATTTTCCGGGTTCCAGCGAGCCATAGGGGGAGCCACCAAGAGACGTCTGAACCAATCCAACCGGCATATTAGATATTTGCGCATATTTTTTCCAAATGCAAGATAGGGTGAAACTCCCGATACTCCCATTTCTTCATTCGCACATGTCTCCGCATATGTATTCTCATTCATTGGATGACTGGCTATATCCCACTGACTCCTGTTTCTGTATAAATGTACATCCATACTTGAGGATCCAGACAAAAAATCCCGGCTATATCCAGCTGAATTTGACTGGCCTGCAATAATAAACAGATTTCCAACTCCGATGTGAAGCACACAATCCCCCCGGTAGACCCATGTCAGATCCGGGGTAGTACTTTTGGTTTCAAGCCCAGTGTCAATTCTATATGGTCCCCAGCCGGAATGTCTAACGTTACATCGAATTCTCCCCCTGAAAATTTTCATTATAAGTAAAATGATCTGCATTCGTCCACGGAATCACCGCCATATTATCATCTTCACTCATTACTCTTACCAGCGGTATTACACGTTCAACTCCAACCTCCAGAGCTGCCGGATGTACCGAAAATTTTCCATTTAGAAAGACGCTCCCCTTGCCTTCTTTTTGCTGTATAATTTCCCAATCTGATGGTCTTGACATAAGTGTAATGCCATACATAACTGTTTCCTCCACATAAATTTCAGCCCCATAAACCTTGCTCGCCAGGAACAACTGATTATGGGGCCTATTTTAGAACTTAAAAAAAACACTTTTACCATGAATCTGAATTATTTGTTTGTGATCACAGAAGCAACTGCTTTCTTCCATCCTGCATACTTCTGCTCACGTTTTTCCACTTCCATGTCCGGTTTATAGGACACGCGGTTTAATTTTCCAAAATACTTTCATCCCAGACACCAAGCTGCAATCCTGCCGCATAGGCCGGTCCGATAGCGGAAAGCTCCTCGGAATCCGGAACCAGTACTCCGGCATCTGCAATATTGCTCTGGAACTGCATCAGATAGTCGTTTCGGGTCGGACCGCCATCTACGCGAAGCTCCTTCACCGGAACACCAGCGTCCTCAGACATAGCCTGTACAACATCTGTAATCTGATAGGCAATACATTCAAGTGCCGCTCTTACAAACTCAGCCTTGCGGGTAGTACGGCTCATGCCTACAACAGAAGCTCTCGCCTCGCTGTCCCAGTAGGGAGCGCCAAGACCGCTGAATGCAGGAACCAGATACAGGCTGTCCTCCTGAATGGCTTCTTTTTCGCCAGTTTACCGGTCTCTCCAGGAGAAGAAATGATCTGAAGATCGTCCTTCAGCCAGGTAATCACAGCGCCTGTATAGTTCAGATTGCCTTCAAGCACATAGTTAACCTTGCCGCCGATTTTCCACGCAAGAGAAGTAACAACCCCATGAGTACTGAGAATCGGCTTCCTCCCCAATATTCATCATAATAGAAGAACCGGTTCCATAAGTGGATTTGATCATACCAGGCTGCAAACATCCCTGTCCAAAAAGAGAGCCATGGGAATCGCCCATTACGCCATGGATTGGAATCTTATGAGGAAGAAGTCCCTCGAAATCCGTTTCGCCGAAGCAGGCATCGGAATCCGTAACCTCTGCCATATTTGCCGGATCAATACCAAATAATCCGCAAATTTCTTCATCCCATTTCAGATCAAAAATATTGAAAAGCTGTGTTCTGGAAGCATTGGAATAATCGGTTCTGTATTCTTTGCCCCCTGTCAGCTTGTAAACCAGCCAGCTGTCAATAGTGCCATGGCAGATTTCATGACGCTCTGCCACCGCTTTTTGCACCCTCTTCATTTTCCAGAAGCCATGCGATCTTGGAAGCCGGAAAATAAGGGGAAAAGATTCATTCCTGTTTTTGGCGGATCATCTCTGCTGCCCCAGTCTTTTCCACACGTGCACAAATATCCACAGCGCGGGCGCACTGCCATACAACTGCATTTCCGTAAGGCTTGCCGGTGACACGGTTCCAGGCAAGTGAAGTTTCACGCTGGTTGCTGATTCCCAGACCAACTACATATTCCTTCTCTACTCCCTCCAGAAGTTCTTTTTTCACAACCTTCAGAACATTGCTGTAAATTTCCTCCGGATCATGGGAAACCCAGCCTTTTTCATTGATAATCTGCCTGTGGGGCGGTCAGTCCGGCGCATAATGCTTCCTGTCTCATCGAAAAAGGAGCGCCTTGGTACCCTGGGTACTCTGATCAATACTAATAATATATTTTGCCATGTTTACTATCCTCTTAAAACTTTTATATTCTCTAAAATCAACATCGCTGTACCTTAAGTCTGTATTGTACCTAAATAATAAGCGTGCACCAGACTGCTCAGACTGATCGCACTTTGGTTCTGCATCCACGCAGTCTGTCAGTCACGCTTAAATTTGTTTCTTATTTAATTTTATATTTCAGAGCTTCCACAGCCTTCTTCTGCAATACCCTCAGCATTTAATCCATAGTAATCAAATACTTCCTGGGAGTTACCTGTGATAACCGGAGCATCCGGAAGAGCCATGTTCAGCACTTTCTTCGGGCAGTTAGCACCAACAACCTGTGCAAACCATAGAACCCAGTCCACCAAATGGAGCGTGCTCTTCTACAGTGATCACTGCCTTTGCATTCTGGGCAGCTTTGATAACACCTTCTGCATCAAGCGGTTTCACGCAGTACATATCCAGTACAGTTGCGGAAATGCCCTCCTCCTCCAGCAATTTGGCAGCTGCAAATGCCGGACGAACCATCCCGCCGCAGGCAATGATTGCCACATCTGTTCCCTCTTTTAGAACAGTTGCCTTGTCCATTTCAAATGGGCAGTTGTCTTCTGTATAAATATCCTCAACCGGATTTCTTCCAACACGGATGTAAGATGGTTTCTCATCCTTCAACAGAGCCTCGATCAGATGCTTTTTTGTCTGATGACGGTCACTTGAAGGTAAACTCTCATATTCGGGATTGCGGACATAGCTGCGATATCCTGTGCAGAATGATGGCTCATTCCAAGTGCACCGTAGCTGATGCCGCCGCTGATACCGATCAGCGTAACATTTGTATTAGAGTATGCCACATCAACCTTGGCCTGCTCTCGTAGCTTCTTGTGGATAAGAAGCAGGCCGGTGAGCATGCAAATGGTTTCTTTCCACATTTTGCAAGACCTGCAGAAATACTAACCAGGTTCTGCTCTGCAATACCAGTCTCAATAAACTGATCTGGAAAATTATCTGCAAATGGTGTCATGGAAGCAGATCCTCTGGAATCACTGCAAAGCACCATAATATCTTTATCCTCTTTGCCTTATCCATCAAAACTTCACAGATGGCCTGTCTGTTTGGAATCTTATTCATGAAGAGCGGCCTCCTTTCTTGCTGCAAAATCCGCGATGATCTGATCATATTCTTCCTGTGTTGGAACCTTTGTGATGCCAGTTTGCCTTGTTCTCCATTACGGAAGAGCCGCAGCCTTTTACAGTGTTGGCAATTACAGCTGTTGGTTTTCCTTTTACAGTCTTAGCTTCTTCAAAAGCAGCATTTAACTGGTCGATATCGTTTCCGTCTTTTACATCGATCACATGCCATCCGAAAGAACGGATACGCTCATGGAGATCATCATGTCCCATAACATCCTCTGTATTTCCGGAAATCTGAAGACGGTTACGGTCGAATTACTGCACAAAAGGTTGTCCAGCTTGTACTGATGTCCTGCCATGAAGCCTTCCCATACAGAACCCTCTGCCAGCTCACCGTCACCCATTACGGTGTAAACACGGTAATCTCTGTTATCTTTTTTTGCCTGCAAGAGCCATACCTACACATACCGGAAGTCCATGTCCCCCAGAGAACCGGAGTTCATCTCGATTCCAGGAAGCTTATTGTTGGGATGTCCGATGAATTTGGAACCAAATTTTGAAAAATGTGCTCTTTTAATATCTTCCAGATCCAGAAAGCCCTTTGCTGCAAGTACAGCGTAGTAAGCCTCTACAGAATGACCTTTGCTGAGTACGAAACGGTCGCGATTCCGGATCATCCATGTTTTCCGGAGAAATGTTCATCTGGCAGAAATACAGGCTCATCAGAGTATCGATCACACTCATGTCGCCGCCGATATGTCCGCCCTTTCCGGCAACGATAATATCTACAGTATCTTTTCTCAAATCAAAAGATTTTTGCCTTTAAATTTTCCATTCTCATTCACCTCTTAAATATGCTTTCACATCTTCTTCAATAGGATCATATAAATCAGGGAGTGATTCCCATGTATTTGCATGCCTCGTAAAGTACCGGAACTACATCTTTATGGATACCTACACAGTGATGGATGTATGGTCCTTCTACAATCTTGGCTTCCAGACGTTTGATGTTCTCAACCTCAACCCAGAGGTAAGTTCCCATACCTTTCGGTCCGTCAACGCCTTTGGCTTTTTCCAAGGAGCATGGAATATTCTCCGTTATCACCGTCGAAACGTGCCAATGTCACTTCGCCATGCTTTGCTTCTGCTGTAATGCTTCCCGGATGGCTGAATGCCAGCGGATAAGTAAGCTTCGGTGTCTCTCTTGCAACAGAGATCGGCCATGGTCCGCAGTGCTGAAGGAGCTCGCCGTTTTCAATGTCAGGATGGCGGATGGTCCAGTCTGCAAAGAATCTTCTTGTGTCATCCCATTCCTGCTGCCTCAACAAGAAGAGCGGTAATTGCACCGTGAATATCTGTCTCACATACAACCGGAATTCCCTCTTCATTGAGAAGTGCGTTTGCTGCGCACGGCATAATTCCGATCTCGCTCTGCAGCTGGTTCCAGCACTGGATTGCAGCTGCTTGGCAGCCGTATTTCTTAATCAGGTTCTTCATGGCAACTTTCAGGGCTGCTACATTCTCAAGCTCATTATCTTTAATGCAGATTTCCATGTTCTGGCGGCAGTATTCCACCAACCTTTGCAACCTCTGTTCCTCTCTGCTTTTTGCTTTCTTCATCTCATCTGTCAGCTCTGGCATTGGGATTGGTGTCAGCTGGATGTTGAATTTCTCCAAAGAAGCTCACCTTCGTTGCACATGGTGGACCAGAACTCGTATGGTCTTGTGGAAATCTGAAGGATTCTCATGTTTCGGAAGGTTTTTTACTACATTACAGACAGCCATGAAATCACGAAGTCCACGCTCGAATACCGGATCATTCAGTCTGCAGTTTGTCATGTATGTAAATGGAACGCTGGAATCTTCTGAGGACTTTACCTGTTGCAAAAGTCCGCACTGTGTATCACGAAGACGGACACCATTCTCGTCTGGTCTCTCATCAAGAGGTCCCCACAGAAGAACCGGTACATTTAACTCTTTTTGCAAGTCTTGCGCATTCAAACTCAGTTCCGAAATTGCAGTGTGGAAGGAAAAAGTCCGTCGATTTTCTCTTTTTTTGAATTTCTCTGCAATCTTAATGCGGCCAGCCTCGTCATAAAGAAGGCCCTCATCATTTACGTCTGTGATGTCTACAAAATCGATTCCTAATTCTTTTTAATCTGTCTGCAGTAAGTCCACGATACTTAACTGCATCCGGTGCACTGAAAATACTTCGTCTGGTTGGCGCGTAGCCGATTTTGATCTTTGCCATTCTGGTATTCCTCCTTGTTTATATTTATTATTTTCTTTTTTGGTTTTTCTTAGCTGTAAAATCTTTTTCTTTATTACTTACCCAGATATTCTGTTTGCTTTTCTTTTTGTAGCTCTAGTATAGGTCTCTTTCAGCTTTATTCCAATAAAAAATAAAGTGTTTTTTGACTTTATTTTCGCTTTATTTTTCGCAAATATATTGTTTATTTTTCAATTAAGAAGTACAATATATACAACAGAAAAAAACTTATGCCAAAGAAATATGAACAGTTTCCACAGAAAACCAACTTTCTGCCCTAAACAGCAGATACTTTTTTGCTAAATACCACTCTGGGAGGTGCCGCAAATGTCCATTACTGCTAAAGAACTGGCCAGAAAACTGAATCTTTCACAGACTGCCGTCTCCATGGCGCTGAACAATAAGCCCGGAGTCAGCACGGAAACCCGCCGGATGGTGGTAGAAGCTGCTGAAAAAAAATACGGCTATGACTTTACCAGACTTTCTCTAAAGAAAAATAAAGCTGGAAGCATTTACGCGGTAAGCTATCGTTCCCATAATGCCATCATGTCCTATTCTCCTATTTTTGATGCTATGGTGGAGGGTATGGAATCCATAGTGCAAAAGGATAATTATAAGCTGAAAGTAATCACATTTTATGAAAAGCGTGATAATCTGGAACATTATCTGGGGGATTTAAGAACTACTGACTGTGTGGGAATCATTTTGTTTGGTACTGAAATGCGGGAGAAATGGTCCGTCCTTTCCCGAAACTTCCTTTTCCGGTGGTGATCCTGGACGCCTATTTTGAAAACCTTGACTGCAATTATGTCGTTCCCAATAATCGTCGTGGGAGCTTATCTGGCTACCGATTATCTGATCAGCCGGAGAATGAAGCAGCCTGGATATCTGCAGTCTGCTTATCCTCTCCGCAACTTTTCAGAGCGTCTGGAGGGATTTTATCATGCTGTCCATGATAACGGAATGTCCCGTTCCCGCTGTATCATCCACCAGCTTTCTCCAACCATTGATGGTGCAATGGCAGATATGCTTGCAATTATTGACAGAGGGGATGCTCTGGCAGACTGTTATTTTGCGGACAATGACCGATTGCAATCGGAACTATCAAGGCCTTGCGGCTCAGAGGCTACAAAGGTGCCAGAGCAGGTGGCAATTGTAGGCTTCGACAATATCTCTGAGGGCCGCATTATCGACCCCTCCCCTTACCAGTATCAACATCCCCCCGTCATTATATGGGACAGGTTGCCGCCAGAGAGCTTCTCTCTCAAATAAACGAACCCCGGCAGCATACCTGTAAAATTGAAGTTTTCGGCAAATCTGGTAAAAACGATTTTCAGTTTGACGCAAAAAAAAAGGTATCGCAACCTTTCACTTCCGGTTGTGATACCTTTTTTAATTCTGTGCAGAGACGTTTAATGCCAAAATCCCTGTCTTTTTACAGTATTTATGATATATTTATTTGTTCCGAAATTATTTTCGAAAATATCATATTTTATTGTAAAATTATCACAAAATTCGCTTTTCATTTATAATATCCGCACATTTTTTCATCTGAAAAAACCGGATTTTCTGCGCTCTTTTTCACCCAAAACAAATCACGATGCATACAGATCATGCAGCCTTATATTTTTACCCAATTACACTGGTAAAATCTTTACGTTTATGGTATACTTATTTCATTATCTGCAGATAGCAATGTCAGAAATATAGTAACCTGACATTTTCTACCTTACACTAATAACCGGAGGGATATTTTTATATGGATGAAAAAAAAAAAAAATCATGAAATTTTTTAAGGAAAAACAATATCCATATCAGTAAAGGGTTATCAAATATCTGCTCAGACAGGCGAATAAGACCTGCATTTATATGACCGATGGACGAGTTGTGAAAACTTTTATCACAGTCAAAGATTTATATGAAATTCTTATACCTTATGATTATATTTCCATAAATAAAGGCACCGTGGTTTCAGAGGACAGATTGATCATATTGAAAACTGCACTATCATATGAAGGATGGCGTACGTCTGGAAGGACGTAAGCGTGGCGCGGCCACTCACAAATTTCTGAACAAATACTGCATCGAGGATCCTACCAAGACTTTATCTCCAAATATTCGTACGCGTTTTTTTCTGTATTAGATGATATGCCCCTTGCTTTTTGTGTAATCGAACTGATTTTTAATAAAAACGGAACTGGAATTGACTTCGTTTTCCGCTATTGCAATAAAGAAATGCTTCTTCTGGAAGGCATGGATGTGCAGGAAATACTTGACCAGTCTTTTATCAGGTATTTCCCAACGGAGATAAGAAGCTCCTTGCCGCATATACAGATGTTGCCGTGAATGGCGGAAGCTGTCGTCTCAAGACTTACAGTGCCAGGATTCATCGTGAACTTATTATCAAATGTTTCCAGCCATTGGAAAAACTTCTGCGCATGTATATTGATTCCTGCCTATGAAATAGAGAAATAAACATTTTCCAGATTTCCATATATACATGATATGAGAGTCAAAAGGTCTTTTTACCACTCATATCCTTATATTTATTGATAAAATATTGGGGAGGGAATCGACTATGCAAAATCCAGTTTCTGACGAAAGATATTCTGTGGCAGACGAAGCCATTCTGGGTGCTTTTTTTTTAAACTCATAAAGCAAAAACTCCTGACCGGATCACCGTATCCGATATCACCAAAACAGCTGGTATCGCGAGAAGCACTTTTTTATAATCATTATCAAGACATTCCTTCTCTTGTATCCGCTGTTGAGGAAAAGACGATCCAGGATGTTTTTTCTATAATGGAAAAATTTCATCCTGAAAAATGACCGGGATATCTGTCAGTCCTATTTTCTGACACTTTGCCGCTATACAATGGAAAATCCCTTCCTTGCCGGTCTTCTGAGCACCCCTCACGGGAATGATCTGTTTGAAAAAAATGCTGACCATGCTTCATCACTATGTCACCGCTACCACCTCCAGTGCCAGACCCGGCAGACACACAAAAGAGGAAATATCTTATGTGATCACCTGTGCGATCGGCAGCACGATCGGTGTTCTTCACAAATGGACCCGGGATCATTTTGATCTTGAACCAGAAGTCATCGCAGAGATTCTGACTCAGGTTTTTCCTGACTGGCATGCTGCCTCTTTTATCCTGACGTGTTTGAAAAGCATTCCCGCAAAGTGGAGCGTGCAGATTGCGGGAATGCTCTTTCAAACAGTCATAAAAAAAACCCGTCTAAGCAATTCACTCAGACGGGTTTTTTTATGCCTGTGGCTCATCAATCAGGACATCCTGTCTCCTGATTTTCTTTGTTGTACTGCGTATAAACGGATTTTTCGGATCACCAGACCTGTAATGCGACGATAGGTCGGCTGATTTTTTTTGTTGTACATCCAGAAATGCCTGAAGCTGTAAACGAATCATCTCCGTATCCAGTTCCTTTGCCTCCACAACTGCCTGTTCCGGATAAATACGTGCTGTCAGACCGTTGTCTTCGCCTGTTACAATAACTTCACCCACCAGCGGATTCAATGCAAGCTTGTTTTCGATTTCCTCCGGGGATACATTTTCGCCATTGGAAGAATAATCAGATTTTTCACACGGCCATTGATGAAAAAAGATAACCATCTTCATCCATATATCCCTTTATCACCTGTATGCAGCCAGCCATCTTTCAGTGTTTCCGCTGTCTCCTCCGGCATCTGATAATATCCTTTCATGACGCTTGTACCTTTTACCAGAATCTCCCCATCCTCAAATCTTTATTTCCACATTCTCAAGTGGTCTTCCGATAGAACCCGGCTTATTGTTTTTCCTGTGTATTATTGCTGATGACCGGAGAGCATTCCGACATACCATAGCCTTCCAGTATCTGTATACCGTACTCTGCAAAACAGTCAATATAGTATGGATCCAGATGTGCCCCACCAGTAAAAAATGTGCAGTTTTCCGCCAAATACTTTTTCTGCAAGAACTGCCTTCGGAATTGCCGGATCGGCAGCTGCCAGTCTCTTATAAATCGTCTCAATCATCATTGGAACCATGAGCATGATATCCGGTTTAAAGATGCTCATATTTCTGATCATATGAAGCAGGGAGTCATTGATACAGAGGGTTGCCCCCTGAGAAAGCCCTTCATCCAGTCCATGACAAGACAGAATGCATGATGGATCGGAAGTACACTGAGCATGGCTGTTCCGGGTTCTGCCGTGATTTTGACTGCCTCAACATTGAAGCCAGATTATTCTGTGTCAGCATAACTCCTTTGCTCTTCCTGTCGTTCCGGAAGTAAAGATAATAGTCGCAATATCTTCTGCATCTGGGCAGGAAGCATCTTCTGCTGCATTCTTTCCTGAATTTCTGAGTTCGCTGATACTATATGTATCCGCCGGTACATCCTCCACCTCTTCCTGGAGCATCCATACTTTCTGAAGTTTCGGACAGTTTGCAAGAAATGCTTCCAGATACGGTCTGTGTTTCGGACTTAAGAAGAGTGCTTCGGAATCGGACCGATTTATCAGATCGATCAGTTCTTCACAAGGGAGTGCTGCATCCAGCGGCACCGCTGTAGTACATCCTGTAATAATTCCCAGATAGCTTTTCGATCCATTCTATAGAGTTGGTTCCGATCAATGCAATATGCTTTCCCCTCAAAACCTTCTGCAAGAAGTCCTTTTCTGGTGGAAATCACATTTTTCATCATTTCACTGTAACTTCTCTCCAGAACCTCTTTTCGGTTAAGCCATTTTACTGCCTTTGACTTCGCCAAATTTCTGTACACTTTCTTCTAATATATCCCTGATCAGCATATCTTTCTCCTCCCTCTCTGTTCTGTGGACTGATATTCTGTTAATTCTGTTCGCTCCGTTCACACACAACTTAAATCTTACTGAAGCTCCTCAAGAAGCTTAAGTGCCTCCTCAAGAGTTGTAATTTTTGTCACTTCAGTTTCCTCAAGTTCAATGTCAAAGGTATCCTCAAGCTCACCCAGAAAAGACATGAAATCCAGAGAAGTAAATCCCGCATCCTCACGGAATCTCATCTCACCTGTCATCTCTTCCGGCTTCACTTTGCTGTACTGTGATACAATATTTTTAAATTCCATTTCCTGATTCATTCCATTTCCTCCTGATTTTTTTGATTTTTTTATACCTGTTCCATGATCTCGCCGATGCTCATATCCGGCTCTGCAATTCCCTTAAACAGAATACGCATCATATAATAATAAAGCAGTTCCATATCGTGTTCCTCAAGATGAGCAGTCTGATAATGATATGAGAAGTTCATGCCGCCATCCTCAGTGTGAGATACGGTCAGATATATTTTTTGGTTGCGGCACCGTTTGCAAACCATTTGGCATGCTGGCGAACGGTTCCAAGCATTTCATTCTCCACCTTCACCGGCATTGGCTGATAGGTAAGATAGCAGCTTTTCATAGCTGGTATGCCTGGTGTATGATATCTTTTCTCATCTCATCCACGATAAGTGCTTGGGATCATAATTGCTGTGCATATAAATTGATTCTGCATATTCTGGATTTCATAAGTTGCCGAAAGAAAATCTGTCTCTGGTGAGATCACTGTTCTGCATGGAAACATAATGGTTCGGCTTCCTCCGGAAGTCCATTCGTCATGGGTAGAACGTCTGGATATAAAATTCTGAATTGTAATATCTTCCTGTCCATTATTTACTTTTGACAAATAAGTACGGATACCAAGCAGAAGCAAATTTGTCATAGAGAAGCTGATGATTCATACAGAAATCCATCAGGTTCTGTGTCGCATACGGTTCCAGATGATAATCCTTTACTGCAACAAACAGCTCGTTCATCTCAATGTCAGAAGCACGAAGCTTCGGATTTCCATGGCGCTTTCTTGCTTCCTCCAATACGGATGGTCCCCTGAATATCAGAATATAACGGCTCACCCAGTGCATCCAGCTGGTCATCCCAGAATTTTTTTATCTTTTGCAAAACGCTTTTCATTGCCCGCCTTTGCCAGGTCTTTTTTCAGAACCGTTTCAAAATCTGCCAGTTCCTGAGGACAGGCTGTTCCATATCTGTAATGCGTATATAATTGGAACAAATCTTCGATCATAACTACAAGTCCACAGGAATCGATCAGTCTGTGATCCATATGTAAAAAGAAACCATTGTATCCTTCTGGAAGCTTCAGCATGGTAAATTCACACATCGGAATATTATTTCCGTCAAATGTTTCATATGCCCACTGCTGCATCAGCTCATCTGCCTTTGCCAGACTTTCCATTCCTGACAGATCCTTCAGCTCAATATCACGTGGGTCCTGTTTTTCTCAATATACTGTTTTACATTTCCTTCTTTATCCGGCTTTGTAAAACGGACTCTGGTACAACCGGAACGCTCTGTTTCCATCTGAATACATTTTTTAATAATCCAAAATCCAGTTCTGCCTGTACAGAAGCCACAACGCTTACACCCCAGATACCTGCTGTGTACCATAATCCAGAATCCAGTTGTGATGCATTTTTTTTCTGAGCTGCCGTCAAAGGATAATAATTTCTCATATAATAGATAACCTCCATTGTCCCGATTTTTCCTCTTTATCCGGGACAGAAAACATTGTATGTATGCTTCAGGTGAAAAAAAATATCATACCTTCTCAAAATTCCAGTACCCCCCAGAAGACTTAATGAACACTTTATAAAAAATTGACCGGGACTTATCATACATTTAACATAACATCGAATATCCAACTGGTTGTATTTTTTTCATGCTTATGTACTATGTCTGATAAATCCCGGTCAGGATTTTTTTCCGTTTAATCGTAATTTTTCAAAAAAATTCCATCATCTTATGCTGATACAGTTCCGGATCTGCATAGGCACTGCACAGATGCCGAGCTCCCGGTATGATCACCAGTTCCTTCTCTGCCCTGCAGAGCATATAATTCTGAAAAGAGTTATTGGGATATACATAGGTGTCCTTCTCTCCATGGAAAAAAGAGAACCGGTCTTTTATTTTTTTTTTTTCATGGCTTCTGTAGTGTCTGCATCTTTCATATGAAATCCAGCCAGAAGAGAACAGAACCAGTCCAGTTCCATCAGAAGCAACGGAATATGATGCAGGTGGAACCAGCTAGCTGCCATATCACGCATCTGCCGTTCCATAGACTGAAAACCACAGTCCGCAATCAGGGCCTTTCACCTCCGGTGGAAGTGTATGTCCCCGATGCCATCAGCACAGAAGCTGCACCCATGGACTGTCCGTACAGGTAAATCGGAAGCTTCTCTTTGTTTCGTTCAGCCATATATACTGCCCATTGCTTCACATCCCATTGTTCCTTTGCTCCAAAAGTAATATAGTTTCCCCTCGCTGTCACCGCAGCAGCGATGCTCGATAAACAGGACATCACACTGATGCTCATGCAGATATTTCGCCATAAAAGACAACGTGCCAAACCGGCTGCCACGATATCCATGACTTAATATGACGATCCGTTTCGCAGCTTCAGCAGGAAGATATAATGCATGTAGTTTTAATCCGTCAATCGATACTTTTGATATAACAGTCCTGCATTTTCTGTTCAAAGCACCATGCCTTACTCTCATTATATTCTCTGGCATAACCGTTCTGTGGATGATTTTCCCTGATATGCGACAGTTCAAACCATTTCTTTCTTTCCTTTTTCTGCTCTCCCCTTTTTTGCAGCAGACCACCATGTTAAAAAAAAGCGCCATCCCATCTCCAGTGATCCCAGAAAAACAGCCGCCAGTATTGCGAACGGCTTAATAAATTTTTTCTTCGTCATGATTTCCTCCACAGTTCACATTTTTGAATAAGAATCCTGCCCGTAAAACTTCAGTTATATCAGATAGCTTTAAGGTCTTTCACCATAGACTCAAGTGGCAGATAAGGTATCCACCTTTCAAGCTGATAGCTCTCCGATGAAGATACTATTTTACCGGACCATCCCACGATGCAAATTGATCTGCATATGTATCCAGATCTGCCACTTGCCGTCAGTTTTCCGTCTGTATTCTTATAATCTATATACATGGGATTGCACCCGCCAGTAGTTTCACCTACACTGTCTGTCGTGAATACATTTCCACAATTCTGGCATACCAGTCTTCCGTTCTGTTCCTTAAAATACGCCCTTGGCGATGGATTACATACGACATGTATTAAGTGATAAGCGCGGAGTTCCATCCGAGCCTTTTACAGCAATAAGCTGGATATTGGTTCCATTGGAATCGTAATTGATATACATTGGATTCAAGAAGTCAATGTATCTGCATTAATTGAAATTTCACCATTCTCTACGGCAGGAGTTTTCATATACCACTGATTCCGTATTTTCAGCTTCTGACGTATCCAGACTTCCAAAACCAAGCATCAGAGGAACCGTTCCCAGACTGAACATCAGCATCGCAGCCGCACCCGAGACAGGATTTCCCGATCCAAGTGCTATAATCTGCATGGACTGCATGGGGCCACACGGCATCAGCCCATTCAACAGTCCGACAAAAAACGGTCTGTTCTCTCTTCTTCTTTTTCTTGTTTATTTTATCAGTCAGCCTTTGTGGAAATCTGATTTGGAACTTTCTTAATAATGTAATCCAGCCCAACATGTTTATTCCCATGATCACCATGAACAAACCCGCTATTATTTTCAATATCCCCTGCAGAAGCAGTGGAATTCCCATTCCGCCCCCTCCTGTTAACAGTATTCCCATTCCGCCCAGCAAAAACCGATTACCGAATATGAAATCACACGTCCCGTATTATATAACAAGGATGGAAAAATTATCTTATTTTTCGGAGTTTTCCCATTTTGTCATCGTCTGCCACAGGAATGCACTGCGACAGATTAATCCCTCCACACATCGCTATACAATGAACAGATGTAAGAAGCCCCTACTTCTTGAATTTATATTTTCCTTTTCCTTGACCAGATACCGGTTCAATAATATCTGCCTGCACCAAATTGGAAATGAATTTTTGAAGCACCTGAACCTTTCAGCTCAAGAAGCTCCATAACTGCACTTCTTCCAAACACCTCATCAAAACCAAACTTTTCAAAGAGTCTATGGATATGAACCGTCGTTTTTACTGAGAAGTCGCTGCCTTTTTCGGAAAATACACGTTCAATATCCACTTTTTTGTCCTTGAATGTGCACTTTTTCATTCTCGATATCCACTTTTGTATTTCCAATATTCACTTTTTCATCATTCAAAAGTCCACTTATATGTAGATTTCGATTATGAAGCTCGTTCTTCTCGTTCAAAAGCAGATTTCTGAAAAACACTTCCAGATACTCCGTTGTTTCGTGTGAATACCCTTTGCAGGTTCGTATAGTTTGCACGGACAAGTGCATTTCTGAAATACCACGCATTTTCCGCAAATATATCATTGGTAGCAGAAAAACCAAGTGTCCTTAAATATTTGATGAAGAACACTGCCGTTGTTCTCGTATTGCCTTCCCCCCTGAAAATATGAATTTGCCATAATCTTGAAATGAATACCGCAAGATGATGGATAATCTCGTCCATTGAAAGTCCCTTTATAGCTAAAATCTTTCTCCTGCGAAAAATCATATTCAAGTGTAGCGCTCAGTTCGGACGCACTACCGTACATAACGGTTGCTGCATCAAGCACCCATTCTGTCTTTGTGTATGTTGTAATCTCGAATCTTTCCGGCGTGTTTATAAATACCCCGAAAGAGTTTGCGGTGGATAGAGATATACTCATTTGGGGAAAATGAAAACGCTGTTTCGGAAAGAATTTCTGCGATACGGGACGAAACCTTATCTGCTTCTTCGGTACGCTCATCATCATCCGGACAAATGCACAGGTCTTTCTTCATAATAACTGTCGATAAGGCTCTGTGCTTCTTTCATCGTGATTTTGCCTTCAATATTCTGAATGGCAGTATCAATCAAATATTTAGATGGTTTGAGTCCGTCCACCGCCTGAAGTCCGATTGCCGTACTCCAAGCATAACCCTTATGAGCTTTATCCGGTTCAGACTCCCTCAAATATTCCTTAAACGGGTCTTTTTCCATATCCACTACCTCGCTTCATAGTCTTGTAATTCAATCTAATTTGTGCAGACTGTCTGCGCAAATTCAAATCTGCACTATTCGCTTTTCTGCATATCCTCATCAGCTTTTGCAATCATCTGTCTGTACTGTTCTTTTTTCACACTTTCCGGTGCAAGTATCTGTACCTTGCCATTCCCCCCCAAGGGATACTGTTTCATTCTTATTTGATATTATACTATGAATAATCTATTTTTTTCAAGATATGAGGATTCGTTCGCAACTTCTATTCGTCAAAAGGTGTTACTGTTCACTCCGTTCACAGTAACGCGCTTCGCGATGCACAGAAATCATGCATTCGCATGATTTCGCGCCACAATTCTCGGGTTTTCTGTGAACTTTGTTCACAAAAAACGCCTCGCGGAACGTTACCAGTGAACAGTAACGTCAAGGTGTCACTTTTTGATAACACGATACTACATTTTTGAGGATAAAAAAAAAGAGGCCGAAGCACCTCAATTATGAATTGCAGACACAGCATGATAGATTCCGTAATATGCACGATTATTGGCACCACGAAACTCTTTCGCACCGAGAAGGATCTCTGCGGCTTTAATGTCACTTTGTGCCGTTTCAATTCTATACAGAACCAGATCCTTCTGTGTTCCTTTTTCATTAGGCTGCTTCAAATAGCTTTACCCCCTCTTTTTCCACGTTTGCATAAAATGGGTACGCATCAACCCAATTTTGAAAATGCTGTTGACTTTTAGCTATGGGCTTTATATCAAGATCCGTGATCCATATTAAAATCAAAGGTTTCACCAGATAATTCATGCCGATACTGTTTTATATCCATATCAGATAAATCCAGAAGAATCATAATATCTATATCTGAATCATCCCTGTAATCACCTCTTGCATAAGAACCATACAAAATCACCTTTTTTAAATGTTTTCCATATATTTTCTGCAAAATTTCTGTGTACTGATCCAATAAATTTCGTGTTGTTATCGGCATAGTCCCACCTCCTGCTGCTCATTACCAGTTTCAATGCCTCTCACGGCACCTTCTGTTCAAATACAGTAGATATCTTACTTTATTATAAGCGTACCACACTCGGTTATGCAATAAGTATTTTTTCTCCAAATTTAGACAAACACCTCCCACTTAATAAGGAATAAAAGCAGCCACCCTATTATTTATAGAATAGCTGCTCAGTTAAAAATTCCATATTCAGTTTTATTCTACAAATCTGACAGTGAAATTCGGTCGTATGCACCATTTTTCTTATCTTCTGAGTGTGGCTCCAAACCGATAATTGTAATATCTTTCTGATCTGGACCGTAAACCCAGTACATTCTCATTGTGCCACTGGTTTTATTTTCCAGATATGATTGCCACACTTTCATTCCTGTACCTGCTTTCTAATTCTGCAAAAAACTCTTTGTAATCTCTTCCTTTTCCTTTTTCAATATCATGGTAACTGTCCATTACCATCTTACGGACATCCTTCTGGTTCTCTTCCATTGCATCTATAAAATCTGATTTTCTCACTGTTGCTGTTGCTCCCATCGACAATTCCTCCTTTCAAATTATCCAATGTTTCATTCACTTGTTATAGTCTATAGCTCCATAGCTTATCTTTTGTTCCCTTTACATTTATTATAATCTTACTACCACTGCTTATGCAATAAGATTTTTTCGACAACGCCAGAAGAGAATCACGCATCCTTTTCCTGTCTGTTTTCCATTCCTGCTTCTTTTTCTTTCAGTTTTTCTGGAAATCATCAAACTCTGCCTGTTTTAATTCTTTTTTGTTACTGTCGTATATATATCAAGTGTCACATCACTTCTGCTATGACCACACAGGTTCTGTATCACTTTAATATTTACTCCTGCTTCTACCAAGCGTGTTGTAAACGTATGTCTGAGTGAGTGGCAGGAGAAGTTTGGAAGTAACACGGGATTATTTTTTTTCTTTCAGGAGCTGTTTGTCATTACAGTCTCTTATAATACGCCGTAAAGCCCTATTTAGGGTTCCCTGGTTCTGCACATTACCAAAGCGGTTTACAAAAAATAAAGTTGTGGTACCCGTCAATAGTTACTTTGGACTGTATTCCCTGCCAGATCCTGCATTTTTTTTCTCTAACAGGAACGCATTCTTTACTTCCTCCGTCATAGGGATCTGACGCACTCCAGCTTTGGTCTTCGGAGAATGAATATCGAAATAACAGCCGTTCTCATCCCGATGTTTATAATAAACCAGCGTATGGTTCACAGCAATACGTAACTG
>VOFJ01002398.1_pt1 | contig 30965 bp, 59 predicted proteins | sample 5384081 | NCBI WGS metagenome assembly VOFJ01 (sample SAMN12384729, study PRJNA508395) | human gut metagenome | isolation source: healthy gut I | host: Homo sapiens | reverse complement strand
AAATATTTCATGCAGGTCAGGATGCCAGAACTGTGGATTATGCAAAGGGACCATCTGCACTGATCCGTCCGGATGGGGTTGAAGTAAAAAGAGATGGATGAAGAAATGATGGAGGAGACGCTCCGCTGGTATGCAGAAACAGCAGCAAGTGCGAAGAAGATAGGATTTGATTCGATTTTTCTTCATTTTGGACATGGATGGCTGCCGGCACAGTTTCTTTCCCCCACATTATAATCATCGCACAGATATTTATGGGGGGAGTATTGAAAACAGAAGTCGTTTCCCACTTCGGATTCTGGAGACAGTGAGAAAAGCAGTAGGGAACAATTATCCAATCGATATCAGAATCAGTGCATATGAATGGATTGAAGATTCTATAAGCTTTGAGGATGTAATGTACTTTTTAAAGCAGGGAACCAGTATTGATACGGTTCAGATTTCTTCTGGTATTGACAAAGTGTTTTGAGGCAAATGTGCCATTGTATCACAACCAATCTGGAAGAAGAAATGCCGAATCTGAAATGGGCAAAAATTGCAAAGCAGGAGCTTAAGATTCCGGTTTCTGTGGTCAGCGCCGTTATGACGCCGGAAATGGCAGATGAAATTATTGCAAAGGGCTACGTGGATATGGTGGCATTTGGAAGAACACTTCTGGCAGACCCGAACTGGCCGAAGAAAGCACTGGAGGGGCGTCCGGAAGACATTGTTCCATGTCTCAGATGCTCCAACTGTTATCACATTTCTACAGACCACTGGAATGTAGGCTGTTCGGTAAATCCAAGATATCACAATGAGGAATTTATTCCATCAGGGCTTGATTTGCCGGAAGCAAAAAAAGAAAAACATGTGGTAATCGTTGGTGGAGGACCGGCAGGCATGAAAGCTGCCATGACAGCATATGACCGGGGACATCAGGTGACATTGCTGGAAAAAGAAAGAATTGGGAGGCATGCTTCGCTTCATTGAAAAAGAAGCAGCACATAAAGGAAGAAGTTAAGCGGCTGTTTAAATTATTACCGGACGCAGATGGCAAAAAGAAAGGTAGAGGTTCGTCTGAACACAGAAGCAACATCCGGAGTTCATAAAAGAGCTTCAGCCGGATTCATTGATAGTTGCCCTTGGTGCCGTAGAGAGGATTCTTCCGATTCCGGGAATTGACGGTTCCAAGGTACAGCTTGCAACAAAAGCAATTGCATATCCGGAACAGCTGGGACAGGATATTGTAATCCTCGGTGGAGGAAGTATTGGATGCGAGATAGGATTGAACTTGCCGAGCAGGGAAAGAATGTTTCCATTCTGAACTGACCGATACACTGGCAGCAAATGCCAACTCTTTATACCGGGAAGCATTACGTCAGAAGTTTTTGCAGTATGAGAATCTTCACAGCCTGTTAAAATGCGGTTGCAGCAGAATCGAAGAGGATGTTGTTGTTTATAAGGATGAAAAGGGGAGAAGAGAAGAGTATTTCCTATGACAACCTGACTCTTTCTACCGGACTTTCGGCACAGAAAAAAGCTTGTAGAAGCATTTTACGGAATCTGTAAAGATACCATAGCAATTGGGGACTGTGTCAGCCCGTCTAATATTATGAATGCTAATTTTGAAGGGTTTGCAGCAGGATTAAATATATAAGAAAAATGTGAATTACACAAAAAAAGAAAGGGGGTAATACGAATGAAAGACTACTCAGAATTAATTCAGGCGGTTATCGCCGGCGTGGGTGGCACAGATAATATTGAAAGTTGTATTCACTGTGCAACAAGACTCCGTTTTACATTGAAAGACGGAACAAAGTTTGATCAGAAAGCATTGAAAGAAACCCAAGAGGGTACTTGGAGCGCTTAATCGGTTCCGGTTATTATCAGGTTCTGATCGGACCACAGGGTAAATGATGTTTACGCGCAGCTTATGGAGACACCGGAACTGAAGAACATAAAAAAAAGAGAAAAAGCAGGATGCAGGAAATGAATCTGAAAAAAGAAGGCAGGGCTGCTGGACAGATTTTCCAAAATGATGTCTGACGTTTATGCACCATATATTCCAATCCTTGCAACAGGTGGTATTGCATCCGGTCTGATCGGACTGCTTGCAATCTTGGAGTAGTGGACAGTGCAAGTCTTACTTACCAGACCTTTTTATTCTATTTTTTATTCGCTGATTTATTTCTTCCCGATTCTGTTGGCATTTACAGCAGGAAAGCATTTTAAATGTAATCCTTATGTAGCGGTGACACTTGGAGCATCCATCATGTACCCGGGAGTTGCAGATCTTCTTGTAACAGGTGAAAAAGCATCACTGCTTGGTAATTAAGTTTACAGCATATAATTTCAGTGGATCATTTATCCCGATCCTGCTTGCAGTATTCTGCATGAGTTATTTTGAAAAATGGTTGAAAAAGATTCTGCCACAGGTGACACAGTTTATTCTTGTTCCGTTCCTGTGCCTGATCGTATTCGTTCCACTCAGCATTCTTGTGTTTGGACCGGCAGGCGGATTTGTTGCAAATGGCATCAATGCTGTTTATGGTGTCATAAGTGCAAATAGAATTCTTGTAGGCATTGTATTTGGTGGATTATTCTCCTTGGTAATTCTTCTTGGTATGCACTGGGCAGTAACACCAATCCTTCTTGGAATTATGGCAGAGCAGGGATTTGAACCGGCACTGGCAGCAGGTGGACTGGGCGGTTACGCTGCACTTGGAATCTGCCTTGCAGTTGCAGTATTTGCCAAGAACAGTGGAGATAAAGCAACAGCAGGATCTGCTGCATTTACAAATGCTCTTTTTGTGGTATTACAGAGCCGGGACTTTATGGAATTATTCTGCGAAGTAAATGGCTTCTTGGAACAATGGTCTTTTCTGGTGCAGCAGCGGGACTCGTGTTTGGAATCGGTGGTGTGGCAGCAACGAAACTTTGCCTTTAGCGGAATTCTTGGCATTCAGTGGCTGGCTTGGATGTGTCAACTTCCCGATGTATTGTGTGGGAATTGTTGTAGCAATCGCACTTGGATTTGGAATCACAGCGTTCCTCTTAAAGAGCGGTAAAGTAAAAAATGAATATAATTAGTTAGTATGGCAATGCATCTCCCCTTTTTTTCTGAGATCTTCTTTGTTAAAATAAATGTAGGTTTTATTTTCGGAAGAAATCAGGAGAAGGGGAGTTATTATGATTATAGAAAAACTGATGAAACAGACAGACTTCACAAAGGTTGAGAAGAGCATAGCAGATTATCTGATGAAGAACGGATTTGATGTAAAGAACATGTCAATTCAGACATTAGCACATGAGACATTTACTTCGCCGTCAACAATCACCAGATTCTGTAAGAAACTTGGATTAGACGGATATAAAAAGTTTCAGATTCTGTTTTATTCAGAATATGAGGTATATGCAAGTCAGGGGGCAGTAGATGCGAATTACCCATTCTCAGGAAGCGATTCTTTTGAGCAGATTGCAAAAAAGCTCGCGAAGCTGAATCATGACACGATCAATAAAAGCAATGTCGGGATTTGATTATAATCAGTTTCAGAGAATTGTCCGTCGGATGAGCCGTGCAGATATGATCAATATTTTCAGTGTTGGAACATCTGCTACGGTGGCGATGGAATTTCAGCAGAAAATGTTACGTTTTGGAAAAATCGTAAATCTGACAATGAGTTCCTGTTTTCTTCCGGGATATGCACTGGCAGGGTCAGAACATACTGTAAATCTGATAATTTCGCAATCCGGCGAGAACAGGGATGTGGTAGAAAGTCTGAAGCTTCTGAAAAAGAAGAAGAGGTATTGCGTTGGTATTACAGTGACACCGGAAAGTACAGTGGCGAGGATGTGTCAGGAAGTGATTCTGGTGGATGTCCAGGAACAGGGATCTTATGAAGAGAAGATTGATACCTTTGCGGTATACAGCGCATTTCACTTTATTCTGGATTGTATGTTCTCATTTCTATATCAGCTTGATTTTTGAAAGTAATAAAAAAAGAGACACAAGAAAAAAAGCATATTCAATTAAAGAAAGTAAAAAGCAAGAATAAATAAGGAGCAGATATGGCATTTAGAAAAAGATTTTTTGTGGGGAGGAGCATGTGCAGCAAACCAGTTTGAAGGAGCTTGGAACGTGGATGGAAAGGGAATATCAGTTCCGGATCTGTGCACGAATGGAACAAAGCGGAATCCAAAATGTATTACGACAGAGATAAGAGAAAACAGATTTTATCCAAGTCATGAGGCAATTGATTTTTATCATCATTACAAAGAGGATATTGCCCTTTTTGCGGAGATGGGATTCAGAGTTTTCAGAACATCGATCAACTGGACGCGGATTTATCCAACAGGAATGGAAGAAGAGCCGAACGAAAAGGGGCTTGTCTTCTATGAAAATGTTTTTAAAGAATGTAAGAAATACGGGATTGAACCACTGGTAACTTTGAGCCATTATGAGATGCCATATGCACTGGTAGAGAAATATATAACGGATGGGCTGACCGGAATGTCATTGCGTTGTTTGAAAAATATTGTTATACAGTTTTTGACCGCTATCAGAATCTGGTGAAATACTGGCTTACCTTTAATGAGATCAATGGAGGTGTAACTCCTCTTGGTACAACCCTGTCTCTTAGTACGGTGAGGAGGATATGAAGGACCGGTTGCAGACGCACCGGTAAGTCCACAGGTTCGGTTTGAGGCACTGCATCACCAGTTATTGGCTTCCGCAAAGGTAGTTGCATATGCACATGAGCATTATCCGCAATTTCAAATGGGGGATATGAATGTATTTCTGACGGCGTATCCGCTGACTTGTGATCCGGAAGATGTGCTGGCTGCGCAGAAACACAATCATGTGATTAACTGGTTCTGTTCAGATGTGCAGATCCGGGGAGAGTATCCGTCTTATATGAAACGTTATTTTAAAGAGCAGGGAATCTGTCTGGAAATCAGTGAAGAAGAGAAAGAAATATTAAAAAAAGAGGAACTGTGGATTTTTATACTTGCTCTTATTATATGTCTTCCTGTATTACAACGCATGAGGGAGAAGCAACAGTGGAAGGCAATCTGGCAGGTGGAGCGAAGAATCCGTATCTGCAGGCCTCCGACTGGGGTTGGCAGATTGATCCGGATGGACTAAGGTATTCTTTTGAATGAGATTTATGAACGTTATAGAATACCAATCATGGTTGTGGAAAATGGACTTGGTGCAAGAGATGAAAAAGGCAGAGGATGGACAGATTCATGATAGTTACCGAATTGACTATCTGAGAAGACATATTGAAGCTATGTATGAGGCAACAGAAGATGGGGTGGATTTGATGGGTTATACGCCGTGGGGATGCATTGATCTGGTCTCTGCATCAACCGGCGAAATGGCAAAAAGATATGGATTTATCTACGTCAATAAATTTGATGATGGAACCGGGGACCTCTCAAGAGAAAAGAAAGATTCCTTCGATTGGTATAAGAACGTAATCGCAACGAATGGACAATGTTTATGAAAAAGAAAAAGGTAGAAAGTAAGTATGTTTTCATTTTTTAAGAAGAAAGAAGCACCGGTAGAAGAGAATAAGACACCAGTTCTGACAGCTTATCTGTCAGGAAAGGTAATCCCAATCGATGAAGTAAAGGATGAGGTATTCTCTTCCAAGGCGTTAGGTGACGGACTTGCAATCGAGCCGGAAGAGAATGTGATCGTGGCACCATGTGCAGGAACAGTTTCAGCACTGATGGAAGGATCCAAACACGCAGTAGGTCTTACACTTTCCAACGGAGTAGAGATTTTGATCCATGAAGGAATCGACACTGTGAATATGGAAGGTGACGGATTCGAGTACTTCGTAAAAGAAGGAGATAAGGTAAACGCAGGAGACAAGCTCCTTCAGTTCGATTCGAGAAGATCAAAGCACACGGATATGAGAAAACATGTATTCTCGTTGTTACAAACGGAGATGACTATCCGGATATGAAGCTGCATACAGGAATGGATGCAGTACAGGGTGAGACTGTGATTGCGGAGTTCTAGGAATAAAATCCGACAGAAGATATAAGGATTAGAAGAAAAAAAGACCGATGGGTTCGTCTGAGAGGGCGGGGCATCGGTCTTTTTAACACATTTACGCATACAGGACACCTCTTTTTCGGGGCAGTGAAAATGAAACAGTATATGTTATTAGTAGCGGATTTTTTTTGCATTTTTTGATCATTTACATCTCCGATCGATATTGTATAATAAAAAATATAGAAAAAATATTAAAACATAGTTGACAGATGGGTTTTATAAGTATATAATACAAACCATCAAAAACACACCAACTAAGTAGGTTAATAAAGAAAGTGAGGATATAGACTATGGCGGCAATTTATAAAGGCACACTTGGACTGATTGGAAACACACCACTTGTTGAACCTGTGAATCTGGAAAAAGAGCTTGGACTTGAAGCAACGATTCTTGTAAAGCTTGAGTATCTTAATCCGGCAGGAAGTGTGAAAGATCGTGTTGCGAAGGCAATGATCGAAGATGCAGAAGAGAAAGGAATCCTGAAAGAAGGTTCTGTTATCATCGAACCTACTTCCGGAAACACAGGAATCGGACTTGCATCAATCGCAGCAGCGAAGGGGTACAGAGCAATTCTTACCATGCCAGAGACCATGAGTGTTGAGCGAAGAAATATCCTCAAAGCATATGGAGCAGAGATCGTACTTACAGAAGGTACAAAGGGAATGAAGGGAGCAATTGCAAAAGCTGAAGAGCTTGCAAAGGAAATCCCGAACAGCTTTATCCCGGGACAGTTCGTTAATCCGGCGAACTCAAAAGCACACAGAGAGACAACAGGACCGGAGATCCGGAAAGACACAGATGGAAATGTTGATATCTTTATCGCCGGTGTCGGTACAGGTGGAACACTGACAGGTGTTGGTGAATATCTGAAGTCCCAAAAAACCGGATGTGAAGGTTGTAGCACTTGAGCCTGCAGCATCCCCGGTACTTTCCGAGGGAAAAGGCGGTCCGCATAAGATCCAGGGTATCGGAGCAGGCTTCGTACCGGATGTCCTTAATACAAAGATCTATGATGAGATATACAAAGCAGACAATGACGAAGGATTCGCAGCCGCGAAGCTTCTTGCAAAGACAGAAGGAATTCTGGTAGGTATTTCTTCAGGAGCAGCACTTTCCGGAGCAATTGCATATGCAAAGAAACCGGAGAACAAGGGGCAAGACAATCGTAGCGCTTTCTTCCTGACAGCGGAGACAGATATTACTCTACACCACTTTTTACAGAGTAGGCACGAATATCAAGACAACCGCAAGGCATTAATTAAGTAAGATTTTAACTTCCAAGCAGCTCGGCTGCGGAATAAGAATACAAAACAGGAATTAGAAAAAGGAGAATAAACCCATGGCAAAATTAGAGAGAAAAGACAGACATTTCAAATTTGAAACATTACAGCTTCACGTAGGACAGGAGAGCCGGATCCGGTTACAGATGCAAGAGCAGTACCAATCTACCAGACATCTTCTTATGTGTTCCGCAACAGCCAGCATGCAGCAGACCGTTTCGGACTGAAAAGACGCAGGTAACTATTTACGGACGTCTTACAAACCCGACTGAAGACGTATTCGAGAAAAGAATCGCAGCGCTTGAAGGCGGCTCTGCGGCACTTGCAGTAGCATCCGGTGCAGCAGCAATCACATATACAATTGAGAATCCTTGCTCAGCAGGGAGATCACATCGTATCTGCAAAGAATATTTATGGAGGATCTTTCAACCTTCTTAGAGCATACACTTCCGAATTATGGAATTACAACAACATTTGTTGACATTTTCAATCTGGAAGAAGTTGAGAATGCAATCCAGGAGAACACAAAAAAAGCTGTTTACATCGAGACACTTGGTAATCCAAACTCAGACGTTGTAGATATTGAGAAGATTGCAAATATCGCTCATAAGCATAAGATCCCGCTTGTAGTGGATAATACATTTGCAACACCATATCTCGTAAGACCTATTGAACACGGTGCTGATATCGTTGTTCACTCTGCTACTAAATTCATCGGTGGTCATGGTACAACAATCGGTGGAGTTATCATCGAGGGCGGTAAGTTCGACTGGGAGGCTTCAGGAAAATTCCCGTCACTGACAGATCCGAACCCAAGCTATCACGGCATCAGCTTTACAAAAAGGCTTGCGGACCGGCTGCATTTGTTACAAAGATTCGTGCAATCCTTCTTCGTGAGATACAGGAGCAACTATTTCTCCAGTAAGCTCATTCATCTTCCTGCAGGGACTTGAAACACTGTCTCTCCGTGTAGAACGTCATGTTGAGAATGCACTGAAGGTTGTTGAGTATTTGAACAATCATCCACAGGTTGAGAGAGTACATCATCCATCTGTAGATCCGGATCCGAAGCAGCAGGAACTTTATAAGAAATATTTCCCAAACGGCGGTGGTTCTATCTTCACATTTGAGATCCAAAGGTGATTCTAAGAAAGCTCAGGATTTCATTGATAACCTGGAACTGTTCTCACTGCTTGCAAATGTAGCAGATGTGAAATCACTTGTTATCCATCCGGCTACAACAACACACAGCCAGTGCACAGAGGAAGAGCTTCGTGATCAGGGAATCAAGCCAAACACAATCCGTCTGTCCATCGGTACAGAGAATATTGATGATATCATTCAGGATCTGGATGAGGCATTCAAAGCAATTCAGTAAATAAGAATCAGAGAAAACAGAAAAATCTGTAAGAAGTAGGAGCAGTAAAAGCTGCTCCTACAGTGTTTAGAAGAAAGGAGTAGAAGCGTTTGAAATTATCAAAGAAAAGTAGATATGGACTGCGTGCTCTTATTGATCCGGCGGTGAATTCACGGACAGAGCTGGTTTCATTAGGGAGTATCGCACAGAGAAATGACATTTCCGCCCAGTATCTTGAGCATGTATTTTCAGCTCTTCGCAAGGCTCATATTGTAAAGAGTATGAAAGGTTCCCAGGGAGGATATTTTCTTGAGAGAGATCCGAAAGAAATCACGGTTGCACAGATTGTAGAGGCACTGGAAGGAACGTATGACCTGGAAGATGAAGTTGATCGAAATAGCGTGGGACGTGGAGATCAGGAAGCAATTCAGCATCTGATCATTGACCGAATCAATGATTGTGTTCAGGAGATTCCGGAAGATGTGACGCTTAAGGATCTTGTGGATGCATACGAAGGGTATCAGGATTCTGTTGAGGGAATGTACTATATTTAATAGAGTGGAACGTAAGGAGCAGAGACAGACAGCATGGCAGAAAATTATCAATTTGAAACACGATGTATTCACGGGGACGGAGGATTTGTAGAGGGACATCCATACGGAGCGGTCTCCGTTCCCATTTTTCAGACAGCAACCTTTGCACACCCGGGAATCGGGAAAAGTACAGGATATGATTATTCCCGCGAGAGCAATCCGACACGGTATGAATTAGAAAGCGTGTAATGTCCTCTTTAGAAGGAGCGGATGACAGTATTGCGTGCGCGACAGGAATGTCGGCAATTGGAATCTGCCTGGAGCTTTTCGGAGAAGGAGATCATATTTTATGTACGGAAGATTTGTACGGCGGAACTGTGCGAATGTTTGAAAGCATTGGCGAAAAGCGAGGATTAAAGTTTTCTTATGTAGATACTTCAGATATTGATCTTGTAAGAAAGAATATCAGGAAAGAGACAAAGGCACTTTATATTGAGACACCAAGCAATCCAACGATGAGGATTACAGATTTTGCAGAGATGAGAAAACTCGCAGACGAATTCGGGTTACTGATTCTTGCGGATAATACATTCCTTTCTCCTTATTTCCGTAAAACCGCTACAGTTGGGTGCTGATATTGTAGTACATAGCGGAACAAAATTTCTTGGAGGACACAATGATGTTCTCGCAGGATTTGTTTGTGTCAAAGGGAAAGAGCTGTCGGAAAAATTGCGTTATACATATAAGACACAGTTGGCTGTAGCCTGTCTCCGTTTGACAGTTTCCTTGTACTTCGCGGAATCAAAACTTTATCAGTGCGTCCGGAGCGCCAGCAGGAGAATGCGAAGAAGATCGCACTTTGGCTGAAAAAAACAGACCGGAAGTGACAGAAGTTTATTATCCGGTCTGGAAGATCATCCGGGTTACGAGGTGAACCGGAAAGCAGGCGACAGGGAGCAGGAAGTATGCTTTCTTTCCGTGTAGATACGGGGGAACGTACAAGAAAGATACTTGAAAGTGTGAAACTGATCTCTTATGCGGAGAGTCTTGGCGGTGTAGAATCGCTGATCACATATCCGATGCTTCAGACACACGGTGATGTGCCGGTGGAGATAAGAGAACGTCTTGGAATCACAGAAGATTTCCTTAGAATGTCTGTTGGAATTGAAAATGCTGAAGATCTGATCAAAGATCTGGAACAGGCATTTCAATAAAAGGAGTAAAAATGAGTGAGAAGAATTTGAATTTTGACCAGCCTGTAGAGAGAAGAGAAACCCACAGTCTGAAGTATGATTTTGCAGAAGAAAGAGGGAGAAAGAAAGATATTTTTCCGTTGTGGGTCGCTGATATGGATTTTAAGACGTCATCTTTCGTCCAGGAAGCATTGATCCGTCAGGCAGAGCATGGAATTTATGGATATACAGAGTCAGATCAGGAGTATTACGATGCGGTCAGCTCCTGGATGGAACGCCGTCACGGATGGAAGATCGACAAAGAGTGGATCACAAAGACTCCGGGAATCGTCTTTGCGCTGGCAATGGCGGTAAAGGCTTATACAGAACCTGGGGATTATATTCTGATCCAGGATCCGGTCTATTATCCATTCCGGGAAGTGATTGAAAGCAATGACCGTAAAGTGGCCGCCAATATCCTTATCCGTAAGGAAGATGGATCTTATGCGATTGATTTCGAAGATTTTGAACGCCAGATCGTGGAAAAGGGTGTGAAATTATTCTTATTCTGCAGCCCACACAACCCGGTCAGCCGGGTATGGACAAGGGGAAGAAGTGGAGCGTCTGGGAGACATTTGCCTAAAGCATCAGGTGATCATTGTAAGTGATGAGATTCATGCAGACTTCGTATTTGAAGGGAAGCATCAGGTACTTGTAGATCTTAAGGACGAGTATAAAGACATTACAGTGACATGTACTTCCCCGGGGAAGACATTCAATCTTGCTGGACTTCAGATTTCCAATATTATCATTCAAATGCAGGCCTTCGCAAGGAATTTCAGCATCAGGTAACTGCAGCCGGGTATAGTCAGGTCGGCGCACCCGGAATCTTTGCGCTGATCGCTGCGTATACTCAGGGCGAAGAATGGTATCAGGCGATGAAACAGTATGTGAAGTCGAATATTGATTTCCTTCATACATGGATGGCAGAGCATTTACCACAGATCAAGGTGACAAAGACAGAAGGAACCTATCTTGTCTGGATGGATTTCAGGGCATTAGGGCTGTCTGACAGAGGAATTAAAAGAACTGATAGAAGACAAGGCGGAGGTCTGGCTGGACGGAGGAGCAATCTTCGGAGAGCCTGGAAGTGGTTTTGAGCGGATCAACGTGGCTTGCCGAGAGCGACGCTTGTGGGAAGCGTTGAATCGGATTGAAAAAGCAGTGAAAGAAAACGTTCACGGATGATTAGATAAAATAGAAACAGAAAAAAGATGGATAAGCAATAAAAAGCATTACTTATCCATCTTTTTCTATGTAGATCTGATTTTCCATTGTATTGAAACAACTGTTATTTCGTTCCCCCTGAAATAATGCTATTTCTCAATCTTGCATGGAATGGCCGGTTCATGAAAGTCAGCAAGTGTAATGCTTCCAAGATAATCTTCAATAAGATTATTCAGCTTTTCCCAGGATCGGACGTGTCGGACACTGACCAGCACGTGCGCATTCCGGTGCATGATCCTCCAGACATGCTACTGCCGCAAGACTTCCTTCTGTCGCATGAAGAATGGAAGCGAGAGTGTATTCTTCCGGAGATTTTGTCAGGCGGTAGCCGCCGCCCTTTCCGCGAAGTCCAAGGATAAATCCTTGTGTGACAAGAGATTTTAAAATATTTTCCAAATATTTTTCAGAAATCTCCTGACGTGCTGCGATCTCTTTCAGCGGTGTGTAAGAGTCCGGATCCTGCTGAGACAGATCAATCATGACTCGGAGAGCATAACGCCCTCTTGTAGAGATAATCATAACCTATTTCCTCCCAAGTTACCTATAATTTTACATTGTGAATAGTGTATCATATGTTAAGAAAATAAACAAGTTGTCGAGGTAAAGTGTGACAGTGTGAAAGCATTAAAGTTTGTTAAAAACAGACGAAAATGAATACGATTAAAAATGAAATAACCGTGAAATTGTATTAACTTTACTGGAATTTACAGCGCGTTTGTGATACTCTAAAGACTGTAAGTCCTGATCGGAATGCTATCTTTCTGATCAGACAGAAAGACTGGGTTACTGGTCGCACATCGTGTGAACAGTAACAAGACTGGAGAGAGAATATGAAAAGATTAGTAGTAGCATTACTTCGGCAAGCACATTGTGTATGACAGGATGCGGCGATACGAAGAAAAACAGAACCGGCTGCATCTACGACAGAAGAGGTGGACAAAGCAAGCAGTACGATGAAAGAACAGATGGGAGACAACGCGGTTCTTCCAAGTGATTCTGTTAAGAGAGTTATGGCAAAGCAGTGGAAGGTGATTGGAACAGATACTGTGTATGATCTGAAAGAAGATGGAACAGGAACTAAGGATGACGCCGGACTGACATTTGAGTGTGGATTTGATGAGGATAACAACATTACAATCAAGATCACAATGGACGGCGAAGACGAAGGTAAACTGTATGCGGTTACGACAGATGATACAGGCTATGGCGTAGTGCTGGAGTCCCTGGATGGTGGTAAGGATATAAAATTACTCCAGGCGGATACAGAACTTCGGATCTGACGGATGACCGTGCGAAGGGGCTGATCGGAAAGTGGACAGATAACAGTGGAAATGAATATAAGTTGAAGAAAGACGGAAAGCTTGTAATCAAAGAGTTCTTCAGGAGAGACGAAGGGAACATATTGTGTTGCAGAGAATGCAGACGGTACATTGAGGCTGAATCTGGTTATCTCCGGTGGAACACTGGAATATGTCTATACACTGTCAGATGATGGATCTACAGTGGAATTATGTAGTCCGGGAACAGATACAGTACATAAGTGGACGAAAAAGCCTAAAGTGTGGTGAATAAAAGAGATGCAGTTTGCGCATGAATTGATTGTTCCGGAAGTTGGATTTCCTTTTAAACTATTCTTATTTGAAGGCAGAGAAGGACATTACAATAGAGAAAAAATTGGCACAGATCGATTGAGATTTTTTGCAGTGTGCGACGGAGAACTGGAATTTAAGATCGATGAGAAGACCTGGCATCTGACAGCAGGGAGAATTTATGATTGTGAATTCGAATGAGGTTCATGAAGTAGATTCTCCGTTGCCAAACGAAACGATCGTTCTTCAGATTCCGTTGAAAGTTTTTGAAAAAATATTATACAGGAGAGCAATTTATCAGGTTTACGCATGAACCGGGACGTAAGGACGCGCGCTTTATGGAATTGTTGGAAGAACTGTATCAGACGTATTGCGAAAAGCAGTGTGGATATGACATGAAGATGAACAGTATTTTTATCATCTTTTATATCTCCTTGTGAAAGAATACCGTCTGACGGAAGTTGAGGATGCTTTTGTAAGGAAGAATAAGAATCTGAACAAGCTTTCAGCAATCACATCTTATATGAAAGAGAATTATGCACAGGAGCTCAGTCTGGAAGAAGTGGCAAAATTTTTGGCTACTCGCCAACGTACTTGTCGAGGATGTTTCAGAAGTATGCGGGAATCACATATAAGAGCTATCTGCAGAATATCCGTCCGAATATGCAATGAAAGACCTGAAGGGCGGAAAATATAATATCACTGAGACAGCACTTCGCAGCAGCTTCTCCCGGAAGCAAGGCGATGGCAAGGGCATTTCGGAAAAAATACGGAATTCTTCCAAGCGAATATAAAGAAAATGGGTAGCATTTTAGAGGTTGGCTCTGAACAGTTACGAAAATGGAATATAAATAAAAAAAAAAAAATGACTAACAGTACAAAATATATTGACTGTTAGTCATTTTTATTGTATAGTGCAAGAAGAGATTAAAATGACCAATGGTCATAAACTGAATATGAGGAAGGAAGCGAAAAAGGATATGATGGTAAAGTTTGGAAAAAAGATAGTAAAATTCAGAGTGCCGATTCTGATTCTCAGTATTTTATTATTGATTCCGTCTGCATTGGGGTATCTGCATACGAGAATTAATTATGATGTATTGACTTACCTGCCGGATAACATCGAGACGATGAAAGGCCAGGATATTTTGGTAAATGATTTCGGTACAGGTGCATTTTCGATGTTTATAGTTGATGGAAATGGAAGATAAGGATGTATCGAAGTTAAAGCAGAAGATCGAAAAAGGTGGATCATGTAAAAGATGTTATCTGGTATGATTCTATCGCAGATATCAGTGTGCCGAAAGAGCATGCTGCCGACAAAAAGTCTATGATGCATTTAACTCCGAGACCGGAACGATGATGGCAATCTTCTTTGATGAAGGAACATCTTCGGACGGAACAATGGAAAGCAATCTCCGAGATCCGTTCTTTGGCGGGCGAGCAGTGCTTTTAAGTGGTATGTCAGCTGTTGTTACAGATACGAAGGAGCTGGCGGAGAAAGAGACACCGTTGTATGCATTGATCGCGGTTGTACTGGCGATGATCGTACTTGGTCTTACAATGGAATCGTTCTTTGTACCGATCCTCTTCATGCTCAGTATTGGAATCGCGATTGTCTATAACCTGGGAAGTAACTACTTTATGGGAGAGATCTCCTATATTACAAAGGCATTGGCAGCAGTTCTGCAGCTGGGGGTAACGCGCTGGACTATTCGATCTTCCTGATGCATAGTTACGAAGAACAGCAGATCCGTTACGACGGAGATAAACACCGTGCAATGGCACATGCAATCTCACAGACATTTTCATCTGTAATTGGAAGCTCCGTCACAACAATTGCCGGATTTATCGCACTGTGCTTTATGTCATTCACACTTGGACTTGATATCGGTGTTGTTATGGTTAAGGGTGTTGTCCTTGGTGTACTTGCCTGCGTAACAATCCTTCCATCCATGATCCTGTGTTGTGACAAGATTATTGAGAAGACAAAACATAAACCATTCCTTCCGGATATCGGAAGAATTTCAGACAAGGTTACTAAGAGATATCTCATCTATGTGGCACTGTTCGTAGTTCTGCTATTCCCCGGCTATTTACGGAAATAACCATACAGGCGTTTATTACAATCTGGATGAGACACTTCCAAAAGATCTTCCGAGTATCATTGCAAATGAGAAATTGAAGGAAGATTACGACATGAATACGACGCACATGATTCTTGTAGACAGCTCTACAGATTCAGCGGACGTAGGCAAGATGCTGAATGAGATGGATAAGGTGGACGGAATCAAATGGGCACTTGGACTTGACTCCCTGATTGGGCCGTCCGTACCGGCAAGCATGATCCCGGATTCAGTGACAAGTTCATTAAAGAATGATAAGTACCAGCTTGTACTGGCGAACTCAGAATATAAGGTAGCTACAGATGAACTGAATGACCAGATCAAAGAACTGAATACGATTCTTCATAAATATGATAAAGGTGGAATGCTGATCGGAGAAGGTCCACTGACAGCAGATCTGATCGACATTACGGATAAAGACTTCAGGACAGTAAGTGCAGTATCAATCGGAATTATTTTCGTGATCATCATGCTTCTGTTCAAGTCAATCTCACTGCCGATCATCCTGGTAGGCGTTATTGAGTTCGCGATTTTTGTCAATATGGGTATCCCGTACTACATGGGAACTAAGTTGCCATTCGTGGCATCCATCGTAATCGGAACCATTCAGCTTGGATCCACCGTAGACTATGCAATTCTTATGACAACTCGTTATAAGAGGGAGCGTAACCATGGCGCAAATAAATACGATTCCATCACAACTGCGCACCGCGTATCCGCACAGTCTATCATGGTAAGTGCGTTGAGCTTCTTCGCAGCGACCATCGGAGTCGGACTTTATTCCAACATTGATATGATCAGTTCCCTGTGTATCCTGATGGCAAGGGGAGCGCTGATAAGTATGGTAGTTGTAATCTTCGTACTGCCATCCATGTTTATGGTATTTGACAAAGTAATCGTAAAAACAAGTAAGGGATTCCTGCCACCGAAGGAATAATGGGGCGTGGAATAGGATGAGAGAGGTATGCCGAATTAGGATGCTAAGGCATATTTCACTTTCAGAAAGAAAAGATAAGAAATGGGCATTATTTGGCTAATTATTTGGTCGATAATGCCTTTTAAGTTGGTAAAATGACCATAGAAACAAACGAAACAGGAAACAGAAGAAAATTCAGGAGGACATCATGAAAATCCGAATGTAACAGATGCATCTTTCCGAAAATACGGCAAGATCATCACGGAATACTCTTTTGAGAAGATCTCTATGATACAGCCAAGGTAGAAGCATTTCTTGTTCCGGCAGGAACCGGTGTAGAACTGTATGCAACAACACTTCATTATGCACCGTGTACTGCACAGGAAGGTGGATTCCGCTGTGTAGTAGTTCTTCCGAAAGGAACGAATGAAGAGCTTCCATTTGAAAAAGCGAAAGAGGGAGAAAACAGACTTCTTGCAGCGATGAATAAATGGCTGATCGCGCATGAGGATGCACAGATTGAAGGTGCGTTCTGTGGATTACAGGGTGAGAATGTGGAAGTGTAAAGCTTAGACATTAGAAACTTGTTCACAATCAGGCTTGCCGGATTGTGGATAACATAGATAGAAAGAAGAAGTAATGTGAATAAACAGGATAAAAAAAAGCGAGGATTTTTATTATGAGTAACATGCCAGAATTGAAAATCGGTGTTGTAGCAGTGAGCAGAGATTGTTTTCCGGAGAGTCTTTCCGTAAACAGAAGAAAAGCATTGTTTGATGCCTACACAAAAAATACGGTGAAGGAACTGTCTATGAATGTCCGATCTGTATCGTAGAAAGTGAAATCCATATGGTACAGGCTCTGGAAGATGTCAAGAAAGCCGGATGTAATGCACTGGTTGTATATCTTGGAAACTTCGGACCGGAAATCTCAGAGACTCTGCTTGCAAAACACTTTGATGGACCAAAGATGTTTGTCGCAGCTGCAGAGGAGACACAGGACAATCTGACACAGGGACGTGGAGACGCTTATTGTGGAATGCTTAATGCAAGCTATAACCTGAAACTTAGAGGAGTAAAAAGCATATATTCCTGAATATCCAGTAGGAACAGCAGAAGAATGTGCAGATATGATCCATGAGTTCGAACCAATTGCGAGAGCAGTTGTCGGATTAAATGATTTGAAGATCATCAGCTTTGGACCACGTCCACTGAATTTCCTTGCATGTAATGCACCGATCCAACAGCTTTACAATATCGGAGTTGAGATTGAGGAAAATTCTGAACTTGACCTTTTCGAGGCTTATAACAAACATGAAGGAGATGAGAGAATCCCGGCAATCGTAAAAGAGATGGAAGAAGAGCTCGGGCAGGAAATAAGAAACCGGAAATCCTGCCGAAACTGGCTCAGTATGAGATTACTTTGAAAGACTGGATCGAGGAGCACAGAGGATACAGAAAATACGTTGCAATCGCAGGAAAATGCTGGCCGGCATTCCAGACACAATTCGGATTCGTTCCTTGCTATGTCAACAGCCGTCTGACAGATCAGGGAATCCCGGTATCCTGTGAGGTTGATATCTACGGAGCACTCAGCGAGTTTATCGGAACTGCTGTGAGCAAGGATGCAGTAACACTTCTTGATATCAACAATACAGTACCGCAGATATGTACAAAGAAGATAAATTGAAGGAAAATTCCCATATACACAAAAGACACCTTCATGGGATTCCACTGCGGAAACACCGCTTCGACCAAACTGTCATTCTGTTCTATGAAATACCAGATGATCATGGCAAGAACTCTTCCGATCGAAGTTACACAACGGTACTCTGGAGGGGACATCAAACCTGGTGATATCACATTCTATCGTCTGCAGAGTACATCTGACAATGTACTTCGTGCTTATGTTGCACAGGGTGAAGTACTTCCAGTTGCTACAAAATCCTTTGGATCTATCGGTATTGTTCGCGATTCCGGAGATGGGAAGATTCTACCGTCACGTACTGATTGAAAAAATTATCCACATCATGGAGCAGTTGCTTTCGGACACTACGGAAAAGCATTATTCGAAGTGTTCAAATACATCGGTGTGACGGTTGAAGAGATCGGATACAACCAGCCGAAGGGTGTAAGATATCCGACAGAAAATCCGTGGGGGGCTAATTACAAATAGTAAAAATTATAAAATAATTTCATGTGGGCAATGAATCTGAGGTGCCGGAAAAAAGGCGGCAGGGCTTTCTCTGGATCTTTTAGGAGGAAAAAACATGTTATTTGTATTGGTGTTGATCTTGGTACTTCCGCAGTAAAACTTCTTCTTATGGATGAGAATGGAAAAATCTGTAATATCGTATCAAAAGAATATCCGTTATATTTCCCACATCCGGGATGGTCAGAGCAGAAACCGGAAGACTGGTTTGCACAGAGTATGGAAGGGCTGAAAGAGCTTCTTGAAGGCTTTGATAAGGATCAAGGTAAAGGAATCAGTTTTGGAGGCCAGATGCACGGTCTTGTTGCGCTTGATAAGGAAGACCAGGTGATTCGCCCGGCAATCCTGTGGAATGACGGACGTACTGCAAAAAAACAGACCGATTACCTGAATCAGGTGATTGGAAAAAGAGAAGCTTTCAGAGTATACAGCAAATATTGCATTTGCCGGTTTTTATTTACAGCACCGAAGATTCTCTGGATGAAGGAAAAAATGAACCGGAGAATTTTGCAAAGATTGCGAAGATTATGCTTCCGAAGGATTACCTTGCATACCGTCTGTCAGGTTCTTTTTGCACAGAATATTCAGATGCTTCCGGAATGCTTCTTCTGGATGTGGAGCATAAGTGCTGGTCTGCAAAAATGCTGGAGATCTGTGGAATTACAGAGGCACAGCTTCCAAAGCTGTATGAAAGCTGGGAAGTCGTTGGAACTTTGAAAGCAGAGGTTGCAGCGGAACTTGGCATATCAGAGGATGTAAAAAAGTAATTGCAGGAGCCGGGGACAATGCGGCGGCAGCAGTTGGAACGGCAACGGTCGGAGACGGACAGATGCAATATTTCACTTGGAACATCCGGAACAATCTTTATTTCTAGCAAAAATTTGGTGTTGACGAGAACAATGCACTGCATTCTTTCTGTTTGACCATGCTGACGGAAGCTATCATCTTATGGGATGTATGCTGAGTGCTGCTTCCTGTAATAAATGGTGGATGGATGAGATTCTGAAGACAAAAGATTATCCGGCAGAACAGGCAGGAATCACAAGGCTCGGCGAGAACCATGTGTTCTATCTTCCATATCTGATGGGCGAGCGTTCTCCTCATAATGACCCTTCCGCAAGAGCAACATTTATCGGAATGACAATGGATACAACAAGAGAGGATATGACACAGGCAGTTCTGGAAGGTGTTGCATTTGGGTTACGTGATTCTTTGGAAGTGGCAAGAAGTATTGGCGTGAATCCGAGAGAACAAAGATCTGCGGCGGTGGAGCAAAGAGTCCGCTGTGGAGAAAAAGATCATTGCAAATGTAATGAATATGAAAGTAGATCTGATCGAAAGCGAAGAAGGTCCTGGCTATGGCGGAGCGATTTTGGCAGCGGTAGGCTGCAAAAGAATTTTGCAAGCGTTGAGGAAAACAGAGAAGCTTGTGAAAATTGTAGATACAGTGGAACCGTGGATGAAGAAACTGGTAGCAAAAAATATGAAGAGCGTTATCAGAAATTCAGACAGATTTACCCGACATTAAAAAAGGTTTGTTTCAAGAATTGAATTAAAAAACAGCAGAGATTTCAAAGATATGCGGTATAAAAACAGCATAGCATTGAAATTTCTGCTGTTTTTTTGTGTTAAACTGGTAAAGCATGAAAACATTTGAGAGCTTTTGGAGGTATATATGAAAAGAGAGTCATTTGGTTCCCGATTGGGGATTTATTCTGGTGTCTGCCGGATGTGCTATCGGAATCGGTAATGTCTGGAAATTCCCTTTATATTTGCGGTGCATATGGAGGGGCGGCATTTATTTTAATATATTTGTTGTTTTTAATTATTTTGGGAATTCCGGTACTGGTATGTGAATTTGCGGTCGGAAGAGGCAGTCGAAAGAGTGTTGCACTTAGTTTTGATGAACTACAGCCGAAAAATGGGAAATGGACCCCATTAAAATTTATTGGAATCATCGGATGTTATATGTTGATGATGTTCTATACAACTGTTGGCGGATGGTTGATGTATTATTGTTACAAAGGGGATTCGAGGCAGTTTTGTGAATGCATCTTCTGATAATATTTCAACACAATTTTCTCAGATGCTTACAGATGTACCGACGATGTTGTTCTGGACAATTCTGATTTGTGTGATTGGCTTTGCAGTATGTATGTTTGGGTTAAATAATGGTATTGAGCGTGTTACAAAAGTGATGATGACGGCGTTGATTCTGATTATGGTAGTTCTTGCCATTCGTTCTGTGACAATGGCAGGTGCCGGAGAGGGAATCCGCTTTTTATTTAATCCCTGATTTCCATAAGATGATGGAAAGTGGAATCGGTAATGTGGTATTTGCAGCATTGAGCCAGGCGTTTTTCACATTGTCGATCGGTATTGGTGCGATGTTGATTTTTGGCAGCTATCTGGATCAGTCCAGAAGTCTGACCGGCGAGGCAGTAAATATTATGCTTCTTGATACATTTGTTGCCCTGACAGCAGGATTTATTATCATTCCGGCATGTTTTGCATACGGAATCGAGCCGGAGCAGGTCGAGTCTTATCTTTATAACATTGCCAAATATTTTTTTGCACAGATGAGTGGCGGAAGAATCTGGGCATTCTTATTCTTCTTATTCCTGACATTTGCAGCATTGTCAACAATTATTGCTGTGTTTGAAAATCTGGTTATGTTCAATATGGAACTGCTTGGCTGGAGAAGAAAGAAGAGCGTGCTTGTATGTGCAGCGTTGATTATCATTTTAAGTATTCCATGTGTGCTTGGATTTAATGTCTGGTCAGGTGTGCAGCTTCTTGGTGAGGGAAGCACAATCATGGATCTGGAAGATTTCATCGTATCGAATAACCTGCTTCCACTGGGAAGTCTTGGCTATGTATTATTCTGTACAAGAAAAAGAACGGCTGGGGATGGGATGCATTCATTAAAGAGGTTAATACAGGAAGTGGTATGAAGTTTCCAAAAACACTTCGTGGTTATGTAAGCTACGGAATTCCGGCAATTATCATTGTTATTTACCTGAAGGGATATTATGATAAATTTAAAGATATGGGAACAGGAATTTTTTGTTGGCTGGATGATATTTGCAATTGTATTTCTTGCATGGGTAATATACTGTGCAACGTCTGTGGAGAGGGACAGAACAGAATAAGAAAGTAAAAGACAGAGTGAGTGTGGGACATTCACTCCGTAAAATATAAGATGAGGAACGAAAAATGGATTATAAGTTGTTGATGAATACAGCAATTCTTGCAGGGGAGATTATGTTGAAAAGTGGAGCGGAAGCGTATCGTGTAGAGATACGATCCGCCATATCCTGAATATGGCTCATGTGGAAAATGTAGATACGATCGTGTTGATGACTGGAATTGTGGCAACGATAGATAATCCGGATATGGAAACGATCACAGTAATTCCGGAGAGTGGAATCCAGAGGAAATAATTTGAATCGGATCGCTATCGCAAATGATATTTCCAGACGATTTTGTGAGGGGAAAATCTCACTGGAAGAAGCTTTCTACAAGGAATTGCAACAGATTGAAACAAAACAGTATCGAAGAGCTATATATAATATTGCGACAGTCTGTATCTGCGGAGGATTTGCTCCATTATTTAACGGAGGATGGCTGGAGGTGGCCGGTGCGTCCGCGGCAGGGGCAGTGCTTGCACTAATTGTGACAATAGGAAAGAAATTAAAGATACAAGGGTTTATACAAGATGTTTTGTCATCTTTTGGATTGGCACTGATGGCTATTTTTTTTGAAGAGGCAGTTTCCGGCTATGAATATGGATACGGTAATCATCAGTGGTATTATGCCACTTGTTCCGGAGTTGCGATCACAACTGCAATACGTGACACCCTTCAGGGGGACTATTTGTCAGGTTGTGCAAGGATTCTGGAAGCATTTCTGTGTGCGGTATCTGTGGCATTAGGAGTTGCACTGGCAATGGCGGCAACCGGAATTATGGGGACAGGAGGTGTTGTTCTGTGATGAGACTTTTAGGTGGTGCAATTGGATCATTTATTGCAATTGTATGCTTCGCAATCATTATTGAATGTCCGAAAAAATATCTTCCTTTTAGCCGGTGTGATCGGAGCGGTGGGAGGAACTGTTTATTTGTTCTGTCTTAATATTGTCAAGACAGATGCAGTACTTGCAGCATTTTTTCTTTCTGCATTAGCAATTACAATATTGTCACATATTTTTGCGAAAGGATTTCGCGCACCGGTTACAATATTTCTTATTCCGGGAATACTTCCGACAGTACCGGGGGCGGGGATGTATCGGATCGTTTATTATCTGGTGGCAGGAAATCAGGCAAAATGTGCATTTTACTTTGCGCAGACATTGAAATTGCAGGGATGATCGCCCTGGCAATCTTTTTTGGTTGGAACGATTGTGAATGTGATTCGAAAAGTAAAAATACAAGAGAAAAAGCCCTCGTTAACGGATGTTAACAGGGGCTTTTCGTGATGTTTAGTCAAATTCTTTATATTCATTTACAAGCTTGAAGACCGTTCCAGATAACAAGAACAGTGCAATTAAGTTTGGAATTGCCATCAGACCATTGAAGGTATCTGCGATATTCCATACAAGTCCAAGGTCCATAGTAGCACCGAGCATTGCAACGAGAGAATATACGATCATAAAGGTTTGATGACCTTTGCAGAGAAAATAAATTCAATGCAGCGAGCTCCATATAATCCCCATCCGATAATTGTAGAAAATGCAAAAACAGCACATGGAAACAGCCGTAAATATAGATACCCAGTTTCCATATGTGGATGTGAATCCAAGGATTGTAAGCTCAGCTCCGGCAGCCTCGCCATATGCAATCGGTACGCCGCTGCAACGGGATTACAAGTGCTGTCAGTGTGCAAATGACAATGGTGTCGGTAAATACTTCAAATACTCCGAAGAAACCTTGTTTGACAGGTTTCTGAGTGTCTGCACAAGCGTGTGCGATGGAACCTGTACCAAGTCCGGCTTCGTTTGAGAAGATTCCGCGGGAAACACCTTTTTTCAATGTCATAAATGCACTTCCAACGATTCCTCCTGTGACAGAGCGTGGGTTAAATGCCCCCTCAAAGATGGAAGCAAATACGGCAGGGATATTTTCTATATTCAGGAAAATAACGCCGAGGGCGAGTAGAATATAGAATAATGCCATAAATGGCACAAGTTTTTCAGTTACTTTTCCGATTCGTTTTACACCGCCGAGAAGAACCATCCCGACTAAAAGTGTAAGAATGATACCTTGAATGAAGTTTGCCTGTGAGATCATATCCTGTGAAATGATGTGATAATTTAGCAGCGCAGAGTCAATGGCAGTCGTAATTGTGTTGACCTGTGTTGCATTGCCAGTTCCAAATACGGTAAGTACTCCAAATACTGAGAACAAAACGGCAAGCCACTGCCAGTTTTTTGCCAAGACCATTTTGATATAGTACATAGGACCGCCGACAAGTTCTCCATTTTCATTTGTTTCACGGAAATGGACCGCCAGTGTTACTTCGGTGAATTTTGTACACATTCCGAGAATCGCAGAAATCCACATCAGAAGACTGCTCCGGGACCACCGATTGCAATAGCTCCTGCGACACCGGCAATATTACCGGTTCCGACAGTGGCGGCAAGTGCGGTACAGACAGCCTGAAATGGCGTGATCGCACCATCACTGGCATCTCTTTTCCGGAAAAATACGACCAATTGTTGTTTTAATGGCATATGGAAATTTGCGAATCTGCAAAAAAGCGGGTTCGGATACTTAGATAAAGACCCACACCGATAATGCAGATCATAGCCGGAACACCCCAGATAAAGTTGTTTACGGCAGAGTTGACAGTTTCAATAGTATGTAACATAAAAAAATCCTCTCTTCCTAAATAGAAACAAAATTCTGCTAAGCAAAGTTAAAAAAATAAAAAAATCGCTGTGATTTGTAAAAATTCACCAGCGAAACATACAAAAAATATAATATCAGAAAATATAAGAAAAATCAATAAAAAGGATGGATTGATTTTACCGGTTTAATGTGTTTAAGTTGGTATAATGAATAAGAATCCGTAGGGGGAAACGGTGAAGAAAAGGTATGAATGTCAAAATAATTGGCAAAACATGGCAGAGGAGAATAAAATGATAGTTGCTTTAATTGAAAAAATCTATAGTTTTTTTGTGGGGAGATTTGCTTCACATTCCATTGCCCGGAGGAAGCAGTATCGGTATTTCATTACTTATTATATTGTTGATTCCGACAGGAATTTACTTTACAATCCGCACAAAATTTTTATCAATCCGACTGATGCCGGATATGGTGAGAGCTCTTGTAGAGAAAAAGAAGAAAAATCAAGTTTATCGACATTTCAGACATTGCTGGTATCTACAGCAACCAGAGTAGGAATGGGAAATCTTGTCGGTGTTGTAGCGGCAATATCGGTCGGAGGAGCCCGGATCCGTCTTCTGGATGTGGCTTATGGCTTTGATCGGTTCGTGTACAGCATTTGCAGAGGCAACGCTGGCACAGCTTCATAAGCAGAAAGATCCATTGTATGGCGGATTTCCGTGGAGGACCGGCATATTATATCCATGATTGTGTAGAAGCAAAAACAGGGAAGAAACATAAAAAAGTAATCTGGGCAGTATTGTTTGCTATTTCAGGTCTGGTCTGCTGGTGTGGAATCAGTCAGGTAATCAGTAATTCAGTAGCTTCTTCGTTCCAGAATGCATTTGATATTCCGCCGTTATATACAACAATTCTTCTTTGTTGCGGTAGCTGCGGTAATTGTATTACGAAAAAATGCTACGGTTAAGGTATTGGATTTTATGGTTCCGGTTATGGCGGTATGCTATTTTTTGCAATCACATTATTTATTATCATAACAAATATTGGACATGTTCCGGCAGTATTTACAAGAATATTTGAAGAAGCATTTGGACTTCGTCAGGCAAGCGGCAGGAGGAATCGGTGCAGTTATTATGAACGGTGTGAAAAAGAGGATTGTTCTCAAATGAAGCCGGTTCCGGTTCAGCTCCATGTGCCGCTGCAGCAGCAGATTGTCACAACCGGCACAGGCAGGGATTAGTTCAGGCTCTTGGCGTATTTTGTGGATACCATCATCATTTGTACATGTACAGCAATGATTATGCTTCTGGCTCCGCAGGAGTTGACAGAAGGATTGACAGGAATGGAATTGCTTCAAACAGCGATGGGATATCATATGGGACGATTTGGAGTTATATTTATCGCAGTTACATTATTTTTATTTAGCTTTTCAACATTTCTCGGAATTCTGTTTTACGCCCGCAGTAATGTCGCCTATTTATTTGGGGACAAATGGTGCTGGCAGACAGCCTATAAAGTGCTCGCACTTATCATGTTGTTCATCGGAGGTATTGCAGCGTATACATTTGTATGGGATCTTGGAGATGTCGGAATTGGTTTAATGACAATATTTAATGTAGTATTTTTTATATTTACTGGCAGATGAAGTAATAGATGAGCTAAAAAGATTACGAAAAAAGTAAAAACTGAAAAAAATAAGGTTAATTATTAAAAAGTTGGTTGTAAATGTGATATATTTGGGGAAAGTGATAGAATGTCATATTCAAAAAAAAAAAGAGAAGAGTATCCTACATAGCGGTTTTTCGTATGTGTGTCGGCAGCATTGCTTTGCCGCCATGTGAAAAAAAGACATCGGATATCGAAAATATAATATTAGATCAGAGCCGTACTTGTCTGTATCTGGGTTTATATATAGCATGGGGGATTTATTTGCAAAAAAGAGAGTAGTAAATTCAAAATCAGAAGATGTCTTGTTGAAATCGCCAGTCTGATGGTTTTTTGATTTTTTTGCGAAGTATAAAAATATCATATTTTAATGGAAGTATTCAGTAGAAGAATGTGTTGGTATTTGTATTATATTCCATGTACGATGATTCCGACGCTGGGACTTAATGCAGCAATATTGATGGGAGAAGAAGAGGAGAAGAATACAAGGGTTCGCACATTAGCTCTTTGTGCTTCCGGCAATTTTATTAGCTCTTTTAGTTATTACAAATGATTTTCATCAGCTTGTATTTTCTTTTCCTGGCGAAAAGCCATTCTCAGATGCAGAGTATCAGTATGGACCGATTTTCTTTGCTGTCCAGATTTGGGCAATTTTCTGTCTGATTGCAATGGAAGTGATTTTGACTAAAAAAAGTAAAATTCCAAACAAAAGAAGAATTTGGCTCCCGTTTTTTCCAGGAGCTTTGCTTCTTATCTGGAATTTTGGTAATGTTATTGGAATATCTGTTATAAGGAATTATTTTGGTGACATGACAGTGGTTTGCTGCCTGTTGATGTCAGCAATTTATCAAAGCTGTATTTACTGCGGATTAATTGAGACAAATACCCGGTATACGGAATTATTTCAGGCGGCAGGAGGAATTTCAGCAGAGATTACAGATGACAGATGGAAGGTATGGTATCGTTCGGGAGAATTTCCTAATATTACAGATCAGATGCGACATGACGCAAAATATGCACCATTGATGCTGGAACATGGCATTCAGATTAAGCATATTTCTTTTGCGGGGAGGTCATGCATTTTTAAGCGGAAGATATCTCACCGGTATTGGATCAGTATAAAGAATTAGAAGAGCTCCAGGTGGAATTGACTGAAAGAAATCGGTTAGTACAAATTGCATATGAAAAGGAAGCGGAGAAAAAAAGCAGTTGAAGAGAAGAATCGTTTATTTAATTTAATACAGAATCAGACAAAGCATCAGATTCATTTTATTAGATTATTATCTAGATGAGCTTCAGAAGACGGATTCAGAAGAGATTTATGATAAGCTTCTCAGAAAAATTGTGGTAGTCGGAACATATATGAAGCGTCGAAAGAATTTGATTTTTGTCGCAGAAAGAAAAACAGGCAAAAAGCTAACGGCGGAGGATTTAAAAAGAATTCGACAGAGTCGTGTGATAGTTTAAAAGCTTTGCGATATCAAAGGAACCTTTATATTGATCCAACGATAAAATCGCTTGGGGATGATAGCATTTTAACCTGTTATGATTTTTTTGAATGGGTGATAGAAGAATTAATAGGACGAACTCCAATCTGTTTTTCTGCGTATTGCAGAGATCGATGGACAGCTTAAAATTGCAGTGACAGTGAAAGGACCAGGCAATTTATCAGTATTGTTGAAAAAAAGAATCCAGGGGCTTTATATGGAGCAGGAAGCAGAGGATGAATGGTTTGTATCGTTAAAAGTCTGAGCAAATAGTAGGAGAAAAACAGGATGTATAGTTATGTGACATATGGTGTAAAATTGCATAATATATTGATGGTTTTGATGGAAATAAGTCTGATTTTTGGAGTTGTGGATTTTTTTCTCAAGATTAATACGTTCGGCTGGATTAAAAAAAAATAATGAGAATAGGAATTCTGTTTTTGATGTCCTTTTGTGCTGATGTGCTTTTTCTTAAATGACCATAGATATCAGATTGGTGAAAATAATCATCCTTCGTTTTTGTTGAAAATCCCAATATGGATATTTTTTTTAGCAGGAATGTCTTTTTGTTGATTATCTGCTTGTGTCTGCTAGTTAGAAATGAAATACTCACATGTCGGAAAAAATATTTCAGCCTGGTCGGTTAAAGAGACAATGGATGATGTTCCATGCGGTGTCTGTGTTTCAGATTCCTGGGGACGTATCGTATTATCCAATAAAAAAAATGAGAGAATTAAGCAGGATGCTGATTGGGGCAGTACTGCAGAACTATGAAGATTTGAAGCAGGTATTAGATGGAAATAAATCAGTTCAAGGAGTGACCAGACTCAGTCCGGAAAAACAGTGTGCTTTATTTGCCAAATGGCACAGTGTGGATGTTTCAAAACTATATGTTAACGGAAGAAGAAGTTGCGGGGTATCTTCAGACAGTGGCATTTGATGTCACAGAAATATATTTTAACAGTGAAAAATTCGGATGAAGAATGAAAAAAACTGGAATTGTTAAATCAAAAATTGAAAAAATGTATGAGCAAATTGATGAAAGCATTCGTGAACAGGAGACTTTAAATGAAAATGCAGGTGCATGACAGTTTTGGGCGGAGTCTTCTACGATCCGACATATGCTGGAAGGCAATAAAGAACCAAGGATTATAAGAAAATCAGTTGGAAATCTTAAAACAATCCGTATATATATTGTCCGGGATTACGCAGGATGATACAGAGAAACAGTATGAGGAATCGATAAAAACATGCGGAAAAACTAGGGGTTTCTGTGGAGATTGAAGGGAGCTTTGCGATGAATATCAAGTCGCATTGATAACGGATAAAAGCAATTCGCGAATGTGTTACAAATTGTATACGGCATGCACATGGAAGAAGAGTGTATGTACAAAGTCATAAAAACCGTGATGGGTGGAAGGTCTGCATTACAAAATGACGGGAGAAAAGACCGAAAGAAGGGGTGCAGAGAAGGCGGCGGACTTTTCTGCTCTGCGAGAAGTTGTCGAGAGAGACGGAGGAGAAATGACAACAAAATTTTGAGCCGGAGTTTTTGTTGGCTTTAAAGCTACCGTTTTCGGAAACAGAAGAAGAATAAGACATAGACTGGGAAGAGGAGGTAAGCAAAGATGATACGTGTATTAATAGTAGAAGATCAGAAGATCATGCAGAAATATTTTGAATATATTTATAGAGAACAATAAAGAAGAATTTCAGCATGTACAGACGATTGCAGATGCATATGAGGCAAATAAAAGTATGCAATAGAACAAGAGTAGATCTTGTGTTGATGGATGTACAGACATTTCATAACCACGATGGTCTTAAAGCCGGTAAAGAAATCAAAGAAGCACATCCTAAAAAATCAAAGTATTGATTGTTACCTCACTTATCGACCCGGAAGTTTTGGCAAGAGCAAAGTCAGGGAGTGCAGACAGTCTCTGGTATAAAGATCATGGGGACGAGGAAATTCTTGATGTTATTCGACGAACACTAGAAGGACAAAGAGTGTTTCCGGATATCTCTCCGGATGTGCAGCTAAATTGATCCAGAGTGATGAAATCAGTCCAAGACAGCTAGAGATGCTGCGTTTGTACATAAAAAGGTATGTCATATTCGGAAATTGCGAAAAAGATGGGATGTTCTACGGCAGGAGTTAGATGGAACTTTCAGGAAATGATCTCAAAAGCAGGATATTCCTGCAAAGAAGATTTGATCGCAGCAGCATTGAGAGCAAATTACTTGTTACAACATTGAAATAGTGAGAGCATTGCAGATTTTCTGCAGTGCTTTTTTTTGAAAAATACCTATCATAAGTGCTAGTGTCAGAAAAACTTTGTTGATGTGATAATAATTATAACAGAAAATGCTATAACAAAAAGGAAGGAGGAATGGCTATGAAGAGAAAAATAATTAGTATGTTATTAATCGCATCTATGATTGTGATCTCGACTACATCATGTGGAAAAGAAAAGTCGGCAGAAGATAAGAAAGTATCTGTGGGAACGGAAAAGACAAAGAGTACCAATACGCAGGATTACGAACCGGCAGGAGTTACAAAAAAAAATACCAGAATATGACAGCACAGGATCTTCTTTGATAGAATTAAAGATTTAGAAAATGTGACAGAGGACGAAGCGGTAGAACTTGTATCAACATTTGCATATGTAGATTATGATGAAGAGTTTAATCGAGAAGAAAAATATAACGGATGAGGCATTAAAGGAGATCAGCGATGCAGGAGATCACTGCCTGATTCAGAGAGTTTTCTTGAAACTCTTATAACAAGTGAGAATTCAAAAAGTACGAGCATACGGATTTGGAGAGTTGGGGAGGATTCTTATCTGATACATTAGGAAAGACGGTAAAAGAAACATTGGATAAAGAAACAGATCAGGTAGTTTTGTATGCAGCAATAGACTCACTTTCATCTTGTGGAGAGGATCCATATTTTTGCGAAGTTTTTTATAAAATGGCAGAGAATGAAAATCCGTTAATCCGTGAACAGGCAGCCTATGCAATTGGAAATCGTTGGTCGATCGGAGCGGAAGGCATGGAAGAAGCTATCGTAAAATTAATGAAAGATGAAGATATAACTGTACAAGAGACAGCATGCAGTCGTGCCTATTTCTTTAAAATCAAGCCGCCGATGCTTTATACTTTCCCTTTACAACACCATTTGGCTCTTTTACATAAGCACGCACATAATAACGGTACTTCTTTCCTTTTTTTTCACCTTCGTGTCTGTCCAGGTGGAAGTTTTCCCCTTCTTAATAGTAGCTGCCAGCTTATATTTTCCGCTTCCGGTTTTTTGTAAATGTAATAACCATCACACTTCTTCTGTGCCTTCCACTTTAATTTCAGACCTTTCTTCGTATTGAAACCGATGAGACCGTCTGCCTGGAGGGTGCTGATTTATACTTTCCACTGACCTGTAACTGCTGCCACTGCG
>VOFJ01002424.1_pt1 | contig 31005 bp, 30 predicted proteins | sample 5384081 | NCBI WGS metagenome assembly VOFJ01 (sample SAMN12384729, study PRJNA508395) | human gut metagenome | isolation source: healthy gut I | host: Homo sapiens | reverse complement strand
GACGACGGCCTTTCGCACAACCACATCAAAGCCATCGTGCAGGACAGCTACGGCTTCATCTGGATCGGAACCAAGAACGGACTGAACCGTTACGACGGCTCTTCGATCCGTATTTTCCAATGCTTCGACCCGGCGACCGGGCACGGCGACTCGAATATCTCGTCACTCTACGAAGATACGGAACGCCGTCTTTGGTGCGGCACCGACCGGGGCATCTACATTTACACGCCCCTGACCGAACGTTTCGAGGAGTTCACCCACACGACGGAGGAGGGCACCGCCATCACGAACTGGGTCGCCGCCATCGAAAGCGACCCTTCGGGCGCCGTTTGGGCTGTGGTTCCGAACCAAGGACTCTTCTGCTGGCGCAACGGACAGCTCCGGACCTATCCGGTTCCCGGCCCCCAATGCCTCTGCATACGCCGCAACGGACAGGTCTGGGTCGGCACCTACGCCGACGGACTCTACCGCTACAATGCCGCGGAGGATCGTTTCGACGGCTTCCACACCGACCGCGACGGCCGCACGCTCCGCGGCGAATACGTCTTCGCCTTGTGCGAGCACGGCTCATCGCTGGCCATCGCCGTTCACGACGGACAACTCAAGCGGCTCGACCTGAAAACGATGACGCTCAGCGTCATCGACGCTCCCGAAGTGCACGGCACGATGCTGCGCGACGTCGAGAGCTACGACGACGAACTGTGGGTCACCACCCACGAAGGGGTCTTCGTCATCGACGACCGTACGGGCCGCACGACCCATTTCCGCGAGGAGATGCTCAATCCCTACAGCCTTTCGGACAAGAGCTGCAGCGTGCTCTGCCGCGACCGGGAAGGGGGCATCTGGGTCGGCACGCTGCTCGGAGGCGTGAATTACTGCGCCAACCTGAATTTCGTCTTCGACAAATACATCCCCTACGACCGGGAACACGCGGTGCTCTGCAAGAAGATCAGGTCGCTGACCGAAGGCCCCGACGGCCGCATCTGGATCGGGACCGAGGACGAGGGAGTCTGCGTCTTCAATCCCGCGACGGGCGAGTTCCGCACCGTCGATTACACGTTTACGCGGCGGCAGCGGCTGCTGAACACCCTCGGCACGATGGCCGACGGCGACCAGCTCTGGATCGGCTTTTTCAAACACGGCATCGGGCGGCTCGACATGCGCACCGGGAAGCTCACGCACTACGACGCCGCCTCTCTCGGCATCGGCGAGTCGAGCATCTACTCGTTCTGCAAGGACTCGCAGGGCAACCTCTGGATCGGCTCCGGTCAGGGGGTCTATGTCCGGCGCTTCGGGAAGGCCCGATTCGAACAGATCGACTTTCTGAGCACCTTCTGGGCCTTCGACATCACGGAAGACTCGCGCGGAAACCTTTGGTTCGCCTCGCTGGGCGGCGGATTATGCCGGTACGAACCGGCCAGCGGCGAACGCCGCTTTTTCGCCCATGAAGAAGGGAATCCCGCATCGCTGAGTTCCAATGCGGTGAGCAACGTCTGCGAAGACCGGCACGGAACGCTCTGGTTTTCGACCGACCGCGGCGGTTTGTGCCGTTACGATTACGACACGGACGCCTTCCGCAGCTACTCGCTCGGCGAGGGAATGCCCGACAACGTCACCTACCGGGTTCTCGAAGACAGCGAAGGAATGCTTTGGCTCGGCACCAACTACGGGCTGGTGCGGTTCAACCCCGAAACCGAAAAAATCCGCACCTACACACGCCACAACGGCCTGCTTGGCAACCAGTTCAACTACCACGCCGCCCTGCGCGGCCGCGACGGGAAATTCTGGTTCGGCGGATTCGACGGCATCGTCGGTTTCGATCCCTCACAACACCATTTCTCGCCCAAGCCCGAACCGGCCCTCTACATCACGGGACTGAGTATCAACAACGAGGAGCAGAGCGTCGGGGGAGAGGGATCGCCCCTCGACCGGAGTCCGCTCTTCACCGACCGCATCACCCTCGCACACAACCAATCGAACATCAGTCTCCGTTTCGCCGGCACCAGTTTCTCGCAAACCGGCTCGATCGACTACTACTATGCACTCGAACCGGTAGACACGGAGTGGATCGCCGCCGACCGGTCACGTCCGATCTCCTTCGCCCAGCTTCAGCCGGGCAACTACACGTTCCGCATCCGGGCCGTCAACCGCAACGGCGGCTGGCAAAGCGCGGAACGGTCGCTGAAGATCGTCATCCGCCCTCCGTGGTGGGGCACGGGGCTGGCCAAGATTGCCTACCTGCTCATCGTCGCCGGAGGCGCCGCCGCCGGATTCCGCTACTACCTGCGACGCAAACGCAAGCAGATACTCGAACAGCAGCGGCTGTTCGAGGCCGAGAAGGAGAAGGAGCTGTACGGAGCCAAAATCGACTTCTTCACCGAAATCGCCCACGAGGTCCGGACGCCCCTGACGCTCATCAAGGGGCCGCTGGAGGACATCATGGAGATGAACGCCGACCCGAAGCTGGAGAAGAACCTGCATGTCATCCACAAAAACACACAACGCCTGCTGGAGCTGATCCGCCAGCTGCTCGACTTCCGCAACGTCGATTCGAACAAGATGCGGCTCGACTTCGTGCGTTTCGACATTCCGATGCAACTGCAGTGCATCGTCGAGCGTTTCGAGCCGACCATCGAGAAACGGGGGCTTCGCCTGACGCTCCGCCCCGGCGAAGGCTCGTTCCAAGCCGCAGCCGACCGCGAGGCGCTGACCAAGATCGTGAGCAACCTGCTGAACAACGCGCTGAAGTACGCCGAACACGAAATCGAGGTGGCGCTCGAACACAACAGCGAGACCTTCTCGGTCCGCGTGACGAGCGACGGCGAGAAGATACCCATACACCTGAGCGAAAAGATTTTCGAACCCTTTTTCCGCATCGACCGCACGGGGCAGGCTCCCGGAGCAGGCATCGGACTGCCGATGGCCCGCTCCTTGGCCCAGCTGCACAAGGGGCATCTGTTCCTCGACACGGCGGCTCCGGGCAATTCGTTCGTGCTGACCCTCCCGCTCGTGCAAGAGCAATACATCAATCTTCAGGAACAGGCGGAAACGCTCGCGGAACTCCCCGGCGAAGAGACCGAAATGCTGCTGGCCGACCCGCAGGAGCCGACCGAGACCGCCTCGTCGGAACAGGACTATTCGGTACTGCTCGTCGAGGACAACACCGCCATACAGCAGTATCTCGCCGGCCGCCTGCGCAGGGAATGCGTGGTGCTGACCGCCTCCAACGGCGCCGAAGCCCTCGAAATCCTGCACAATCAGGCCGTAGACCTCGTGGTCTCGGACATCATGATGCCCGGCATGGACGGCATGGAGCTGTGCCGCACGATGAAACGGGAGGAGAACCTGCACTCCATCCCGCTGGTCTTCCTTACGGCCAAGAACGACATGACGGCCAAGATCGAAGGGCTGCACATCGGCGCCGAAGCCTTCATCGAAAAGCCCTTTTCGTTCAGCTATCTGCGTGCCCTGATCTTCTCGATCATGGACAACCGCCGCAAGGAGCGGGAAGCCTTCATCAAACGCCCCTTCGTACCGGTTCACAACATACGCATGTCGAAGGCCGACGAGGAGTTCATCAACAGGATCATCGCGCTCATCGAAGAACACATGACCAACGAACAGCTGAACGTCGAATGGCTGTCGGAAGCGCTGCACATAAACCGTTCGAGCCTGCTGCGCAAGGTCAAGAACATCACCAACCTCTCGGTGGTGGACTTCATCCGCCTGATACGTCTGAAAAAAGCGGCCCGCATGCTGCAGGACGGGAAACACAAGATCAACGAAGTGTGCTACGCCGTAGGCATCACCTCCCCGTCGTATTTCAGCCGGCTGTTCTACAAACAGTTCGGCATGCGCCCGCGCGACTTCGAAAAGATGCACAAGCCCGAAGAACCGCAGACCGACGGCGGAGACGCCCCGAAACACGCCTGAAAGCCGCCCGAAAAGCGGGAATGCATCAAAAAGACTATAGTTAGCCGAATCCTTGCTATTTGAGGCGGGGTTCCGAGCATAATTTTGCGGTATAAACTCCAAAACAAAAAACAATGCACCATCTACTGAAAGCCTGCGCGGCAGCGGTTCTCCTGCTCTGGAGCTGCAACATCACGGCAGACAACAGAAACGGCCGCTGGGAGGTCGTCACCAACTCCGACCACACCGTCACACTGCTTTGCAACGGCGATACGCTCTTGTCGCGCGCCGCTTCGACAGCACGTCTCGACGGACGGACCGTTTCGTCGCAGTCGTACCGGAAACAGCAGGTCCGCACCCGCCGCACCCAAGATCCGCTGGGCAAGGCCCTCGAAATCCGCATCCGCCATACCGACCGGGCGCTTCCTCAAATGGAAATCAGCTACCGGCTCTACGACCACGGCCGGTTCGTCACCGTGCAGTCGACGCTCTCCGATAAAAAAGGCGTATCGACCAACGGACTGACGCCCGTCGCCGCCGAAAAGCAGTCGCTGCGGCCCGGAGGTACGGCACGCGCCCTGTTCATCCCTTTCGACAACGACTGCTGGATCCGCTACGCGTCGCATCCGCTCGGCTTCGGACGCCTGACGAGCTATGAAGCGACAGCTCTCTACGACAACGACACGCGCCGGGGCTGGGTCTTCGGCTCGGTGGATCACGACCATTGGAAAAGCGCCGTGCGTCTCACCTCGGAGGACGACCGCATCACGGGGATCGTCTGCGAAGCGGGCGCGGCCGACTCACTGACGCGCGACGTGAAGGAACACGGCGCACTGTACGGGCGGCGCGTTTCGTCGCCGCGCTTCCTGATAGGGTGTTTCGCCGACTGGCGGGAAGGGCTGGAGTGCTACGGCGAAGCCAACGCCGCCATAGCGCCGCCGCGGCACTGGGAACACGCCATGCCCGTAGGCTGGAACAGCTGGGGTGCGCTCCAGTTCCGGCTCAACTACGAAAACGCCTCCCAAGTGGCCGACTACCTCAGGGACCGCCTGCAAGGCAACTCGTTCCACACGGCCGACAATACGCTCTACGTCGGACTCGATTCGGGGTGGAACGCCATGAGCGAGGAGCAGCTTTCCGCGTTCACGGCTCGCTGCCGGGCCAACGGGCAGCAGGCCGGCATCTATTGGACGCCCTTCACCGACTGGGGCTGCAATCCGCGGCAGAAGATGGATCACGCGGAGCAATACACCTTCGGCGACGCCTATCTCTACGCCCACGGACAGCCGCAGAAGCTGGACGGCGCCTATGCGCTCGACCCCACCCACCCGGCCGTCGAGCAGCGGATGAAATATTTCTCGGAACTGTTCCGCCGCACGGGATTCACCTATGTGAAAATGGACTTCATGACCCACGGGGCCATGGAGGCCGACAAATGGCACAATCCGGAGATCCGGAGCGGCATCGAAGGATACAACTACGGCATGGCCCTGCTCGAAAAATATTTCGGGGACATGTACATCAACCTTTCGATCTCGCCCGTATTCCCGGCTCATTACGCCAACTCGCGACGCATAGCCTGCGACGCGTGGAACAAGATCAAGGATACGGAATATACGCTCAACGCCACCTCATACGGCTGGTGGCAGGACCGGATCTACAATTACAACGACGCCGACCACATCGTCCTGCGCGAAGCCTCCGAAGGAGAGAACCGCGCCCGCATCACATCGGGCATCATCACGGGAATCTACATCTGCGGCGACGATTTCAGTTCGGGAGGTCCCGCCGAATCGAAGAGCCGTGCGGAAAAGTTCCTGACCAATCCGCGCGTCAACGCCGCCGCGACGGGCGAAGCGTTCCGCCCGGTAGAGGGCGACGGAATCCGTTCGGAGGACCAGTTCGTATCACGTCCCCGCGACGGCGTGACATACTACGCAGTCTTCAACTACAGCGACAAGGAGACCCGGCGCACGATCGACCCGCGACGCTTGGGACTCGATCCTGCGGCCGAGTACGATTTCGAGGAGCTATGGAGCTGCGAACACCTGACACTCCGCCGCCCAGCAGAAATTTCCATCCCCGGCAAAGACGTCCGCTTCTACGCCATCCGCCGTCGATAAAACCGAATAAACCACATACGATGAAAAAGCTACTGACCCTCTTGCTGACACTGCTCGCAGCCGACATCTGCGCTGCCGAAAAGCCCCTGATCCGCATCCACACCGATCAGACCGACCTCCTGTACCGTATCGACGATCAGGGACGGCTTTGCCAGAGTTATCTGGGACCGGCCTTCCGCAACCCGGAAGACCTGCGCCTGCTTCCGGCCGGCGACGAAGCGTTCACGACGTACGGTTCGAAAAACTATTTCACCCCGGCCCTGCGCCTTACGCACAACGACGGCAACGGCTCCCTGCAGCTCGCCTACGTATCGCACGAAACCCGCTCTGCGGCAGACGGCGTCACCGAGACCAGCATCCTGCTCCGGGACGAGGCATACCCCGTCGAAGTAAAGCTGATCCTAACCGCCTTCGAACGCGAGAACGTCATCAAGAGCAGGACCGAGATCGTACACTACGAGCGCAAACCCGTCACCCTGTACGAATACGCATCGTCGATGCTTCGCCTCGGAGCCGGGAGCTACTACCTGACCGAATTTACCGGAGACTGGGCGCACGAGGTCAACAAGAGCGAGCGCAGGCTCGACTTCGGCAAGAAGGTACTCGATTCGTCGCTCGGCTCGCGGGCCAACATGTTCTGCCCTCCGCTGTTCGCCGTAACCCTCGACGGCCCGATGTCCGAAACCGAAGGGGAGGTGCTTCTGGGCACGCTGGCATGGACGGGCAATTTCCGGTTCACCTTCGAAGTGGACCAGAACAACGGCCTGCGCATCCTCTCCGGCATCAACCCCTTCGCGTCGGAATACTCCCTGCGTCCCCGTGAAATCTTCCGCACGCCGGAATTCATCTTCACCTTCAGCACCGGGGGAGCCGGAAGCGCAAGCCGCAGCCTGCACGACTGGGCGCGCCGCCACCAGCTCAAAGACGGCGGCAAGGACCGCATGACGCTGCTCAACAACTGGGAGGCGACCTATTTCGACTTCAACGAAGAAAAACTCGCTGCGCTCATGGACGACGCGGCGGAACTCGGCGTGGACATGTTCCTGCTCGACGACGGATGGTTCGGCAACAAGCATCCGCGGCACAACGACACGCAGGGACTCGGAGATTGGGACGAAACCCGCGGCAAACTGCCCGGCGGCATCGCCGGACTGGTCGAAACTGCCGAGGGCAAGGGCATCCGCTTCGGTCTCTGGATCGAACCCGAAATGGTCAATCCCCGCAGCGAGCTGTATGAAAAGCACCGCGACTGGGTATTGCGTTATCCCAACCGCGACGAAGCCTACTTCCGGAACCAGCTGGTGCTGGACCTCGCCAACCCCGAAGTGCAGGACTTCGTCTTCGGCGTCGTGGACCGTCTGATGACGGAAAATCCCGGCATCGCCTACTTCAAATGGGATTGCAACAGCCCGATCATCAACGCCCATTCGGCCTATCTGGCCGAAAAACAGTCGCACTTGTGGATCGACTACGTACGGGGCCTGTACAGCGTACTCGAACGGATCGGGGCCAAATATCCCGACCTGCCGATGATGCTCTGCTCAGGCGGCGGGGGACGCACCGACTACGGGGCGCTGCGCTACTTCACGGAATTCTGGCCCAGCGACAACACCGACCCGCTGGAGCGCATTTTCATCCAGTGGGGCTACTCCCATTTCTTCCCGCTGAAAAGCATGTGCGCACACGTGACGAATTGGAACCGCTCGACTTCGATCAAGTTCCGTACGGACGTGGCCATGATGTGCAAACTGGGCTTCGACATCATCGTCAAGGATCTGCCGGACGACGAACTGCAATTCTGCCGGCAGGCGCTCCGGAATTACAACCGGCTGAAACACACCATCCTCGACGGAGACTTCTACCGGCTCGTTTCGCCCTACGAAGGACAGCATGCGGCCATGCAGACCGTCTCTGCGGACCGGACCGGCTCCGTAGTCTTCGCCTACGACCTCAATCCGCGCTACGGGGAGCAGCTGCCCGCCGTACGGCTGACCGGACTGGACCCCGATCTGCGCTACCGCATCCGCGAAATAAACCTCATGCCGGGGCAGAATCCGCGTATCGAGCACAACGACCGCGTCGTAAGCGGCGATTACCTGATGAAGGCCGGTTTGAAACTCTTCTCGACGGACCGCGCCCGCAGCGTCGTCGTCGAGCTGAAAGCCGAATGACGGGAAGCGGAAACGAAGAACCGAAAAACAGTGGAAACTCCGGATGTGCATTCGCATCCGGAGTTTTCATTTGCCCCCACCCGAACAGATTAATGTCGTAACGGTTACCACGCAAGTTGGAGGGTCGCTTCAGGATTTTCACCTTTGCCGCCGTAAAACCCTAACGAACCTGATATGACCATAAAAACCTGCAAATTCCGCATCGGCGACGTCTATTTGTTCCATGCGACAGATCCCGGCTGCGACAGCCGAACGTCGCTATGGGGAATCGTCGGCAACCGGGACGCCGAGGACCGCATCTGTCTGGAAACCTCCTCGGCGGATCTGAGAAAGTATAATTATTGGACCTTCCTGCCCGCCGAATACCTATTTTGCAGGCTCTCCACGCGAGAGGAATTGAGGGACTTCTCTTTTAACCTGAACCGCAATTAATTGCGTAAATTTTAGTGAGCAATATCGCTCAAAAAACTAAAATTTTTTATTTTATGAGTTACAACAACTTCTACATGCGCCTGAGAGTCAAGGCGGTTCAGGAATTTGACAAAATGTATTATGAACCCGAATACAAGGCGAAATGCCACAAACGGGTTTGGGAACGGCTCGGACGTTACACCTTCGGCATTTCCTATCAGAGTTATCTGGATTATCTGAAGATGGACGTTTCGGACATTCCGCCCACGCCGTTCGAGGCCCGGCAAGCCAAACGCAAGCTGGTGGACAAACTGCTGGAGCGCGAACTTGAGCGGATGAAACGCCCCGTCCGGCCGGAAAAAACGGGGGAGTTGAAAAAAGAACCTGTAGAACAGGGGTGACGCCAACTTTTTCAGCGGCGGGGCGGGCTTTCGGGTCCGCCCCGTTTTTTCGGCCCGCGGCGTTTCAGCTTACCGGATTTCCGCCCTCCTCCCCGTCCTGCATTTCAGTCATCCTGTCCAATACCCCTGCTATGCGCTCCCCCAAGGACGCCATCACCCGCTCGTCGCAATAGCCCGACAGGTCCACTGCCGGCAGCACGTCCGCCAGCGCCATCGCCGTCAGTTTGGAGCTAAGCACCGTCAGATAGATCAGCGGAATATACGGGGGCCTGCTTATCCCGTCGGCCCGCACCGTGATCCGCTGCTGCGGAACCGCCAGACGCTCCGGTTTCCGGCCTTTCTCCCCAACGTTCCAAAGCACCTTTTCCTCGGCCTGCGTAACGTAGAGATTGAACGACGTGTCGTTCACATACTCCGCCCGGTCGACCCAAAAATCGACGCCGTAGTCTTCGGCCGCGGGATCGGCGCAGATGCCGCAGTCGGGCATGTCGCACATGATCGCACGGAGGATGATGTTTTTGTCGGCCAGCTCCGCCGACTGCATTCTATTCAACGCCGCAATGCAGATATTGACCTGCGTCGCGTAAAAGCGGTCGATGGCCCGCAGGGCTTTCTCGAAATCGGGGTCGTTCCGGTTCATCGTGGAATTTTTGCGTTGTTCATCAATGCGTGTGCCGTTTTAGACCCGGAACACCGGTTTGAAAAAAGGGGCGGCTCCGACCGAACAAGTGACGCAACTTCACTTTAGGAAGAATTCAATGCGGAGACCGCCCCGGCTGCCAGATTTCAGGGACCGCTTCCGGCGCAATGCCTGCCGGCTGCATCCGGAATGCGGGATTGTACGTGTCGCTCAGAGAGCCTTATGACGCCCGCCGCACCGGATCGTGCGGCGTGAGGGCGTTCCCCCGCTCCCCGGCCCAAAAACGGACGCTCCGCCGCGCAGAACCTTGCGGCGGAAGCGTCCGGCCCGTATTGTGCCGGAGCAGTAAAATATAATGGGGATTTTGGGCCTTCGGGTAATTCCGGAAACGGATGCGGCGGGACATTTTCTTCGGTTTTCGTTGGTGTGAATCCGCGTCCCGCAAGGGCATAAAAAAAGCAAGGGACGCGATAACATTCCGATCAGAAGGTATAGGCTACCCGAAACCCAGAATGTACCGCGCCCTTGCAAGTCCCGTCCTTACGGACGGAACAAAACAAGGGCTGGCAACATTTATACCTTGGTTTCAAAAAGTGCCTATTTTTCTGATTCGGTATAAAGAGTTGCTGCTCTTTATTATGTTCCTCGGCTATGCCGAGCTATGATAATTCCTGTTCATGGTCTGTTCGGTTTCTTTTAAGTAGCACATGCTACCCCCGTCGGAAACTTTGCAGACTTTTTGCAGGAATACAAATATAGAACAAATATAAGACATTTCATGGTTCGGGCAAAGCAGTTTACCAATTTTTTTCATAATTTTGTAGTTATGAAAAAGAGCGTCAACTTCTTACCCGAAAAGAAACAAGCCGACCTGAAACAGCTTGTCGGTCTCGTCCGCGAGCATGTGAAGAACGTCGGAATGGTTATTCTTTACGGCAGTTACGCCCGGAATACCTATGTCGATTACGACCAGCGCGTAGAGTTCGGCGTGCCGACCTACTTTATGAGCGATTACGACATACTGATCCTGACGCGCAAGCCAATCGGGGCGATTGAGTATTCGCTGTATGACAAAATTGCCGACGCTTTTTTTCAGCACAAGAACAGACCTTTCCATACGAAGCCCCAATTTATCAATTATGGAATAGCGGACTTCAACTATGCGCTCTCAAAAGCCCACTATTTCGAAACGGAGATAAAGCGCGAGGGAGTTATTTTGTACGATTCCGGCGAATATAAGCTGGAGCGCCGCCGCAAACTGAACTTCGACGAGATTACTGAAAGAGCGCAGAAATACTATAATGATAAATTCGGACGAGCATTAAGTTTCTTATTTGATGTTCCTCATGCAACAGAACGCAACGATTACAAACAGGCTTCTTTTTATTTGCATCAAGCAACAGAACACTTTTTTCGAACCATCGAATTGGTGTTCACTTTATACAGTCCAAAGGAACACAAGCTGGCCGAGTTTATGAATCGCTGTAAACGGTTCACAACCGAGATATTCAAAGCACTCCCGCGCGACACGCCGGAAGAAGAACGGCTTTTCGACCTTTTGCAAAGGGCTTATGTCGAATCCCGCTATAATCCCGATTTCGAAATTACCAAGGAGGACATCGACGCGCTGCTGCCGAAAGTCGAACACCTGCGCGACATCGTGGAACGGGTCTGCACCGCGCAGATCGACTACTATAACAACGCTTGCAGTAACCGACCGACAAAATAATGGACAACAACAACTCGCAAATACTGATTTATCAGACCGAGGACGGACAAACCAAGATCGACGTGCGCCTGCAGGATGAAACAGTGTGGCTAACGCAGCGCATGCTGGCCGAATTGTTTCAAACGACCAAACAGAATATCAGCGCTCACTTAATAAATATTTATCAAGAAGGTGAGTTGCAGGAAGATCGAACTGTCAAGAAATTCTTGACGGTTCAAACCGAGGGCACACGGGAAGTATCCCGCGAAATTGAATATTACAACCTCGACGCGATTATCTCGGTAGGCTACCGCATTCAGTCGCATGTTGCCACCCGGTTTCGCCAATGGGCAACGCAGCATATTCGCGAATACATTGTCAAAGGTTTCGTGTTGGACGATGAACGACTGAAAAATCCGGACCTCCCGTTCGACTATTTCGACGAACTGTTACGCCGCATTCAGGATATTCGCACCTCAGAAAAGCGGTTTTATCAGAAAGTTATCGAAATATATGCGACGAGTGCGGACTATGACCCCGCAGCGGATATGAGCATTGAGTTTTTCAAAACCGTGCAGAATAAAATGCACTGGGCCGTAACGGGGAAAACGGCGGCGGAGATAATTTCGGAACGCTGCGACAGCAACAAACCCAATATGGGGCTGACCTCTTGGCGCGGCGTTAAAGTCCGGAAACAAGATGTGGCGATTGCGAAGAATTATTTGACGGAAGAAGAGTTGCTTGCACTCAATAATTTGGTAGAACAATATCTTGTTTTCGCCGAAGGACAGGCCATGAAGCGTATTCCGATGTATATGAAAGACTGGATCGCCAAACTGCATGGATTTCTGGCCCTGAACGACCGTGAAATTCTGACGCATGCCGGCCATATTTCGCATGAAATCGCAAAAGCCAAAGCAGAACACGAATACGAATTGTTCAAAGTCAAGCGGAGTAACGCCGACAACAAAGCCGTCGAACAGTTAGAGCAGGCTGTTAAAAGACTGCCTCGCAAAACGACCGCATCCAAGAAATAGTTTGGGTTTTAATAAATAACCGGGCATCGGAGCAGTTTATAACTCCAATGCCCGGTTTGTTTTATCCGCCGTTTTGCTTGTTATGGCAAACATTCCGCCCGGCTTCCGTATTTTCCGGGAAAAGAAAAATGGTTGATAATCGACTAATTATCAACCATTTACCGAGAGCGGAAAACGGAGCTTCATTCGCTTGTAGAAGTCGCTGTATATCAGTTGTTTTGCAAAAGAACTAAATCATTGTACCACACTTTGGCTTTGCGCGAAAAGCATTGGTTTGCTCGCCTGTTCGTAAACTTTTCAATATGATGCAAATATAATAAGTTTATACTAATTAATAAGTTTCATATTGCAAATTGAACAAATTTTTTGCTTTTTATCAAATGACACATAGTTATTATATAAATGATTAGCAACTCTTGCTTTTATGATGTGGATAGCAACAGGATTGTCCTTATATTCGCCCATTAATGCTTCAAGCTCGCGGACATTCATCCGATCGTAGTATGTTTTTATCGTAAACGAAATTAGCTTTGCTGCGGGACTACCTATTTTTTCTGCGACAGAATCATATATGGATTTTAAACTAGACGTTCCAACAGAAGAAGCTAGATTAGCAAAAGAAGTTAGACACATTTTATATCCTAATAGGAAAAGGAAATCCGACACTCTTTTTTGTATAATATCTTTATTAGCAGTGTCTTGTATTTTATCTGTAAAAGATTCTATAATTTCACCTCTCGCCTCTATGAGCATTGTTGAGAAGAAATTAATTAAACGGAAACATGCTAAATATGCAGATTCAATTAATGATTCCAACTTATCTTTTTCAAATACTCCATGTTGATTCTTGACAATTTGTCCTAATATCTTTATTACTTTTAAAGTTTGGGTTATATTAACAATATTGGGATCTTTAAAATCTTCTTCAGTAAGTTGATTTCTTGTTGTGGTATTGGTTTCCTGCTGCTTTCTTTCATCAATATCCTTTAAACGCTTTGCTCTATATTCTTCTGGATTAGTATTATGTAGGACGATATCATCTTTAATTTCTGATATAAATGAAGTTAAAAATGCAAAAAATGGATCGTCTTTACCTAAAGTAATGGGCATTCGATTTTCAAAAGGAAGTAGGCTTGTAATCAAAAGTTCTTCAATAAGTCGATTGTTTGTTGTATGATGTGTAATGAAAATAAGAATATTGGCATTACGTTCAATATGCAAATTGTTGCAAAGATTAACAATTTCTCGATAGCCCTTTTCCTCGTGTATAAAAGATGCAATCTTTTTTGCAGATAAATAATAAGATAAATATTTGTAGGAGAAAGAATAAAACTCTTCATCCTCTTTTAATCAAATTACTCAAGAGCAATACCTCAAATCACATCGTCTAGTGAATAATTAAAAGTGTATTTCTCGGTATATTCGTTGTAAAACGAACGGAATTGTTCACTAGATATACTTGTAATCTTTTTTTCATAAAGAAGATAAGCAAATTCAGTGAGAAAGTTAATTAATCCACCAACATCATTATTAGAAACTCCAGCCCTCATTAAACTTAATAGTATTAAGCTCTGATAACAATATGCATAGGATGTTTCAGTTAGATTAAATGGTTTTAATTGATTGTCAAGACTTTGTAGCAAGCTAAGAATAAATACGGGATAAGAAGGAATAAGTTGTTCTCCTAATAGACTAGAAATGGTGTCGAAAGTCGATTGTATTGTTGTTGCAATTTCATCTGCTTTGAGTGTATTCTCGTCTTGTCCGAGTTTTAACCATAATTCAATTAGGGCATTACGTTTGTAATATCCTAATGGTTTAATTCTATAATATTTAAAATCTGAATATAGTTTTGTGTTTTCAGTTAAAGAATGTATTTCATTCGTTTCTCTCGTTGTGATGATAACTTTAGAAAAAAATCCTTTTGAGTTCTTCTAGAAGCTTTTGTTTCCCGTTCGCATTCAAGTCACAACGATCTATATCATCAATCAATAAAACTCGTTTGGAAAATTCTTTCTCAATATAATTTTTTTCAGTAAATGGTTTCCGATACTGCTGTTTAATACATTGTTTTATTATTTCTTTGACTTTTTGTTTTTTTATTTCTTTACCTTTGATATATAGCGGGAAATATCCTTTTTTAAATAATTGATAATAATATGCATACAACAAAGATGTCCGTCCCGATTGGCTGTCTCCCTCTATAATGATTTTTTCATCATCGAATTTCAGTATTTCAAAAGAATCTTTGTACTTTCTTGCTGCTAGATCATCTGTATCCGTTAGTGGTTCTAAATCTGGATATACGAAAATGTCAGGTAATGTAACTTTTTCAATAATAGGATGCTTAATTGGAATTATGATATCTGTAATTATTTTAAAAAATTCATTATCAATATTAACATCATTTCTTGAATGGCTTAATTTATAGCTTGTATTGTCAACTTGCACATAATCATTCCCCCTGAATTCAAATGTATAGCTATTCCCGGAAAAGTCAACAGTATCAAAACAGATAAGTTTGAACGATGACTTCCCGCTCTTTTCCTTAAACGCTCCACCCTCAAGGTAGATAAACTCGTCATTCCCTTTTAATGATAATATTTTTTTTGATGATGTCGAATGTTCATGACCACATAATACGATATTCGAAGACTGCAAAAGATGATCTTCAAATATCTTTTTATTATTCTTTTGTGTATGAGGGCTAAGCCAACTCGTCGGATGATGGAAAAGGGATATTATAATATCATTGGGGCGTTTTTCATATGATAATAAAGATGACACTGGCATAATTTTATTACTGTCTGCCTCATTTTTAGTAGACATCCAACTAGTATTATAACAGTTGAAAATTATGCTTGTATCTAAGGATAATTTATCTTCTATCTGATATGAAATCTTTAAACTGGGGATGTCACCACATATTCCGCTGTAGAAGTTCCAAAAGTTATCTTGTACCTTAAGGCATGCTGTGGCAATTTCTGGAGCAACATCGTCCGCTTTGATTGTCAGCAATAGAGCATCCCGAACAGGGTCAGATGCTTCAAATAGGCAGTCGTGATTTCCGGGAACAATAATAAATTTAATTGAATTAATGAAGTTATTGTTTTCTTTAATGTTTTTTTGCAGCTCTTCAAAAAATAATCTAGCTATATCGTATTCTGCACTATTACCTGTATTGGCAATATCTCCTGTAACAATTATGTATAATTTAATAATTTCATTTAATTCAAAATGACAAGTAGATTGAATTTTGGGAATTAAATAATTAATCGTTGTTTCGTTTTTGGATATATGTATATCTGACAGATGCAGTAGTCCAATTTTCATAACAAATAGTTTTATGATGTTAGTATATTACATTGCAAATATACTATAATTCAATCGTACGATGTTTCAATTTAGGCTCAATTTATCGAATGCAAATAAGAAATACTTGTTGACGATAATTTAATATTCTTTATTAATAACGGGCTTGTAGTAATTCTTTTTCAATATTTCCGTGATTTTGGATTCAGGGTAAACAATACTCCCACCTATTGAGAAAAAGGGTATTATCCCCTTATCCCGATAGTTTTGTAATGCCCGTCGGCTGATATGGAACAGTTCCATCACCTGCTCGGTTGTGAAATACCGCTCGTTAAGCAGGCAGGGCCGGACCTCTTTCACAAGTTTGTCGGCAACCTGTACGGTGTTACGCATCGTTGCGAGCAATTCTTTGTATTCCGGCGTGTCGCGGGTAATCACGCTGTTGTCGCATAAAATCTTATCTTCTGCCATCGCTACTTCTGTTTGGTCGTGCTTCGGTCGAATACCGCTTTCACATCTTCGGGTTTATAATAACATTTGTTCCTTATTGTGGTATAGGGCAAAATCCCGCTGTTGCGGTAGTATTGCAGGGTTCGTTTGGAAATATTCAGTCACAGGCAGACCGTGGCATTGTCGATTCATCCCGAATCCCCTGCCGGAAAAAAATATTGTTCCGTTTTTTTCATTCGTTCGTTTAACCGTTTAGCTCCTGCCTGCATTTCCAGCCATGCCTTTTTTCGATTAATAGATACTCCATAAAGCTGTTAGATGTTTTTGGTTAATTGATTTAACTTTTCATTTATTTCGTCCCGATAATTCTTCAAATGCTCATAGATTATGTTATTCACAAGCCCCGGAACTGATGTTTTTTTATGTCCGAGAAAGTCATTGATAAGGTTTAGCTTATGCCATAGTTCACAATCTATCCGGCAGAACTTTTGCGCTTTGTATTTCCGGGGTTGCAAGAACAACCGTTCATAACTTTCTCTGTTTGCCCCCTCCTCCTTGTCCGTAGGGGCAACCGCTTGGCGAGATCTATCCCCGGCTTCTTGAGGCGGGGTTTTCGGAGAAGATTCCGCGGGTGCTTGTTTCGGGACAAGCTTCGGCGGGGCATCTACTCCGCCGATCAGGTTACGAATGTAATCCTCGTCAATCATCTCACGCCGTTTCTGTTTTCTTTCCATGGTTAATTCTCAATTTAGGTGATAAATAAATTTTATTCATATTCTTCCGTGTTCATTGCGTGCTTGTTGTGCTATTGCCATGTTGTCCTGTTTTAGTGTTTTGCTTTTGCAATGTTGCACTGCTTCGATGCTTCAATATTGCGCCACTTTGTTATTGCAATGTTGCATTGCTTTGATGCTTCAATGTTGCGCCGCTTCATCGCTTCGTTGTTACGCCGTTTCCGTAATCAATTCTCAAAAAACGATTCCGAACCCGGCACAAATAAAAGAGTGAAATCCTCGAAAAGATACCCTTTACGCCCTCGTTCGCCCTCGTTCGCCCTAATTGGCCCGTACCACGAGCCGAAATAGTCCTTACCTTTGCAGCGGGAAGATTACCAATTCGGTATAGAGGTTTTAGGATGGAAAGTCGTTGCCCGCGGCAACTCCTTTTCGTCCCGTGGGGACGGATTTTATTTGCGTAGAGCAAATAGCAAGATATGTTATTGTAATACAACGTGCCTTTTGTATTACACTAACGAAAAACCGAAAAACCGTGCTGGTCAATCTCCCAAGTCGATTAACCTTAAATATTTCAATATATGGAAAAACAGAAACGGGTCATAGACCCCAAAAGCTACATGCACACGTTCCGGTTGAACGAACAGCAACAGGTGCAGTTTGAGAAAATGATGTTAAAGGCGGGCCAGCGCAGCCAGTCGAAATTTATCCTCTCCCGCATCTTCGGCTGACCGTTCCGGGTCGTTCAGACCAACAAGGACGCGCACGACTACTACCTGCGCCTGACGAATCTGTATGCCCAAATCCGGGCCGTCGGGGTCAATTACAATCAGACCGTCAAAGCCATCCACACCAATTTCAACGACCGCCGGGCCGTGGCTCTATTGTCACGGCTGGAGAAGCATACCCAAGAGCTGACCGTGCTTTTCGGGCAGGTCATTCGTCTGACCGAAGAATTCAATCGCAGATGGTCGGTCGAATAACCAAAGGCGCATCCATTCGCGGCGTATTGGAATACAACGCCGGGAAAGTGCTGAACTGCGAAGCGTCCGTTCTGTACGGAAATCTGGTTTTAGGCGACTGCGAACAGTCCGACACATTCGACATGCGGCGTGGCCTGTTGAGTTTTCAGCCCCACCTCGATACCCGGAAGATCAAAGACCCGGTATTCCATGTATCGCTGAATCCCGACCCTAGCGATAAGCTGACCGATGAACAGTTAGTCGAAATCGCACAGGAGTACATGGAGCGCATGGGCTTCGGGGATCAGCCCTATTATGTATTCAAACACCGCGACATCGACCGCGAACACATTCATATCGTATCGGTGCGCCTGCGCGACGACGGGTCGATTATTTCCGACAGTCAGGACAGGCTCCGGTCGAAAGCGATTTTGCAGGACATCGAACGCAGATACGGCTTGCGGCCCGCCGTCAAAGGCGAGGAGCAGCGGGAGTTCGACACGGCCCGCCGGGTCGAGTACGGACGCGACAACCTCAAACAGCAGATGAAGTCCGCCGTGCGGCTTCTGGCCGAGCAATATAGGTTCGGCTCGATCACCGAGTTCCGAACCCTGCTGAACCTCTATAATGTCGATCTGGAGGAACGCAAGGGCGAAGCCGAGGGCAAGCGGTGGAACGGCATCGTTTATACCGCGACCGACGAACGGGGCAAATGGGTCGGCACACCGATCAAATCCTCGGCCCTGACCCCCAAAGGCGGCTACAAGTTCCTGCAAAAGCAGATCGCCAGAAACGACGCCGACATCAAATCCGAGCAAATCAAGGGTCCCATTCGTGGAACCGTGGCCCGCGCCATGCACCGCGCCCGGACGCAGGACGAGTTCGTGCGCCTGCTGAAAGCCGACGGCATCGACGCCGTTTTCCGGCAAAACGTCGCAGGCCGTATCACGGGCGCGACGTTCGTAGATCACCGGACGAAAACCGTGCTGAACGGCTCCCGGCTGGGTAAGAGTTATTCGGCAAATGTCTTTCAGGAGTTGTTCAACAATCCCCATGCGGACCGGGCATCGCTGCTGCCGAAACTCTCGGCTCCAGCTCCGGCAACGCTTCGCCAGCAGACGCCGCAGAAGCCCGAAGCGCAACGGTCCGAAACAACCGCACGGCCGCATGTCGTGCCGCCCGCAGCTCCGGCAGCGGAACAGCCGCCCAAGCCCGCCTCGACACCTCCGCGGCAGACGGAGAAGAGCCGCACGGAGCCGCGCGGATTATCTCCGCAGCCGCACCCGGCGCAGCCGGCACCCACGGCATAGGCGAAAGCCTGTTCCATGCCGCGGGCGACCTGCTGGGACAGATCACCGAGGACGGACCCATGTCGCAGGAGGAGTTCGAAGCCCTGCGCCGAAACCTTTCGCGCAAACGTAAGCCAAAACGAAAACAGAGGTTATTACTTTAAGGACACTAACCAAGTAATAGCAACGTCACACACACGGCTTATTTAAATATAATTTTATTATACGTTCAAGTTTTGACCGATTGCAAACATACAATACGTTGTTATTCGCCCTTATTTGTGCGATATTCTCCATGATCTGTTTGTCAATGCTCGATTTTACAAGGCGTATATTTACCTTCTTATTTACCAAGTAATTACAAATCCGGATATAAAAAATAAATCGAGAGGTGTCATTCAATACCCCTGCGTAAATGAGACATTTCAGCGATTCGTTAAATGACGATGCAAAAAGCAGACTCGCCAAAGACGGATTAAACGACCGTCGTACGCCTCGATCAAAAAAAGACTGCGTACGAAGTTCCATTGTTAGAAACTGATTCTCAATATTAGAGCGTTCAACTTTGTCCTTTAAAGAATTAAGCTCTTTTGTCAACAATTCGATTTGCCGGACTTTACCTTTGAAATCTATCGAATTATAAATTTGATACCCGACTATCAATGTTGTTGTTATACCCATAAATGTAGCAATCGTACCAATGTAGGTGTCATTTGTTATTACCACATTGGGAATTATTCGGAAAATAGATACGGTCAAAGCCAAGACAGCTACAAGTAAAGCTACAATAGACAACAAAGGACGAGTTTTCATTTTACCACCTAATAGTCGATTAAATCATTAAATACAAATATAATATTTATATATTAATTTAATCTCTAAAAAGTTTGTAAGTTATGAATCCTCCAAATACGTTGGCTTGTCGGTAGTTAGTTTTTCATACCCCAGCCGCGACGGATCAGCTTACCGGAATTTCGGCTTCCTCCTCCCCGTCTTGCATTGCGACGATCCGGTCCAATGCTTCTGCCATGTGCTCACTCATGGCAGCCATCATCCGCTCGTCGTAATAGGTGGACAAATCCGTCTCCGGCAGCACGTCCGACATAGCCATCGCCATCAGTTTGGAACTTAATACCGTCAGGTAGATAAGCGGAATATACGGGGGCCTGCTTATCCCGTCGGTCCGCACCGTGATCCGCTGCTGCGGAGCTGCCAGACGCCCCGGTTTCTGCCCCTTTTTCTCGATGTTCCACAGCACGTTCTCTTCGGCCTGCGTGACATAAAGATTGAACGTCGTGTCGTTGACATATTCCGCCCGGTCGACCCAAAAATCGACGCCGTAATCTTCGGCCGTGGGATCGGCGCAGATGCCGCAGTCGGGCATGTCGCACATAATGGCCCGCAGGATGATGTTTTTGTCGGCCAGCTCCGCGGACCGCATTCGGCCCAATGCCGCGATGCAGATACTAACCTGCGTCGTGTAAAAGTGGTCGATGGCCCGCAGAACTTTTTCGGAATCGAGGTCGTTTTCGTTCATCATGGAGTTTTACCTTGTTCATCAATGCATGCGCCGTTTTGCGGATTCGCATGCGGGGGTATCGCTTTGAAAAAAGGGGCGGTTCCGGTTGAACACAGTGACGCAACTTCACTTAATGAAGAATTCAATGCGGAGACCGCCCCCGGCACAGGCTGGAGAACCCGTCCCGTAGATGCCGCGCAAACATGCGTCCCCTTTCCATACGGAGCAGGAGCGCAAGACCAGATTTTAAAGGTGCGACCTTGCAGGCAGGATTTATTAGCTGCGACTGAAAGGCGGGATTTACTTTTTTGCGCGGCAAGACCCGGCGTCCGGTTCCATGCCGGAGCCGCCGAAACATACCGATTCCGCCCGGCCCCAAACCGGGAACGGGTGCAATCCAAATTAATATAATGGTGTTGTAGCATTAATCCGGGCCTTAAAAATGTGCCAGTACCCGGTCCGTGTAAAAAAGCAAGGGCGCAGGTGCAACTTTGATGGAAAGGCCATAGGATTGCCCGGAACCAAAAGTTGCCCTTACGCCCAAGCCAGCCTACGGCTTTACGCCGTAGGCAAGACATTGGGTTTCAGACAAATTTTATACTGGTTCCAACCTGTTTAAGTTTTACTTCAACAGTTCCTATGTTTTCCCATCAGCATAAAGGTTTGTCTTAACCTCTATTGATATGTCACTTTGCCGTAATGCTATGACAAAGTTAGCACTATTTCTGTATTGTGTAAATAGTTTATTCGCAAATATAGATAAAAATATCAAAACCGGAGTAAAGTCTCCGACTAAAAATGCAAGATATGTCATTTTTTTGCTAAAAAATTTTTGGACTGGCACAGACGGACGATATATTAGTTAATTTGGTTGCTCAACGAATGCGATTCATTCGGGAACAGCATAATCATACGCAGGAGTTTTTGATAGAAAATACTCACCTGCACATCACGCATTACGAGGGTGGGATACATCTTCCGTCATTACGATCAATAAGAACATTTTGCAAATTTTATAATATCTCATTGGAAGAGTTTTTTGCAGGTGTGACTTATCCAAAAGAACCAAAGAAATAGACTAATCAAATAAATACCGGGCATCGGAGCAGTTTATAACTCCGATGCCCGGTTCTTTATTTTGTTACCGTCGTTCAGTTTGCCGCGGCGAACACTTGGCCGATCTTCTGCATTTCCCGGCCGATAAGCTGTTCCGAGAATTTCGCGTAATGGCGCGTCATATTCGTATTGGAGTGTCCCAGAATCTTCGCCAGCACGTCTATCGGCATTCCGTACTCCACGGCAAGGCAGGCGAACGTGTGGCGAGCGACGTGCGTCGTCAGCGTCTTGTCGATATTGCAGATCGTCGCTATCTCCTTGAGGTAGGCGTTCATCTTGTTGTTGCTCGGTATCGGCAGCATCCTGCCCCGCTCCCGGCAGGTTTTGTCCGATTCGTATTTGCGGAGCAGCGAGATCGTATAAGGAAGCAGCGGAATCCGGCTCATAATGGCCGTTTTCTCTCTCGGTTTGTGAATCCACAGCGTCCCGTTGGCATCCGCGCCGATATGTTCCGGACGCAGGTGGTCGGCATCCGTAAAGGCCAAACCTGTGAAGCAGCAGAATGTGAACACATCCCGGATGCGCTCCAGCCGTTCGTTCGGCATCGGTTTGTTTATCAGGGTTTCCAATTCGGCCTTTGTCAGGTGGTCCTTATCCTTGTTGTGTTCCGGCTTCATCTTATAGTGCTGGAACGGGTTTTTCTCGATCCACTCGTTTCTTATAGCGTACAGCATAAAGTTTTTCAGGCAGCATAAGAGATTGACCGCACCGTTGTTCTTGCAGTTGTGCGCCGTCTGCATAAAAGTATTCAGCCCGTCGATATAGGCGTAATCCACGGCGGTAAGCGGCAGATCGTCCTTTTTGTAGCGTTCCGTCGTGTACTCTTTCAGATAGCGGTACAGGCGGTGATATTTGTTCGCCGTAAGCTGGGTAATCCGCACCCCGACCTCGCCCTGCCGTTTCTCGCAGTACTGGCTGAACTCCGAAAGGAATTGCTTGGATTGGGCCGCAGGGTTTAGCAGCAGGTTTTTGATTTCGATGCAGTTTCCCTCGCGTCCTTTACTGATAAGTTCCTGCCGGATTGCCAATATCCGCGCCCGGTATTCGTTCAGGTAGGCATTCACCTGCTGGCACAGCTTGTCCCGGCCCGTAGCCCACTCTTTCGACTGGTTCCATCTGTCCGCGGGGACGGAGCATTGGATATACACCTCTTTCGACACCCCGTTCGTGGTGATCCGGGCGAGAATCGGGGCCAGTCCCGCCTTGTTGGTTCGTGCCCTGCGCAGAAAAAAGGTCACGCAAAATCGTTTTCTTTCCATCGTTCAAAATTCGGTTTAGTTTAACAATCCTTACGATTGAAAAGCCCTGAATGTTTGGAGCAAACCGATGTCGTTCAGCGCATTATCACCATTCGCGTGGTACATTTTCACAACTCGTACCCATGTACCACGATTAAGCACTTTAGTGACCTGCTTTCGTGTGCGTTCCTTTGCTATGGCCGGGAAACGAAATAATCCCGCATGTCGTTGATATACAGGATTATTTGCTTCTATTTGCGTCGCTTTACGCAACAAAAAAAGAGGTCATTTCGACCTCTTTGGAGCGGAAAACGGGACTCGGACCCGCGACCTCAACCTTGGCAAGGTTGCGCTCTACCAACTGAGCTATTTCCGCAATTATCGTTTTCGGACGGGCGGGACAACTGCATCCGCACCTCGGCTCCGGGCTTCGAAACCTGCGTTTCGGGACTGCAAATATAAACCGAAAAATTTATTCTGCAAAATTTTCCGGCGAATTTTGTCGCAAAATTACTCTTGCGCCGCCCGAAAACGCCGAAAAAGAAACGCCGGTGCAGATGCGATCGCGCAGGCATGCCCGGCGCCAACGCCCCGCAGCGAACGGCAACAAAAATAAGGCTGCCGGAAATGGCAGCCTTATCTATATACGGATCGCCCTCAGAGCGAATCCCGATTAGCGGACCTTGAAGCCTTCGTCGGCGCGAACCGGAATCGGCATCTGGGCATAAATGCCGCCTTCGAGCTTGTCGCGCACCGACTTGAACGCCGCGATCGTATAGTTCACGTCGTCGAGCGTATGGGCTGCGGTGGGGATCACGCGCAGGATGATCTCGCCCTTCGGGATCACCGGATAGATCACGATCGAGCAGAAAATACCGTGGTTCTCGCGCAGATCGACGATCAGGTTCGTCGCTTCGGGGATGCCGCCTTTCATAAAGACGGGCGTCACCGGCGAATTGGTCACGCCGATCTCGAAGCCGTTCTCCTTCAGGCCGTCTGGAGCGCGCGGACGATCTCCCACAGCTTCTGCTGGTATTCGGGATGGTTGCGGATCAGCTCCAGACGCTTCAGCGCGCCCATGACCATCGGCATCGGGAGCGACTTGGCGTAGAGCTGCGAACGCATGTTGTAGCGCAGCAGGTTCACCAGCCAGCGGGGACCGCAGACGAATGCGCCGATACCGGCCATCGACTTGGCGAAGGTGTTGAAAAGCACGTCCACACCGTCCACACGCCGAAATGCGAAGCCGTACCGCGGCCACCCTCACCCATCGTACCGAAGCCGTGCGCGTCGTCTACCAGCAGGCGGAACTGGAAATCCTTCTTCAGCGCCACGATCTCGTCGAGTTTGCCCAGATCGCCCTTCATGCCGAAGACACCTTCGGTAATCACGAGCACGCCGCCGTTCTGCTCCTCGGCGAGGTCCGTGGCATGCTGCAGCTGGAGACGCAGCGACTCCATATCGTTGTGTCCGTACACGAAACGCTTGCCCTTGTGCAGGCGCAGACCGTCGATGATGCAGGCGTGCGCCTCGGCGTCGTAGACGACCACGTCGCGCGGAGTCAGCAGGCAGTCGATGATCGAGATCATGCCCTGATAACCGAAGTTGAGCAGGAAAGCATCCTCTTGCCGACGAACTCGGCCAGCTCACGCTCCAGCCGCTCGTGGTAAACGGTCTGGCCGCTCATCATGCGGGCGCCCATCGGGGCGGCCATTCCGAATTGGCGGCGCCTTCGGCGTCGGCCTTGCGCACTTCGGGATGGTTGCCAGACCGAGGTAGTTGTTCAGGCTCCAGTTGAGCATCTTCTTGCCCCGGAAAACCATGTGGGGGCCGATCTCGCCTTCGAGTTTGGGGAACGCGAAATATCCGTGGGCGTACGACATGTACTGACCGATAGGTCCGCCTGCATTTTTTTCAAGGCGTGCAAAAATATCAACCATATTTGTCTTGTAATTATGAGTTTGTGTCTCTTTTTTCCGTTTTGGACGCACAAAAGTATAAATAAACCGGAATTAGCATTCAAAAGTAGCCGTTTTTTATTCCACAAGGATACGCATTTATACTTATTTCGGTTCTAAATAAGGAAAAGGACCGCCGAAGGCGGGCCGGGAACGGTTTTCAGCGCCGCCGGTCGATCGCATCGACGATCACCGCCACGGCGCCGTCGCCCGTGACGTTGGTCGCCGTGCCGAAACTGTCCATGGCGATATAGGTGGCGATCATCAGTCCCGCGAGCGTTCGTCGAATCCCAGCATCGACTCCAGCAGTCCCAGCGCGGCCATGATCGCCCCGCCCGGCACCCCCGGAGCCGCGATCATCGTCACGGCCAGCAGCAGGATGAACCCCGCGAAGGTCGACGCCGGAATGTCCAGTCCGGCGATCATCGACACGGCCAGCGCGCAGGCGACGATCTTCATCATCGAGCCGGAGAGGTGGATCGTCGCGCAGAGCGGCACGACGAACGACGCGATTTCGGGCCGCACGCCGAGTTTCAGGGTCTGCGCCAGCGTCACGGGGATCGTGGCGGCCGAAGACTGCGTTCCGAGAGCCGTGACGTAAGCCGCAAGCATCGTGCGGAGCATCCGCAGCGGATTTTTGCGCGCCGCGAGTCCCGCGACGGAGAACTGTACGAGCAGCAGCACGACGGTCATGCAGAAGATCACCGCGATCAGCTTCACGAAGACGCCCAGCACGCCCGCGACCTGCCCCGACTGGGCCATCGAGAGGAATATGCCGAAAATGTAGAAGGGCAGCAGCGGGATGATGACGCGCAGGATCACCAGCTCGATAATCCGTTTGAAATCGTCCATCGCCCCCTTGAGCGTCTCCGAGCGGATATAGGCCATGCCCAGCCCCAGCACGAAAGCGAGGACCAGCGCCGACATCACACCCATCACGGGCGGCATCTCAACCGTGAAATAGGGTGCAAGGGCCGCCCCCTCCTCGGGCAGCACGGCCGCGGAACCTTCGAGCAGCGCCGGAAAGACGAGCCGGCCCGTCAGATAGGTCCCGAACCCCGAAAAGAGCGTGAAGGCATAGGCCAGCGCGGCTGTCAGGGCCAGCAGGCGCCCGGCGTTCCGGCCCAGGTCGGCGATGCCCGGAGCCACCAGCCCGAGGATCAGCAGCGGAATGGCGAATCCCAGGAACTGTCCAAAAATCGCATTGAAAGTCAGCGCGATGCGCGTCGCCCAGCCGGGCAGGAAGAATCCGCAGGCGACGCCCAGCGCAATGGCCAGTACGACGCGCGGCAAAAGTCCGAATTTGAATTTCATCCGAGAATGGTTTTTGTAAATATAGCAAAACATTTTCGTTTTACTTATCTTTGCTCCATGACATCGCTATTCCACGACATTATTTTCGGCCCGGTGCATTCGCGGCGGCTGGGCCTTTCGCTGGGAGTCAACCTCCTCCCGCTCTCCTCGAAGCTCTGCTCGTTCGACTGCATCTACTGCGAATGCGGCTGGAACGCCGAACACCCCGGCGGACGGCGATTCAACGCCCGCGAAGATGTCCGCACGCAGCTCGAAGCGACGCTGCGCCGCATGGTGGCGGACGGCACGCCTCCCGACGTCATCACCTTCGCCGGCAACGGCGAGCCAACCCTGCATCCCGAATTCGAAGCGGTGATCGGCGATACGATCGCCCTGCGCGACACATTGTGCCCGTCGGCCAAGGTCTCGGTGCTCTCGAACGCCACCCAGCTCCACCGCGACAGCGTCCGCCGCGCCCTGCTGCGCGTGGACAACAACATCCTCAAACTCGACTCGGCATTCGACGCCACGGCGCGGCTGATGAACAACCCCCAAAGCCCCGCCTACACCGTCCGCGGCGTCGTGGAGCGATGAAGGGCTTCGACGGCCGCATGATCGTGCAGACGATGTTCCTGCGCGGGGAGTGCGACGGACAGAAAACCCGTCGACAACACGACCGAAGAGGAGGTCTCGGCATGGCTGCGGCTGATCGACGAAATCCGGCCGCGGCAGGTGATGGTCTACTCGCTCGACCGCGACACCCCCTGCCCGACGCTCGAAAAGGTCACCAAAGAGGAGCTGCAGGCCATCGCCGCGCGCGTCGAGACGCTCGGTATCCCCTGTTCGGTAGCATAACCCGCCTGCCGATGAGACTGCTCCTGTTATCGCTGCTGCTCGCCGCCGGTTGTACGGCGACCGCCCAGCGACGTCCCACGGCGCGCGAACTGGGCGAACTGCAGGACAGCGTGTGGCGCCGTCTCGACATCCTGCGCACGACCGACCGGGGATTCGCCGCCTGCACACCGGAGCGCGAAACATTCGACGGAAGCGCGAACGCCGCCCGCGCATCTGCGACCAAAGAAATCGCAAGCGTCGCCGACGCCGTCCGGTCGTCCGGGACCGACGAAACCGAGGGGATCGTCCGTGTCCGTCTGCTCCGGGCCGACTCGACGATGAAAGCCCGCTTCCGCCGTTACGTACACGACAGCCCCCTGATCCGGCTCGAAGGGTTCGATCCCGACACGACGCCCTATCCGCCCGCCCCCGAAGGCACGCCGCCGCCCGACGGACTGAGCATGGACGCCGAATACGCCTTCTACCCTGCGGAGACCGACTGCGTACGGCTTACGATCCGCTACCGCGGCGATTCGACCGTCTATTTCGGGACGGACTACACCGTTTGCAGGTTCCAAAACGGCCGGTGGGAAACACTGCCGAGCGCCGACGCATGGAACTCCCTCGAGGCGATCGGGTCATCGGCCGCCCGAATTTCCCGCCCCCGGCGACGCCCGGCAGACGAAACCACGCCTACGGTCTATACAAAATGGCCGCGGAGAGCGCCGCGCATCTATCCGTCCGTATACGCCCGTTACCGCATCTGCAAAAACGTTTACATGGAAAACCGCGCCTGACCCGGTCCGCCGATTTTAGGCGACGACGCCTCGTCCCGTTCACCCGCTTTCCGGAGCAGGCGGGCGACAACAACGAGAAATCGAAAACCGGAAAACGATGGCCAAAAGCACCTCCAGGGCGCGATACCCCCGCACCAATTCGCCCCCCGGAGCCAGCGCGCAGGCCGGGGAGCTGGCCGGACAGCTGGCGACGCTCTCCACCGAAGAGCTGGCGAAAATCCTGCGCGTAAACCATCGGATCGCCGCGACGAACCGGCTCCGCTACAGCCGTTTCCACGACGATGCGAAGAAGGCGCTGCCGGCGCTGGCGGCCTACACGGGCATCGTGTTCAAACGGATCGCTCCGGCTGATTTCACGGCCGGGGATTTCGAATATGCGCAGGCGCACCTCAACATCACCTCGTTCCTTTACGGGCTGCTCCGCCCGCTGGACGCCATCCGCACCTACCGGCTCGAAGGCGATGCCGTACTGCCCGGCCACGGCGAGCAGACGGTTTTCGAATATTGGCAGGACAAACTGACGGACGCCTTTCTGGAGAAGATCAAGGCCGACGACGGCATACTGGTCAATCTGGCCAGCAGTGAGATGAAGCGGCTGTTCGACTGGAAGCGCATCTGCCGCGAAGTGCGGGTCGTCACCCCCGAATTCCGCATCCGCGAAGACGACCGGCTGAAAACCGTCGTGGTCTATACGAAAATGTGCCGCGGCGAAATGACCCGTCATATCCTCAAAAACCGCATCGGCGATCCGCAGCAGCTGAAAGCGTTCGAGTGGGATTTTCCGGCCCGGCGCGTTTTGCAAAGCCGACGACTGGGTGTTTACGATGTAAGGAGTCCGGATATTATTCGGCGCAGACCGGCGCCTGTTTCGTTTCGAGCAGGGCTTTCGCAGAATACCCTCCTCGTCATAGCCGCAAAGAGCATACAGCTGCCCGGGCGTACCGTGCTCTACCCACTCGTCGCCGATGCCGAGCCGGTGCACCCGCACGTCGTAGCCGCGGTCGTTGAAGAACGCCGCGACCGCTTCGCCGACACCTCCGCGCAACGCACCGTCCTCGACCGTGACCACACGGCGGAACTTACGTCCCACCTCGTCCAGCAACGCTTCATCCAGCGGTTTCACGAAACGCAGGTCGTAATGGGCGGCGTTCACGCCTTCCGCGGCGGCGCGTTCGGCAGCCCGCGCGGCGGCGTTGCCGACGGTCCCGACACTCACCAGCGCCACATCGTCGCCTTCGCGCAGGCGGCGGCCCCGTCCGACGGGCAGCGCCTCGAACTTCTCGCCGCGCCACGGCAGACCCTCGCCGTGCCCCCGCGGGTAGCGGATCATGAAGGGATGGCCCGATCCCAGGGCCGTATACATCATGTTGCGCAGTTCGGGTTCATTCATCGGCGCGGCGATCGTCAGCCCCGGCACGGCACCGAAAGCGGCCATGTCGAAGACCCCGTGGTGCGTCACGCCCGTCCTCGCCGACCAGACCGCCCCGGTCGAGACACATCACCACCGGAAGATCCTGAATGGCGACATCGTGGATCACATTGTCGTAAGCCCGCTGCATGAAGGTCGAATAGATATTGCAGAAGGGCACCATGCCCGCGGCGGCGAGTCCCGCCGAGAAAGTCACGGCATGCCCCTCGGCGATGCCCACGTCGAAACAGCGACCGGGCATCTCGCGCAGCAGGATGTTCATCGAACAGCCCGACGGCATGGCGGGCGTGACGCCCACGACGCGCTCGTCGCGGCGGGCCAGCTCCAGCAGGGTTTCGCCGAATACGTCCTGATAACGCGCCGCGCCGCCCGGAGCCGAAATCCGCTCGCCCGTATCGGGATTGAACCGCCCCGGAGCGTGCCAGGCGGGCTGGTTGTGCTCGGCCGGAAGGTAGCCTGCCCTTTACCGTCATGACGTGCAGCAGCTTGGGTCCCTCGATGTCGCGCAGCGCACGAAGTGTCCGCACCAACTCCTTGAGGTTGTGGCCGTCCACGGGTCCGAAATAGCGGAAATTGAGACTTTCGAACAGATTGCTCTTGTTGAGCAGCCCCTGCTTGACGGCGTTGCCCGCCTTCTGGCAGAGACGCAGCAGCCGCGGCGTATGCGAAAGGAGCCCCACAGCCGCTGCTTGAAGCGGTTGTAGTGCACCGAGGTCGAGATCTTGAGCAGGTAGTTTTTCAGCGCGCCCCGTGGCCTGATCGATCGCCATGTTGTTGTCGTTGAGAATCACCAGCAGGTTAGTGCGCTTGCTGGCTCCGGCGTTGTTCAGCCCTTCGAAGGCGAGGCCGCCGGTCATCGAGCCGTCGCCGATCACGGCCACGACCCGATGCTTCTCGCCCCGCAGTTCGGCCGCCTTGGCCATGCCGAAGGCCGCCGAGATCGACACCGAAGCGTGTCCGCCCCGCCGAAGGCGTCGTATTCGCTCTCGGACATGCGCGGGAAACCGCTGATGCCCCCCAGCCGCCGCTTGGTCCGGAACGCTTCGCGGCGCCCTGTGATGATCTTGTGGGCATAGGTCTGATGCCCCACGTCCCACACGATCTTGTCGGCCGGGGTGTCGAAGACGTAATGCAGGGCGGCGGCCAGCTCCACGGCCCCGAGGCTCGAAGCCAGGTGTCCCGGATTGACCGCACATTCGTCGATGATGTAACGCCTCAACTCGTCGCAGTAGGCGGACAGCTCCTCCGGCGGGAGTTTTTTCAACTCCCGCGGTGAGGAAATCGTATCGAGCAGTTTATATTCTTCCGGCGTCATGGCGATTGCAAAGATAATGCAAAAAAGGGCACAAAAAGGACGACCTTTTGACCGGAAACCGAACGGCGTCCCGGCAGACACCGTTCCGAATTTGTTCGGACACGGTCCGGAGGGCGTCTATTTTCTGTAAAGATAGTCATTGATGCCGGTTTTTTTCGAAAAAATTTCTATCTTCGCGTTACGGTAAATCCATTGCAACATGAAATACAAGCGAATACTCCTGAAACTGAGCGGCGAATCGCTGCAAGGTTCGCAGAAATACGGACTTTCGCCCGAAGTACTCCAGTCCTACGCCGAACAGATCAGGGCGGCCGCCGGAACGGAGCAATACGTAACTTTGAACGAAGCATACCGAT